>WLWI01004481.1_pt1 | contig 11826 bp, 22 predicted proteins | sample 6701501 | NCBI WGS metagenome assembly WLWI01 (sample SAMN12718690, study PRJNA515312) | sponge metagenome | isolation source: marine sponge | host: Mycale hentscheli | place: New Zealand: South Island, Marlborough, Capsize Point | collected 2014-11-01
CTCTGGGGGCTGGAGCCCACTAATTTGTTGTTACAGCTAAAAATGTGATTTCTCTCATGAACACATGTAAACCACAAAGCACATGTCATTGGAGCCCACCCATACAGAAAACATCTTCCTACACCACCACTGACAACTTTTGTGTATCACAAAAATATAAAGATATGAAATTATCAACTGATCAGCCAATCCCATCACATTGAAATAGCCAAAAATAGCAAGTTAATATTTAGATATATAAATGTAGTCTTGTTAATGTTAAGGCTAGTTCACACAGAATTGATTGAGTGTTTGCTGAAAGTTTATATCAACAGGAATAATGATGATATTGAAATTAGTGATAGACACCATTTTTATCGCCAACATCATTCACAGTTACAGATTAATAATGTAAGTATTATTTTTTCTTGTGCAGCACCAAATAATTCACCTCAACAACTCTCTGCAACAATGATGACATCTTCAACGATCACTCTGTCATGGAGTCCACCACCTTTTGAAGATACTAACGGAATCATTCAGTATTATCTAATTTCGATAACTGAAGTAGACACAAACATTACATTCTCTCCACTGCAGTCTCTTTCCACCGAGTTCACGGTGACTAATCTACATCCTCATTACACATACTTATGTCGTGTGGCAGCATATACATCAGATATCGGGCCCTATTCTTCACCAATCACAATACAGCTTAGTGAAGAAGGTACAGCTGACATTAATATTAAATTGTACATAAATTAAAAGTGTCTTATACTCTCAATTCCTTTAGCTACAATTATGGCAATTAAAATATAACATTTGGAATTGTGGGTAAATTCCCCTGATTTTTATGGTATAAGTAATGGAAAGAATGATTGGCTAGGCCAGAATGATCTCAACTACCTCAAAACATCGAACTAGTATAATTATCAATGACATGCTGATAATTTAATTATGAGAGAAATTGCTGGAGGCATATTCATACTGTCACAATAGATTCCTAAGTATGTTTTATGCAACTGAATACAAGACCCTAAATGTTGTTGTTAATCGTGTGTACTTTATCAAAAACATTATAGCTAGTTTGAATATGATAAGATATCAATAAACTTAGCCAATCAAACTTAGCCATGAATCAACAGTTCAGTAACACATCACATTAGAAAACTGCCAAACTAAGAAATGTTTTGCTGTACCCTGAGTAAAACTAATGTTGATTTTCTTTACACAATGCAGAGTGATTCAGAGTACCTTTATGAATTTGTTATGAAGTATTTAAGAATTGTCATTATCTTTATTTTAATTATTATGTAGCTCCATCTACACCTCCAACTGATATCAATGGCTTAGCCCTCAATTCTGACAGTATATACTTATCATGGAACCCACCAGTAGAATCTGGCAGAAATGGAATAGTACAGTACTACATAATTAATGTGACAGAAACAAATACTGGGAGAGTTTCTACGCATGTGTCTTCTACAACTAATTTCACTCTGTATTCTCTGCATCCATACTACTCATATGCTATTACCATAGCTGCTGTTACTGTAGCAACTGGAACACACTCTATACAAATAAATATAACAACAGAATCAGAAGGTAAGGAGTTTAAAATAATTATAGCAAACAATAATACTTCCAATAACATTAATTAAATTTGTGAGTATAATTTATTTATTTAAAGAAGTGGAATGATAATGTTCCTTTTCTTTACTTTATGCTGCATGTAGCTCCTACGGAACCTCCTCAGCATATTGCTATGTCTACTGTTTCTTCACAAGAAGCAGAAATCCAATGGGCTCCTCCAAATGAGGCAGATAGAAATGGAATTATTATTAGCTATGAAGTAGACATTACTTCAGTTCAAGCCAGCATAAACTACAAAATAAATTCTAGTACTACTTCTCTAATCTTAAGGGATCTCTTACCTTTCACTACATATAGTTACCGTGTAGCCGCTAGGACGAGTGCAGGTTTAGGCCCATTCAGTACACCTATTACCTTCTTAACAGACGAGGCTGGTAAGCAGTAATGAAACCACTTAATATTTCCTAATAATATTAATTTGAATTCTTTTAAATAGCTCCATCTGGTTTCCCGGATAATGTGAGTCTTACCTCAAGTAGTTCAACTTCTCTACTTGTGGCTTGGAACCCTCCTGATCAGACGACCAGGAATGGAATCATCACCCAGTATTATATATATGTGTTTGAAGTCAACACTGGAATAAGATATAATTACACCTCCTACATGACCTCATTAGTGATCCAGTCTCTTCATCCCAACTACATTTACCATATAACTGTCAGTGCACATACTGTAGCAACTGGACCTCCATCAACTCTTCAAATAATACAATTACCAGAAGATGGTAAGCACACTTTAAAGTTGAATATTATTTTGTTGTGTTGTGATACTGCTGTCATTGTTGTATATGTGGTTGCTATTTGATAATGTGCTGTTCTTTATCTGCTGAAATTATATATTTTACAATTATTTTAGTTCCTAGAGGCTATCCACAGGCATTAACGGGTGAGGCTGGTTCTTCTCGCTCTACTCTTCTGTCTTGGCAACCTCCAATTGAGAGTGAACAAAATGGAGTAATTACCAGTTATACTATTACCCTTACTGACTCAAGAAGCAGCCAAGTCATTCAAAGAACTGTTCCCAGTTCACAGACATCTGTAACAGTGGACTCACTAGTTCCCTTCACTACATACTCCTGTTCCATTGCAGCCTCCACTTCAGTAGGACTAGGACCCTTCAGTACCTTTCTATCTATTACTACACTAGAGGATGGTATGATATTGAATAGAATACTGTATGGTTACTTGATAATTCAAATGACCAGGCTCCCAATACACAGTAGAGTAATAACCAGGGGCAACACCATAAATGTTAAATAATGGGTAGCCTCCCTTAACATTTTAACTAATGTAGAGGGAGAAGTTCTGCCTTCTTCAAAATGGAATACAATAAATAACAATAGATTTGATGTTTAATTCTTTTCCGTTTTATCATTAGGCTGATCTGAAGCAATAATATAAGACAATTATCAGTGATCAGGAATACAGGAGTGTGAGAAAGGGTCGAATAAACTGGACCTCTTCAAAGTCTTAATTTATACAATTATGATGCTAAAAAATAATATTTACAAGCATGTTAGGTATACCTGAAGTATTTCACTGTTGAATCACAAATATTAAAGTTAATCATCCTACTCAATTGTCAGGTTAAACCCAACAGGCCACTTTACTATGATTCAATCATTCTCGCTTGAAATAATTATAATAATAGCAGATTTTCTCCTCAGTTCTTATTGAAACTAAGTCTGATTTTTTCAACTTAACCCCCCTGAAAGGCTTCCACAAGTAATCGAAACATTAGGTTAAGTTTAAACATATATTGGTGGTTAGAACTGAGAAAAAACTGCTATCATTGCCTTACTATAGTTTAAAGTTTTATCAATTTTATGATACAAATAGCACGCTATAGCAGAGCAGTTAATATGAATAACTTGGTTGAACTATTATGTTATTTCAACTTGTCTAATTCAATACTGTGATGCATTATACAGCACCCGATACATTTCCCTCTAACCTGACGGGAGTATCAGATGATTCTTCCTCTATAACACTGTCCTGGGATGAACCTGATGGTAGGTTGAATGGAATTCTACGAGCTTATTGGATCAACATTACAGAAGTACCTACAGGAGACGAGTTCTCTTTTGTCACCACCACAACTAGTATAGTGATTAACAATCTCCATCCTTATTACACCTACTTGTGGAGAGTAGCTGCAGTCACAGTAAATGAAGGGCCATATAGTGCACTTCAAAGTATCACAACAATGGAAGATGGTAATACTTTAGCATGTATTCCCAATGACTTACTCGTTCACTTTTCCCTTACCTTTAACATTTGCTCTGCCTTATGCAGTTTTCATGATCTTACATTATGAAGTATATGATTAGAGTGCTTGTGTGTTAAGCATGGCTCTGGGTTCAATCCCTATGGTGCCATAACAGCTAATGCTATCTTTTAATTCTATACTTAAAATAGCCTGTGAAAAAAATAAGCAGCTATATCTCATGACTAAAGAAGGCTGAGAAAAGGAAATTGTGATATGACAAATTAGCAGAGTAAGAAATTCCATGGATAAAAAGTATATTTGGAAAAAAAATTCTATTGGTCTGTTGAGAGTGAGACTATAGCATAGCAGTACCCCTTAATAGTAGAAATACAAAATAAAAAAAACTTTCTTACCCATTGACTGTCATAGCTCTGTGATTGGAGCGCTTGTGCATTACGCAGTGGTCCTGGGTATGATTTTCATGTCCGATGAGTGATATACGTAATAGCATTGTATAATTTTCAGTTATCTCTTTGTTATGCCAGTTCATTATACTTAATTGTATTAAACATGGTAATTTTCAGTGCCAAGTGGACCCCCTGTCAACTTCATTGTGTCTCCCTTGAGTTCAAGAGCTATACAGTTAGGCTGGAATCCACCTGTTTTTGAACATCGCAATGGAGAAATTACTGGCTATGCTGTTAATATCACAAACTTGGATAATGAAACAGTTCATCATTTTACTCTAGCTTCTATTTCTAATTTTACTGTGACCAACTTGGAGCCGTTCACACCTTATGAATGTACAGTGTATGCAAGTACTGTTGTCGGCATTGGACAGTCTCCAGCAGTAATAGTGGTACAAACTGGGGAAGAAGGTATGTTGTGTGTGAAACTTTGGCACCAGTATTGTAATTAATGTACAATTTTAATATAGCCCCAGAAAGTCATCCTCTCAATTCCACTGGATATGCTATTAATTCCACACACATTGCTCTCAATTGGAGCTCACCTCATGAATCTGACTTGAATGGAATTTTGAGAGAGTTCAGAATTAACGTGACAGAAGCAGTAACATCAATGCTAACACAATATTCCACTTCTCCAGACACTACTGAGATCATAATTGGACCTCTTCATCCATTTTATATATACCACTGCACAGTTGTGGCTCACACTGTAGAAGGAGGACCTTCTACTGCTGTGATATCTGTTAGAACTCATGAAGATGGTAAGTCATCAGATTGAAGTGTTCAGTAATAATGAAAAGCTACTATTTTTTTCTATAGCTCCTACTGGCCCACCAACTGAAGTTTTTGCAAATGCTACAAGTTCTCGTTCACTTTCTCTTTCATGGAGTCCTCCAATTCAGGAACTGAGAAATGGAATTATCCGAAATTACTTTATCTCAGTGACATCAGGAGCCAATACTATTACAAGGAACATCTCTTCTGTTCAAACTATGATCTACATTGCCGGATTGCAGCCCTACACTACATATAACTGCACCATACAAGCTGGAACTATACAGCTAGGACCTTCAAGTTCTGTATTCACAGTTAATACTCCACAAGATGGTAAGAACAGAAGAGAAAATAATTGGCACATTTAGTTACGATCGATACATTTTTCACATTGCAGTTCCTTCAACACCACCAGAAGGTATCATAGTTCAGCCAGCTAATTCCTCTTCTCTTGTATTGGCCTGGACTGCACCAATTGCTGAGAACCAAAATGGCTACATACGAGAGTATCAAGTTAGACTTGTAGAAATAGATACTGGAGTCCTACTAACTTATTCTACCACAGAAGAAGGCATTCACATACCAAATCTTCATCCATTTTATCGCTACAGCTACAGTATTGCAGCTGTGACCATTGGATTGGGACCATTCTCCGAAGCAGCCATTATTCAAATGCCGGAAGCAGGTAAGAGCTGTAATATACAAGGTGATACAGTTTAGCTTTATCTTGTTGTTTTTAATTTTTTGCAGCACCATCTTCTCCACCCACTGATGTTCAAATCACTAGTGTGACATCCACTAACTTCAATGTATCCTGGACCGATCCAGCAATGATGTATCAGAACGGTATCATAAGAAGCTATAGAATTTCTGTTATGGATGTTGACACAGGAAACACCATTGTCATTATTTCTTATGGCACAACTGTACGTATTGAATCCAGTCGCCCCTACAATATGTACACATGTCAAGTGTCTGCAGTTACTGTGAGCCAAGGACCTTTCTCTGCACCTGTGACAGTCACAACAGCACAAGATGGTATTGTTTAAAAACTCTAGTACTAATTCTTGTTAAATTTGCATAACTTTGAAATGTATACCAAATTACCAACTACATGTCTATATATACTCATGAACCATTAAATCTGACATTTGCACTACACTGGTACAATAGTGTATTTGTATACATTATGGCTATTTGTTCATTATTCAGTTCCAAATGGGCCTCCAAATAATGTCACAGTGCAAACTGCTTCCTCAACTTCCATTATTGTCTACTGGAATCCACCATTAGATCAGGAACGCAATGGAATCATTACCAGCTACATCATCATCCTTTCTGTAGATAATACTACAAGAGAATTCGCTACAGTTAATACAAGTCTAACAGTAACTGGTCTACTTCCTTTCACAATATACACTTTCACTGTTGCAGCCTCAACTGACATTGGTTTGGGACCAGCTTCACCTGTAGTCATAGAGACCACTTCAGAGGATGGTATGTCTTTAAAAATAAATGATCATACTTGACTATTTTTTTATATATTTCCTAACTTTCTTTAGCACCAGCTGGACCTCCTACCGATATTTCTTTCTCTGATGTGACGTCTACATCATTAGTATTGTCTTGGCAACCACCTGTTACTCCAAATGGAATAATCTCCCACTACCTAATAAGTCTTTTGGAAACGAATACCGGAGCAAACTTTAGTTATCAAGCCCATGCACATACTACATTATCTGTAGGAGATCTCCATCCATTTTATACCTACATGATTCAAATTTATGCAGTTACTGTAAAAACTGGACCCCCTTCCTATGAGCTATTAGTATCAACTTTTGAAGATAGTGAGTTTTGTTAATATTGTAACAATGTATTGCTAATAATGGTTATGCTACCACAGGGCCTTCAGCTTCGCCCACCAACATTTATGGGGTAGTCACAGATTCAAGAACTCTGACTGTCACTTGGCTTCCACCTTCACTAGAATCAAGGAATGGAATAATTGTGGAATATACCATAGATATAGTCAGTCAAGAAACAGGAGACAGCATCAGCTATACAACAACAGGAAATTCCTCATCATTCACAATTGAGGGCCTGCATCCAGACTACTTCTACACATACAGGATATCTGCTGCTACAGCAGTAGGAAGTGGTCCACTCAGTGAAATATTCAATATCAGGATGCCAGAAGATGGTAAGACTAATACTTCAAATTCGATTAAATAGTAATAATATTAGTCCTTTTTTACAGTACCCACTGGTGCCCCAACTAATGCATCTGCAAGTCCAATCAATTCAACGGCTATTTTTGTTACTTGGCAGCTTCCTCTGTTTGAAGATCGCAATGGCAATATCACTGGCTACTCCATCATAGTTACCGACACCATCAGCAATACCTCCACCACTCACTATCGCAATGAGATCTTTGCAGTGATAGTATCCTTGCATCCTTATTATGAGTATGTAGTCCAGATTGCAGCTGAAACTGGAGTAGGAAGAGGACCTTATGGAGGTGCAGTGACCACTCAGACAATGGAAGATGGTAAGGTTGGGTTAATTTGTCCAATACACCTGGAATTAATCATTAATTGTGTGGTTCAAAATAGTTCCAGTTGGCTCACCACTAAATGTGAGGATATCTCAAGTGACTTCCAGAACTGTTCAAGTGGATTGGGACCCAGTCCCACCACACCAGCAAAATGGAGTCATTATAAAATATGTTATTAGGGCAATTCCACAGGAAACTTTGTCTGCTCTAGTTCTGAATGCCACATCAACTTCAACAATGATATCTAACTTGCACCCATCCTACAACTACTCCATTGAAATTGCTGCCGTGAGCACTGATGTGGGTCCCTTTAGTCAAGCTTCGTTTGTAAAAACACTTGATGATGGTAAGTATTGTCAACATGACATTCATGTAGTATTCAATATTATTTGCATTTATTCAGCACCAACTGGGCCCCCTACAAACATTGTGGCTATTTCAAATAGTTCCACTAGCATACAGATATCCTGGCAGCCACCAACTCCAGAGCTGCAGAATGGATTGATTTCATCTTACTATATTTCAATCACGGAACTGGAGACAGGAAGAGTTATTGATTTCACTGTTCAGTCCATGGCACTAGATTATGTTGTTAGCAATCTTCATCCATTCTATGTATACAATTGCTCAGTGGCAGCCAATACAATCGAACTGGGACCTAGTGACTACTACATCATTCAAACATTACAAGATGGTAATCTATAAAATTATGTTTGAATTATTTAGAATGAGTTTCTTTGTTTCACAGTACCTAGCCTTCCCCCAAGAAATGCTTCAGTGAATGCTGTAAATGGAACATCAGTTGCTATGACCTGGTTGCCTCCAGCAAGAGAAGGCCAAAATGGCTTCATCCATAGTTATGCTGTAATGGTTGCTGGGGTGAACACAGAAGACAATTTTACTGTTTTTACAAATACTAGTGATATAACAATCAGCAGCCTGCATCCATTTTACTCCTATAGATTCTCAGTAGCAGCTGTTACTGTCTCACAAGGACCAATGACCCGACTCATCACCATTAAAATGCCTACATCAGGTGAGTTCTTGTTGTCATGATGACTAAACTTATAGATAAATTACAGAAGTGAATGTTTGACTTGGAAACCAAAATGGGTCCAAATGATGATATCATTTACATGTATCTGAATATATGGTAATATGACCATGTGGGCAGCTTGTATTTCCACTAAACATATTACCAGATGAAATATTTCAATATTAATCTATAGTGCTATTGATTAATTGCAGCTCCACAGGCTGCTGTTTGGAACTTCACTGTAGAAGTGTTATCTCCTAGTTCAGTGAGAGTCCAATGGCTTCCAGCTAGTCCGGATGCATGGAATGGAGTTATAATGAACTATACAATTGAGCACTCTGTACAACATCAGGTCTCATCAAATCAAGAGATACATATTGATTCACCTCCTGTTCTAACAACCAAAAGCCAAGAAGAGCTAAGAAACAATCCAAATCCTATATTAGCTTCAACTCCACTGTTGTGGGAGGATGTTATAATTAATGAACTGGAGCCGTACTTTATGTATATCTTTTCCTTATACTATGAAAACTCAGCCGGGACAAGTGAAAGAAGTGATCTATATGAAATTAGCCTTCCTTATTCAGGTATTTTTTCCTATGAAATATTCCCGTACTAAGAAATGATATATTTTACATTATTTGCAGTACCTAGTGGCTCTCCCACGGAAGTGTCAGTATTAATTTTATCAGAAACTGCTATTTTAACAAGATGGGCTATGCCCAACTTGTTAGAACAGCACGGTCCCATTGTTGGGTATAAAGTCATTCTCACATATTCCAATGGTAGCAATAGTGAGTACAACATTTCACATGGGGATGTATTCAGCCTCCAAATAGAAGGTAAAGGTTATAAAGTGTATAGAAAATATTCAAGTTAGCTTGTGATTTTTACTGTTATAATAATAATTATTATTATTATTATTATTATTATTATTATTATTATTATTATTATTATTATTGTTATTATCATCATCGTCGTCAGTGTTGTTAATGCTGTTGTTAACATTGTTTTTTTATTTTTTATTATTTGTTCTATTGTCTAGGATTGGCCAAGTTCTTAAATCTAAATATCAGTGTTGCTGCTAAGACACCAGCTGGATATGGCCCTCCATCAGCTCCGATCTTTGTCAATCGAACTCACCATGACAGTAAGTTCATTGTAGCTTGCATCACGTAGATGCACTGAGTATTATAATTACCTATATTGCAGCAATTTCACCACCCACCATAATCCAAGCCAAAGTCAATGGAAAGACTGTGGATTTGTCTTGGTCTCATGTCAACACTTTCACTGATTTGAATCTGAAGTACCAAGTCATTTACTATGGATATAAAAGAACAGACATAGCTGGGGTGGTAAGGACATTAAAACATTGTATGAATGAATGCTAAAATCGATAAATTGAATTATAATTTTAGGTAGCAAAACCTACTGATACGACATCAATTATGGACGGCCCTTATATTATTGTAATCGAAGGGAAAGCTACTTCATATCTGATCAAAGATTTATTATCAGGACTGACCTATTCCATTATAGTAAGTGCTTTTACTGGGTATTTGTACTCATATTGCATATACTAACCTCCAACAGGTTCAACTTTCCACTGACACTGGATACCAAGCAAACTCCACTGAAACCACAGTTAACATAAAAGACAACCAAGTTGGTAAGACAAAAATATGATTTATCAAAACATAGTTGCCAACCATCCCAATTTAGCCGGGGTGCTCCAAGTTTCCTAGATAATTTTCAGTTCCTTCCATCTTTACAGAATTCTCCCAATCTTTAATTCTTTCCCCTAGCATTTGCACTGCCAGGTTAATTGTAATACAATTTCCATTGCATACACATTTTAGCTAATAAACTGTCGATACAAAGTGTAGTAGCAATGATATCCGTACATTTTGACACCGTAAAGTTTTCTTAAGAAAGTAATAAACCATCATTGTGCATCTCCATACTCCAAACCTTTAATTAGTAGGCATGTCAGTAGGTGGGATGTGTCTTGCTTTTCATTTTGGAAAATTGGCAATTATCATTAAATATATTACTACTGGTTTTATACTGGTTTGTATCCTCTAACAAATGCAGATACTGAGCCTATTGGTAGCAGTACTTCAATTCTATACATTGTCATACCTGTGGCCATTGTGTGTGCAATACTTCTGGTAGCAGTTATAGTAGTCGTAACTGCTTTTATTTGGCGTAGAAGGCCACATTCATGGTAAGTTGCTGTAGTTCAGTCTTTGTTGTTGTTTGTTTTTTTGTTTTACAAAATAAATTACATTTTCCAAGGAATGTACACTATGGAGCCACAGGTCAAGGAAAAAAGTCAGAAGTTGAAATGAACAATGCTAGCGGTGACACATATGAAGTAAGTTTGAGGCACTTTTATTGATTGGCTTCAGAAATTATGCAAATTTCTATCAAATTAATGTTTAGAACAATTTCACAAGAGACGGAGCAGAATATGATGATGTGGATTCTAAAGCAAAGGAAAGCAAAGAAAATGAACTTACTTTTTTTTAATTACATTTGTATATTAACTTTTTAAGTATTAGTTAAATGAAACTATTGGGTTTGTTTAATTTGATGTATATAGCTATGTATTTTGTATAAAAAAAACATCTTTAGCTATAAATATTATGTTTTTAAAACTTACTGACCCGTCTACTACAAAGTGCACACACAACCACTTTTCAGTTAGATATACCTACCACTTTTACCAACAAAAAATATGTTGATGCGCTGTCAGCACTTCAAAAGCGTAGTGTTCAAAGTTAAAAAATGCCGTGTCAGAGGAACTGCCACACCCTTCTTCTGTACATAGAGGTTTCAGGAATCAACAAAATGTATTCCCCATCTGTAAAGAGGTTATAAAATATTGGGATCCTGTACTCTCATTGTAGATACTTGGATTATAGCTATATTGCTATAGCAGTTACTATAAATATTTATCATCATTAATTGCTGATGATGCCTACCTCAGGCCCTGCCTGATTATACTAGCATTTTTTTAAATAATAGACATGAAATTGCATAGTGGAATAATTCTAGAATAATATAAGCATTTTAAAAGAATAATAAAGGGAAAATCAGAATATTCAGTCAAAATTATCCTTAATATTATAAAAGAAAATCAATAG
>WLWI01004484.1_pt1 | contig 11821 bp, 11 predicted proteins | sample 6701501 | NCBI WGS metagenome assembly WLWI01 (sample SAMN12718690, study PRJNA515312) | sponge metagenome | isolation source: marine sponge | host: Mycale hentscheli | place: New Zealand: South Island, Marlborough, Capsize Point | collected 2014-11-01
CGTCGGTCCTCCCTCCTATCCTTCGCCCCCTGGCGTGTGCGGCGTGCGGCGGGGGGGTGGGGGGGGGGGGGTTGGGGGGGGGGGGGGGGGGGGGGGGGGGGGGGGGGGGGGGGGGGGGGGGGGGGGGGAACTTGCTTCCTGATGAAGACTTACATGTTCAATTGAGCACACATGTAAATGTTCCTGTACAGGGCATGGAAGAAAAGACTCCCAGAGAGTCACTGTAGAAAGAATACATTTTTTTTGTGGCTTTGGTGTAATCCTTTATTATTGTGTCAAGCCAGGCAAATTCTGAAGGGTTAATTTGAGTCCTCCTTGAATTCCTGTGTAGCTATGAAACAGAGCATCCCTTATTTGAATGCCAGGCTTATGTTGAGGGTCAGCCCATACATTGTGTCCTGTTCTACTATATCCCATACAGATAGCATTATCATTTACTAACTTGTTGCTTTTGTGTGCATGACTCTGACTACCTGCAGGTCCAAAACTATACTGGTAATCACAGCAACTCCTACGCCGTTGCCCAACCGACCTACTGATCGGTTCTGCCGGATGGCACATCGCCATTCTGCTTCATACTAAGTAAACGTGTGGGATGAGGATCTGTCGGGTGGAGTGTTTTTGGGGGGCGATTCCTCTTCCATGCTAACAACAAGCGCTACTATTAATTTTGGAATGAAATGGAAAAACAGCCACACCAAGTCACACATTAATTAACTAATGTTCACGGGGGGGCATGGGAACTTGGGGTGGAAGGGACAGACATTTTTTATAACAATTTCCTAATTTTCCTATATCATTTTTTAATTTTCCACAGGCATGTAATAAATAATTAGATAACTTATCCAATTCTACACTCGCTCCCATGATATTTTGAACTTTTTTTTCCATCATCATTTTTCAGTTTATTTTTCTAATTTTTCCTTTCTATTTTTCCACATCCAACCGTAATTCACTCTGTTATGTATACACTTTCCATATTGTACATTTTTATCCCTGATATTCATATCATTTGCATGTAACTAATAATGTTTAATTTTCTTGTAATTTTGGTGGCATTAATTTTAACTAAAAATTTTGTGACAACTTTATCATGGCTTTGGTCAACTTCAGAAGTGCTGCATGAAGCTGCTATAGATGATGGGTTGTGTACACTCTGAAAGGCTTTGTGAATGATATCCTTTACCTAGTAAACACTATTTCTAAAGAAGCAACTGAGCTGATTAAAATTTGTAACAGTGGACATATTATGTTTGCTAAAGTCTGTACAATAAAATGCTACTCAAATTGTTCAATCACAGGCCTAGTTGAAGCCGTGTGAATCTTTGGAGTAACCACAGCCTAGCTTTTAACCAATGGGTGTGTCCCAGTTGTGGTTGTATTCAGACAATGATGTTGGGAGGTGGGTGAACGGATAATGCTAAAGGAGGATTGTTGAGGTATATAGTGGACTAGCCAACCCCCCTCCACTGCTGTGCAATTACTGTGGTAAAAACTCCCTCATGCAAGAACCACCTTGCTTAGTCAGTCCTGACTGATTCGACCTGGCAACTATTGGAGGATTTCCTGCCTACAGATAATGTTTCATACACAGCAACCATTGGCATTACATATTATTTTAGTGAAGGATATTATATTTGGTAAGAATCTTTGCATTTCATTCACGGGTTATGCATGTCCACATTAAGGGTTCTTGTAAACACAAAGTGGTTCATCTATCTTGCTGTTGTAGGGTTGGTGAATTATGCTGGCATAATAAGTGATTTCATAAATACTAGCATATGCTAATATAATTAATGTAAGTATCAGTGAGGTAGTTATGGCAAAAAATATATAATTGTACTGTTTTCCAAGGTGGTGGCTTACCTCGCCAGATTTTCAATACCTTCAAATACATCTTCAGCTAAATATGCTGGGGATTCTATTTGAAGGTCCAATATCAATTTCTGTATGAAATGAAATGCTTTCAGATCCAGCACTGTTGCAGCATCAGTACTCAGAATTGCAACTTACATTTCAACTGTCATGGATGTGTACCGGGATTTATAGTTGTGAATGTGATTGATGTGACCTTTGACTCTGTCTATGAGTAAATGTCGAGCGTTTTAAGTAGCACAAAATGATGATCATTGCAAGCATAGCATAATAACAAAAAATGAGCACAATTCACCAACGACAGGTTACGTATAATTAGGCTCATTTTCTTGTTATTTTTGTTATGCTAGCCAATGCTCATCATTTTAGTACTTGTGCTACTTATAGCCCCCTATTATGTTCAACATTATGCTTGTAGACAACACCTGCATTATTTCAAATGTCGGACTTTCTGTTTTACCTTTAATGTACAGATTAAGATATGTAATAAAATTTGTTGTAGCTACACAGTGAACAGGCAAATAGTGGCAGCTATGATAAATTGACCATCTCATTTCCTCATTACTGTATCCTGAAACCCTTCTCTTTTACATATTGAATAATGGCACAATGGCTTTGCCGAGCAGGTATGTAAGCAGGGAGCTCTATTGCCTTGGCAAATTATTATGTGCCACTAGGGCTTTATTTTGGGACTTCTTTGAAACAGTTATCTGCAAAAGCATTTAGATCAATGACTAGCTAGATAAGCTAGTAACCACTGTATTTTCTTAACCACGGGACTATTTGGTTGCTACAGGCTCTGCACTAGGGAGTGATAAACCTGTCCTCAGTTTGATGAAATATTTGGGAAGCTTGATGAAATACTTGTGAAGTCTAGAGAGATATATTCCGTCCATTTGAAGCATACAAAGAAAACACTACAGTTTTCTGCAAGTTTGCAGCATGGGAAGAATGTTGACATGATATTGTGATGTAGTGAATGGGAGATGTGAAGGTTAATAATATACAATGAGAAAAGAATGATATCTACTTGAATTGGGATTGAACGGACTTTCTTATTATACATGTGGCTCTTCCCTGGAAAAAATTTATTTGCCTTCACTACTTTATGATGTATTTGAATATGCAGGAAATGTTCAGTGGAACCTCAAGTGTACATTTTATAGTCATTGAATTCAGTATAGTTTAAAGCCAATAATTGACAAAATAGCTAGATTATGTCCTTAAGTAAGTGGTACACTTTTCCTGGAGAATTTAAGTTCTAGCGCGGGTCGCTAACCAGCCTTTGCCTAAGTGTACGCGGGTAAGTGGTTAGGTAAAGGGACTAGCTACGGTGGATTGGGGTGTGCGAGACCTTGATATCGTGCGTGTACACACACCTGCAATTTTGACGATTTTATTTTCGCGCAAATTTTGCTGACGTAATTGGACCACGCCTATTTAGTCGTCAAAACAAAGGGAAAAGATGGCTCGTGGCGCTATGAAGTGCGAGTTCGTTCTACTTATCCTCTTCGTGTCGTACCGGTTAAGCTGGCTGAGGAGTTCCGTTTGTGACGACGGAAAGGTTGGCTTTCTGGGGGTCAGAGCTATGATACTTTTGATGGTCGATAAAAAAATGTATTGAGTTGGTTGCATACTATCTGTACTCTAAAATATTCCTGTCGCAAGCTCAGAATTATTTTCTTTCTGTTGTAGTACTTGATAGAAAAAGACCTGGGAGGACCTCAGAACCACCAATGTCTGTCAGGCCACACTTACGCTCCTCAACAGGTGAACATAATGTTTTACTTTGGTAGTGGTATTTGGTATGTGGTTTATTTTGGTGTTTTGATTTTAGTTCTGATCCATTAGTAATCTTTTGTCATGAGAGTTGTACTGTGTTCTGTCTATAGTTCAAAGGTTCTGCTGGTTTGGGAAATTGTTCTGATACGCATGCACATGCAAAGGTAAGCTATGCACATAAAGGATGTCTGCATTGACTTGTGTGTGTTGGAAGGCAGGTAGGAGAAGTATAAGGACTGTTGTGGATTATTAATCAATGCTCATTGTAAAGAGGATTTTTTTATTTCATAGAATTGTAGTATTTTCTTCATGCTGTGTAAAGGGCACTTTTGAACTTCCTGAAATGCCATTTATTCAATCATTGGATTGGATATAAGTGATTTCAACTGTAGATTAAATTTCCAGTGTAAATTCTAACAACGCCAATTGTTATTTAGACGTTTCATGCTTGATTAATTTCAGAGACATTGTCAGTAACAGATTGCTTCTAGTATATATGGTTTGTCATTTCCGTGGCATCAAACTTATTTTTGCTACTCAGAATAAAGTTGGTAGTTAATGTACAATCACAGTGAAATTGACTGCACTATTGGTATTCTATTCATTTGCTTGCTCTCAAGTGTAAATAATGATGCTATACACTATGTGTATATAATTGTATATATATAATTATATTTCTATAGGCTTGGTGTGTGGGTGTTGACTTGACGTATGAAGCAGACATTCCGACTACTGGGCCGTACCGGCACCTTCCCCCTGAACCTGGGGAGTACAATTACCTGCCCCCTCAACGATGGCTGAACCTACTGAGGAGAGGGGGTGTGGCATTCCTGTACCACCCATGTACTGATGAGCTTCTGGTGGACGATTTGCGAACTGTGGCACAATCTTGTCTAAACTACTATGTGATGACTCCTTACCCAAACTTGACAGAAGCGATGGTGCGTTTGCTTAATAAAAAAAAGTGTAGTAAAGTTAAAAATGGAAATATTTTTTATTAGCCTCTGGCTATTGTGGCGTGGGGGTGTGTCTACTCCATGAGGTGGGTGGAGCAGGATGAGATAAGAGATTGGCTCGAGACGTTAAAGGTGAAGGTGACTGGTGGCTATGAAGGGAGCACTTACAGACATGGTAATGTTAGTTGATGTTGTTGAAGCATAGTGCTGGAATCTGGGATTGTAGTGATATGTCATTGTGTGGATTTGTTTACTTCAATCATAGGTTTGCTGAATACTGGTGAACATCCTTCAGAAGTCAGTCATTTGTGTTCTAATTTGCGCAAGGGAAATGGCAAAGGCCAACCGACTGTGACAACTCGCCTTTCCCAAACTCTACCAAACACAACAGCATCCTTAACTCCTTGTTCCTCCAGTTCTTCCAACGGGAGCAGGAATTCACAAGACAGGACGGAACTCTGTAGCAATAACAATGATAATCACCAGGTGGTAAAGAAGTTGCAGAAACACAGCCGGGGCCTCCTGGTGCTCACTGTCCTGTTAGGCCTAGTACTTCTGGGTCTTGTGGTGGTGCTGATGTGGAAGGCTGCCGTTGCTTGGAGTCACAGCAGACCCAAGAAACACCAGAAGTACAAGTCTGTCAGCAAGTACTTTCCTTTTACGCACAAGGACTCGAACGTTGTGGCTCTGCCGGAGTTTGGAATGCCAAAAGGAGTTGGAGCAGAGCGACAGATTTTACTGGAAGGATCTGATGATGAAGATGAGCTGTGAGAGTAATCTGTCGTCCAATTCATTTCTTGTGTGTGTCAATTCAGTATTTTGTGTATGTGTAATATTTATTATAGGCTGGCATTTTAACCAGCATTTTTTTTTATTTCCAGCATCTTAGTATTCCGTTATCCCTTGCACCATCACTACCATCCAGTCAGTCAGCACCTCCAGATTATTGATTGCTCAATACATGGTTTATTCTTCCAATATTAAAATTTAGCACAGATATATTCATGTTATTGGGAGTGGTGTGTCACTGTTGTATGCTCGGTATGAAACAAACAAAAACATATGTACATTGTGAAACAGGTCAATATACTGCACACAAGTGTGTGTGTGTGTTACACCCAAGAGGAGGCAGTCAGTATGGGATTTACACAACTGAAGGTAAGAGGACGGTGTAAATCCTGGACCGACCGAACGTAAGTTTGCAACCAACCTGTACCAGGACTCTAGGCTGAAACTAATGTTTGTTGGATGATGCACTAATACACTGGCAGTATCACAGTAGGTTGCAGGTTGTGATATACGTCTCAGTTCAAGCCATCTAATCAGATGTGCTCTATTCGAGTGGTATTAATTATACTATAGCAGAGGTAATATTGTACCACTTAAAAAAAGAGACCTGAAGGCAAAATACTTAGCAAGTATTAGGATGACAGTTACAAAATGTGATGCAAGCACAAAAATCAGTCTGTAAATGAACCAAACTTTTCACTATAAAAGCTATCAGTGAAAAACAAAACAACAATTTCTCTAAGTGAATCTGGTGTCATGATGAAGTGCGGGTTTTCTCACATATATGACTGTACTTCCTGAAAAAAATGGTACAGCACAATTTATAATCACATGAAACAACTACATTGGGCCCTTCATTTATTTTCCCCCCCAAATAATGTATATATACTGGTGGTGTATCAACTGTGTGTATTCAGGAATAATTCATGAGCTGATCAGAGTTGGTAAATCATCATTATCTTATAGAAACAAAGTGTGCGGTTGGGGGGGCAAACAATAAGTGGCATCACAGGATTCGAACCTGCAACTGTCAAGCTTGGAGTGCACACATGAACCTTTAACCTGGCGGGACTTAACAGCGTAGCTATCTTTTAACGTATTGTATCATATAATGGGTCACTGAACTGAGTTGGGAAAGAGTGTTCATCTACAGTATCTTCTCAGGTAAATTAATGTTCTGAGCTCCGTATCTCAGTAATGACAACACTACACATTTTTCAGATTACCACCACAAAGCAACAAAAAACAAAAACACTTAAACCTATTAACTAATTGTATCTTCACACATGCACTCCCTCCCCCACAACACACACACACACACACACACCTGGCATGATTTGGATTGGTATATTGTGTGCGGCACTCTATTCCCCAGTAGCAATCAGGCCTGCCAGCCATGCCTGCTGGCAGTTCCCCTTCTGGAATGGTCTTACGGTAATCATATGCAAGCTTTTTAAGCAAGTCCTTCGCACAGACATGACAGACAACAGTGGGCGGGGTCACAGTAATGCCGTGAGATCTCGCGCTCAATGTGCCACTGTCAAGCTGGTCGCAGAGAACTCCCAGGAAGTCTTTGATAGACCAAACTTTCCTATTCAAGTAGTCACTCAAAATGGTCGACTCAAATGCGTTGCCAAGGATACCATTGAGGCAAGTGTTAGGCAGGTCCATGTCTGAGTTGTAAAATACAAGAAAATAAAAGTAACATTACTTAATTAGGTGTCAGTATATTGAACAACTTCACCTTTAAACTTTCCGAGACACCCCAAGCAGCCTGGTTTGGTACAAGTCCAGTACAGATGGCAGAAGCTGTTGGCACACAGAGAGCCTGCAGTCGTGGCAGTGAAAGTTACAGTTTGCCAGAGGACATGACTATGTTATGTCCCACTATGGCAGTGAAACCACTAATATTTGCTATTTTCCATCCCATTAAGTGGCTAGTTAAAATAATGTACTACTACTACTACTACCACCACCACTACTACTACTACTACTACTACTACTACCACTACTACTACTACTACCACTACTACCACCACCACCACTGCTACTACTAGTACTAGTACTACTACTACTACTACTACCATTACTACTACTCTACTACTACTATTAGTAATAATGTATTAAACCATGACAAGTCTCCAAGTTTCACCATCTTATGCCCCCCTTTTCCCAACTCACATTTCTGTATGATGGTAGCGTCATCATCTCGGACCGGCATGGAGCGCAAGCAGCAGCTGCACACAGTGTGGCGTGTGGCCAGAGTGCAGGTGAAAGGTCCAGAGGGCAGAGGACCTAGAGGAACACCTCTATACCCAGGACACTGGAGGCAGAAGGTGGGCATGGAGAGAGGGAAGAAAGTAGTGATGTGTGGGAGTGGGCTGGGAGAGCTTGAGGAGTAGTCATCATCATCATCATGGTCAGTGTCGTTACCAAAGCGATGAGAAGCTCTCTATACAGACAGTAACAAAAGAATTACATTTCAGTGTAAGACTTAATAGCAAGTATTTCAGTGTAAGACTTAATAGCAAGTGTTTCAGTGTAAGACTTAATAGCAAGTGTTTCTCTGTAATAACCGCCAAAGTAGAGTAATTAAATTCAACTGGACATAAATTGTTGTTATAACCAGCCATGTGACAAAGCATTACATCTTTTCATTGGCACAAATCAATTTTTAATTTAAAAAATTTTTTTTCGGCTAGCTTATTTCCTAACTAATTTCTCTAGGAACAGTAGCTCTTGGATATTCTCAAGTTTTCCCAAGGACAACAAAATTAAGTCTTAGCAGTCCTTGATTACAACTCGTAGCTATTTCAGGGCCTGTTCTATGACAATTTCTGGTAAAGGGTTTCAATGCCAATGGCAATCACTTGGCTGCAGCTTTGTGCAACTCAAAAAAAACCAACAGACCTTGAAAGTAGTAAGCACACCAGCTAAACACCAAACTTGTATACTGCATTTTTATGTCACATTCTTACTAAAGGATATGTGAAATTTAAATTCTATTTGGAAAAGGGTCTTCAAAGCCATAGTAACCACTTCACTGATCCATCTTAAAAATATAATCTCCATCTTATGACGGTCGTAAGATGCTTCCATTTATACAAATACTTATGTCTTACCCGACTGGCTTACACTCATAGTATTTTATGATATCTAATAGTTCAAGTACTTCAACACAACACTATACAGCAATGTCTACTCACCGCCGTGGAGTAGTCCACATCACTGGTGATCTTGTTCTTGGTGTCCAGCTCCCTGAGGTCCTCTTCAGGTCTTTTCTTCTCGGGATTGCCACGGAGGTAGGCCTCCACAAGGTTATTCACTATGTGGTTCTTACCAATTCTGACAACTTTCTTGCGACACTAATGAAATGCATCAAAACAAACAAACAAACAAACAAACAAAACTTGTACATATGCACATGCACACATAAACAAACACACTCTACTCTAGCACTCACACTCTATGTTTCAGCACTCACAGCGGGACATGTGTTGGAAGTTCCCATCCATTCTGAGTAACAGCCGCCACAGTACGAGTGCATGCATGGCTGCAAGCTACGAGGGAAAAATAAGCACTCTAAACACCTTGAGCTATCCATATGATTATGATTATGATTATGATTCATTGTCGTGAGTTTAAACTCGAGAGGAGCTACCAATCATTTTTACATAGATCTTAGAAATGTTACGGTATATGTACTTTCGCTGCATAAAGATTGTTAATAAAGCTGCAGAAAGCTGTCTTATTAATTCAACACTCACCTAATACAGTCATGGAGAATCTCCTGCAAAAACAATAATAATAATAATAATAATAATAATAATAATAATAATAATAAATAAATAAATAAATAAATAAAAAAGTAATAAAAAACAACAACAAACAGAATTGAACAACAAAGCTTAATATCATAGTAACCACAAAAGTGGTATTGATAAACATTTTTTGTGCTCTCCAATAATTGATGCAAACAATGAGTATCCGTTTCTGTAATTACACATAACTTATTACGTCCTATGAACAATGTGGATTTAAAGCAGTGATAACCTCTATTGAACAATAATATTACAAAACAAAACTAAATCCGAAATAGTGTGCCCTACTTAACCAACATACTTGACAAATTTGACATATGAGAGATTCTTCAATGGAGTCCTTCTTCACTAGAGTGGGTACAGCAGGACCTCCTGGAAGATACAGTGACAGGAACAGAATATAAATGCATATCTAAGACATGGGGCACACAGAAACAGATCAAGCAGCTATACCTCCCGTTGATAACGAGGCTGGTGCTGTAATACCATGTAATACTTCATTCTCTTCAGAAGCTATAGCTCGAAGTTTAGGGACAGGACAACTTGGAGTCTGGAATTGAATAAAAAGATTAGCCAAAGAAATTATGAGAAAAACATGAAGAAATGAGCAAGTACTCTTGTACAAAAAAAAAAAAAAAAAAAAAAAAAAAATTCAAATACTGGATGCCAAGACAGTTTTTAAGTACTCACTCACTTCTTCCTCTAAGGACCTCTTCCTGTTCTTCTTTTTCTTCTTCGGTGAGGAATCTACATCTTCATGTTCTGAGACAGTCTCTCTTAAGGTCCCTTCCTCGGTTAGAGTGCCCAGCTGAGTGGCGTCTTCCTCGTAAGTGAGAGTTGCATCAGCCTCTTCACTGTCTCGTAGATCCACAAACTTGTACGTTATAGCTAGCACCAACCACCAATACAACAAATACTCAACATCCTCTCACATCCTCTCACAAACTGGCACAGTTATTGTTACATTTCTCTGGATCTTCCTTCTCCTGGACCACAGTTATACAGTCCTGATCTCTCAACTCAACCTGCATAGAAGCAAAGCATGAGGAAATACAATTTTCTGAAAGCTCATTTATTATTAAATAAAATTACAAATAATTATTTTGGAAATTGAACACATAAATACTCAATGCATTTTGTCTTAAGCTCAATTCATACAGACTTTTTCTGTACAATAGTACAGAATGACCATTGACAAGTTACATTATAACAACATCATACTGAACATTAGTAGTTATTTTAAAAACCAATACTATAATATTAACAGCATAGTATTTGGTAACAATATTGCTAGTACTTAATACTAGCAGCATTGCTAATAATAATAATATAATAGTACCAGTATAGCCTGGCACTCTCACACATGTAACATGATGTCTCCATTGTTAGGGGTGTAATGGGGCTAATTTTAATGTAACCCCTCCTTTAATTTCTTTAATTAAAAAATTCTAGCAATTACTGTTGGCTACATGGCATGGAAATTAATATTTTAACACATCTTTCATAATTCTAAATTTGCAATACTCCTAGCTATATTTTCTTCACCTAGTCAATTGAGGGCTTTTTAATTTATTTACTACCAACACTTATGGCAAACCAGTCGCATTGATCATTTTGTTATCAAATATGTCATGTATAGATTAGAATTTTTAAAAAGGAACCAAAATCTTATTATTAGCTAGTAACACCCACTTCTAATTTTTTGTCAAGATGTTTTCCATTTAATAAAGTTCCATTAGAAGACAGATCTTTCACAGCAGGCCCTCCTTTCCTTCCCCTTCTTGTGATGACACAGTGGATGCCTGAGGCTCTGTTGTCAGTCACCATAATATCACATTCTGTTTAAAAAAAATTAAATTAAAAAACATTAATAATGGAGCGAATACAAAAAGCACTTGGATTATTAGCTACTAAATACATAAATATGTATGCTTCACCTGGTTTTCTTCCAATAGTGTGAGTCGACTTCAAGATCGGAAAATATTCGTCTTCTTTCAATGAGCATTTTACTAATCTTCCCCACGGAGTGCAGTCCATTTTGAAGTTGCACCCTCTCTTCTGCGAGGGGTGGAGTCGGCGGCGGGTGGGGTTTAGATTGTTTACGTCCACACCCAACTCCAGAATGCGAGTTACGTTTTTGCGTCCGACGCGCTGGGGACGATCGTAGCTTGGTAAACATCAAATTACAAAAGATGGACATCGATTGTATCTGTCAATATATAGCATCAATGCACAGGCTCCTAGCCTCTGTAAGTGACTGATATATTTCAAATACGAATTATTATCTTCTTCTGTTTTTTTCCAGGTGGCTTCTCAGAACCATTGTACTGATACTGTTTGCTTCAATGAACGTTAGTTGTCATCCAACTTGATCAATGCATTTTATGCAATGTTCTATCACAGATCCAGGTTATCAAGCTGAACAGAGTGGAAATGAATTTGGTGGTCCACAGTTACTATTAATCTTGCTAGTTTGGTTGCTCATAGCAATTCTATTATTTGGATTTCGGTAAGTTCCCCCCCCCCCCCCCCCCCCCCTCCCCCGCCCCCCCCCCCTCCTCTCCCCCCCTACCTCCGTCCCAACCAGCTTCCCCCACC
>WLWI01004485.1_pt1 | contig 11821 bp, 9 predicted proteins | sample 6701501 | NCBI WGS metagenome assembly WLWI01 (sample SAMN12718690, study PRJNA515312) | sponge metagenome | isolation source: marine sponge | host: Mycale hentscheli | place: New Zealand: South Island, Marlborough, Capsize Point | collected 2014-11-01
CTACCAGCAATGTTGCAGCTGTACTATCAGCAATGATGCAGCTGTACTATCAGCAATGATGCAGCTGTACTATCAGCAATGATGCAGCTGTACTATCAGCAATGATGCAGCTGTACTACCAGCAATGATGCAGCTGTACTATCAGCAATGATGCAGCTGTACTATCAGCAATGATGCAGCTGTACTATCAGCAATGATGCAGCTGTACTATCAGCAATGATGCAGCTGTACTATCAGCAATGATGCAGCTGTACTACCAGCAATGTTGCAGCTGTACTATCAGCAATGATGCAGCTGTACTACCAGCAATGATGCAGCTGTACTATCAGCAATGTTGCAGCTGCACTATCAGCAATGGTGCAGCTGTACTATCAGCAATGTTGCAGCTGTACTATCAGCAATGATGCAGCTGTACTATCAGCAATGGTGCTCTTTCATCATATTCTGTTTATTGTAACATACTTGTGTTTCAGTCTATACACCACTGACAGACTTAATAATCCAACATTAAATAACTTTATGAACAATTGGCAGATAAAGCAAACATAACATAGAGGGTAAAATATTGAATTAAAAAATTTAGGGAAAGGTAATCTTCTTAACCTAACATCAATCACTGCAGAAGACTCGTCAGAGTCTAGTGGACTTATAACTAAACTATACCATAGTAGTTCCGGGTGGACAAGAAAGTCACAGGCAACTAACTGACCTGTTATATAATTTGTGGTTACAATAATAAGAAAAATAAAGAAGAATTTACATAAATATCCATACAAAATTTGGGCTTGGCCTTTTATTAGCTGGTTTGATGTAGCTGAATGACATTTAAAAATAAACTTTCTTGAAGTTAGCTAATATAAAGCTGTTCAGTCTGTTTTATAACGAAATTCTAGAATTAAAAATATTTAATAAAAGTGTAGACCAATGTAACATTAGTAAGCATTCTCTAGCAAGATGATGAGTAAATATAATTTTCCCTCTATGTTATTCTAGAGAGTCAAAAGCAAACATATACTTTGAATGTCATCCTATGCTATTGCAGTTGTTGAGTTTTACATTAGCATGTGAAAATTATTGGAGGAAGTTTTTTCTGGCACATGTCATGCACAAAATACAACATCCTTCTATTCTATTGTGCAGTACCATGGCAATATCAACAATTGCTTCATTCGGTTTGACCGTCTCAATTTGTGAACTCTCAGAGCACGAACAAGCAATTTTAGTTACAAACTGCTTTGTAATTGCCATGTGATAAAAGTGATATCACCCAATAAAAGTGATATAATCATCAAATGGGATAGCTATTACCCTCCAAATCACCTGTGACTAAGCATAAGGATGTACTAGAGTGCTTAAATTGTGTAACACAAATTTATTTTGACAAAATAGAGTGAGATGCAAAAATGATTATGTATAATGTGATATGTCATGGTATTTTCAGCTAAGAAGAAAACTCTTCTAATTAGTATATCCAAGCCTCTGGTTGATATACCTATAAGCCTATCAGACAGTAGTTGAACTTGCACAGTACAGCGTGAGATAACACCCATGAGATCATGTGATAGTATGAGATATCTCAGGGTTACCTCATAGTTTACCTCACGGTTATGTACCTAAAAACCACATTGTGAAGATATCTAGCATGGAATATATATATTCCATGAGATATCTTCTCAATAGTATTTTAGGTAAGCACTTGTCAGAGTGATATGGCAACACATTTCACTCTCAGGTAATAGCTAGTCTGTGAAAATAAATTAGCCTGCTCATGAAATACTTGACATATCACACTTTATATATATTAAATACTTGCAAAGTCATTAGTGTGTCAGCTTTGCTTGTTTTGCTGAATTAAGAGTCAGAAGCAGTTAAAGATATTTTCACATCTAAATGCAAGATAACAGCAATGGACCCAAACTAGTCTTGATGAATATTATCAAGTAAATGTGAAAGGTTAGCCCATTAGACGACCTGAGGGTATATTCTATGCTGTCATGCTGTACACTAAAAGTCCATTCACTCTAGCAACAACAAAAGAAAATTGTCTTCCTCATGACATTGCAGCTGCAGTCAGGACAAAAGGTCACTACTTAGTTTTCAAACTTCAGTTTAAAGTAATAATTAGCTTCATACTTTTTTCAGACACAATTAATGTTATAACAGATATTGGGTGGATAAAGAATCAATATGACAAAGTGCAGAGTTGTGTGGATGCTCTATGTAAAGAAGTCAGCATCAGAATCAATGCTATATGGATCTGTAGTCACTTTAGCTGAACCTTTTCCTTTCTTCTTTTTGGGTACTTTTACCTGCAAGAAAATGGAATCTAGTTACTTCATTAAGTAAAAAGATAGGAAGAAATTAAAATATCCTGCTTTTATCTCATGATTAATGAGGTGCTATTTATATTTAACCAAGACAGTGAGAGCTAAATAACCTTATGGAATTAATTTTACTAACCTTGTCTTCCTTGCTTTTATCCTTTTTAGAAAACATTTTCCACTTCTTTTTCCCTTTCTTTTTGGTGACTCTTTCCCAAGTGTCCAACTCAGCCTCTGCTGGGGGTTTTCCCCACATGAGCTCCCCAACAGCTTTGTGGCAGAACTCAAACTGCTTCTGGGATGATACTAAACCACCTCGGCAATGTCGGAGGCCTAACACTATCTGTAACATACATATTGTAATGAGAATCAGGTGCAACACTTTGAGTCGAGAAGTGTGATATAGAAATGACATTACCTAAACTTTTTATACAACTTTAACAGGAATTAAACTAACACAATGATGAGGAGTGAAATGAAGGAGGATAAAAAAGAAAGACAAAGTGAAATGTAAAATAAGGATATGACATAAAATGATAGAAAAGAAAAGGAGGAAAAGAAAACCAGGAAATCATATCCTTGAGTGGAGAAATTAGAATCGAATGGAATTTTTCTATGCCTAGCCGCAAAATGGCTGATCGTAACTTTTTTTCTGAGGGGTCAAAGTGTATCAATATGAAAAGAGTCTAACGGAAATTCTGAAATATGACAGAAGGTTTGGCAGGCAGCTTCACTTATGGACCTCAACAGTTCCTACCCTTTACCTGGTCCAACATGCTAGTCTCTGCCTTCCATTGCTCTGGTATGATTTTGTCATTGGTGTCTGTCAGGAATTGGTAAGCTGTGTAGATGGAACAGAAGCAACCAGCTCGCCCAGCTCCTTGCTTGCTAACCACAACAACAGGCTAGGAAGAAAAAATAACATCAACTTATACATCAATTAGTTAAGTAACAAAGCTATAAAATATATTTGCAATTTTTTGCACTAAAATTGTCTTATTTGAATTAAAACTGACCGAGTTCTTATACTTCTGCGATTTCTTAGCTCTTGTGACGAGTCTTATCAAGCCACTCATGTCTTGTTCAGCAGCCAAAAGACCTTTAAAGATAATGTAAAAATGAGAATATTTACAATTAAAAGAAAGAGCTCCATTAGACTACCATATTCTGGCCAGCTGGTATAATGGAATATTTGCAGACTATCCATCTCGTTGTCTGCCACACCCTCCATTGTAATGGAACGAACCACAAGGTCCGGGTTGACACTGTTAACTTGCTCTCCAATGTTACTAACAATTAGAGATTCTGAAAGTGTTAATAAAATAAGGATAGAAACATATCCAAGATTAAATTGATAGCAAAAAAAAAAAATGTAAAAAAAAAACCTGGATTAGCTATATATTGCTTTCTGTTAGTCTAACTTAATCTTCTATGCCAGTCAGTTAAATTCTAGATGATATAACATAAATTTTAACATTGTACCAAGGAGCATTCAGTGTACAAAATGGCAAATGTTCGTAGTTTATCTTCTCACTGTACTGTACCTTCTTCCCAATCTCCATCAACCACAAGTGGGTACACTTTTCTGTCCCCTTCCTCTGGCCACCACAGAACCCCTTCTTCTTCAAGTGTCAGCACAACGACTACGCCCACCCGCACCTCCCACATCATTCGCCAGAAATCTCCCACTGTGTTCACCATAGGAGCCTGGGTCACAATGAACTGCTTGGCAGTTGTCGGTGGCCCTACAAAGCTAATCCAATAAAAGATGAAAAATAGAGGATTATACATGAAATCATCAAAGACAAAGGTATTCAATCTTTCAGAATCACCATAAGAAACATAGAGTTCACCCGAGTTGGTGGCAAATGACTTTACCTATTCATTTTCATTTTATTTTCTCACAATTCATATTGAATTATTGAGCTCAACTGAAATGTATTATTGCAAGATTTCACAACTATCTCTCTAATTTTCAGCTCAAGAGCTACAACTTTCTCCTAAAAACATAACTAAAATGATAGCAATTAGAATGAAGTACCAAAGTGCAAACTCTCAGCACTACCAACAATAGCTAGCTATTACCAAATCATTTCTGAGATAATTTCTTTAGCATATATCTAATCAGGTATCAATAGGTCAATATATAGCTCATACAATAATGAAATTGTTCTTTTAGATTTACCAATTTGCTATATTACTGGCTAAATCCATGCCTTTTTTTATTTTGGTAAAATAAATGTTCAACACAGTGGAGGTGGTTAGATTCCCTGACGATACCTAACTATACCTTGCATTAATGTAATCCGAACCAACTTCATCGGGTACGAGTTGAAGTTTCACTCTAGTGTGTGAAGGAGGAAGAGGAGAAAGCAAACTATTTTTGGGATCATTGCGATAAAGCTTGGCTGCTGTAAAGTCGTGTGTCTTGTCTGTTCCGGCAGATGTAATAGCATCAAAGCTTCGATGAAGAAATCCTCCCATCTTCAAAACTCCAAGCCTTTTCTTCAAAGCTGTGGTCTGGATATAAATTAAAGACTTGAATTAAAACAACTTAAAATAAAGGATGATGAAGTTAGCTAAAGAAATCTTTTTGAATGTATTTTGTCAACTACTTACCCACTGTTCTCGAATATGCTGTACAGACTTATCAGATTTGTGAGACTTTGCATCATCCTCAACCTCCGAAGTCTTCTCTTCTAATACTGTACTGTCAGTTATGCCTCCAATTCTCATCACCTGATTCGGAGTACTTGTTCGACCTGGAAGAGTTGACGACCCCGTACCTGCTACATGTGATGGGGATGTGGATGGGCTGACTTTACTGGGGAGACGTCTGCGAGGAGGAGGCTTTGGACGCTGGGTTGTTAGACTCCGAAGACTTTCTGTGGGTGGCACAGCCTGTGAAAATAAAACAGCTGATCATACTAATTTAGGTCCAATACATATGTGAATCATTAATTGGCTTAAAATGACTATGGAACATTGAACTAGGTATCCATTAGCAAACGGCTCTATGATAAACAAGAGGAGCAATAGATATAATATTTTCGGAAACTTATAAGATTGGTCATGTGCTATCTACATCAATCTTTTACTCCATCGAAAATGAACTTAAAACTAATATAACTAAAAAGTTACAAAAATGACATTGATTGCCATATTATATTGATGACCAGTACCGTTTCCAAAATTCTCTGCAATTGTTCACTGGATGCTTTTTTGCAACCTTGGACTCGCAACTGAGCAAACAACTAGTTATGGATTGCTATAGTTACATGTTTGATGACAAAATTATCTCAATATAGCCATGAAAGCTATGCTATGACAATCTAAAAATGCTTTCCACCTCTGTCCCTTCCCTCTCTTCATGTGGAAAAAAGTCATAGTTGTTTGTTCAAAGCAGACTCCACAATTTGTAATGTATGCTGACTCATGTGAATATCATAATAATGAGACATGTCTATTTGTAATGTGCTGTTACAGCTATTATTGTTTCAACATTATTTTCAGGCTTCAAGTGCTGATCAACAGAGAGCATCTAACCTTTACAAATGATTGTTAGAATGGGATATCAATAAGAACTAATTGAAATGTTTTGAAATATTGTATCATGGCATATCCGGGCTAAGCAAATGGGTAAGGTATGTGAATGGGACTATTATAGCTATCTTCTATGACACATAATTGTAATTATATAGCTATTATCAGAACCACTAATACCCTTATCATGCATGCTCAAACATTATTCACTCATTCATTCATTCATTCATCCAGACATTGATTCATTGATTCATTGATTCATTCGTTCATTCAATACAGCTAATGCGCAATAGACACAGAAAAGTCACAAATAAAATATTTATACCTATTGCTATTTCTTGCTTAATTATACTATACTTTATCAATGTAAATTATGACAACAGGAAACTTACATCAAAATCCACCACTTCAATTTCATCCTCTTGCAGAGCATTTCTTGGCAGCGAATCCGTCACAGATGGAACTGGTACAATATTCCATGAGTTTGTTGGCACTGAGCCACCTGATCCACTGAAGTTAAAATTGCTCCCTGTAGTCTTAATGGACACCACAGGTTCAGTAGAGGAAGCGACTACAGCAGTTGATGTACTGGGTGTAGATGAACATGCAGGAAGTGAAGTGGCAGTAGATACTAAAACTGAAGTAGAATTAATTGCTGAAGTGATTGCTGGAGAAGTCTCATCAATAGCGACAGTTTGTGGCGTAGACGATACTACTACTGGTAAAGGGTCATCTGTATGTGGTGAAAGCGGAATGATACTGTCTCCGATGAAAGTCTCACTGCTAGTCAAAGCAGAATTCAATTCTGGAGCTACAGTTTGCGGTATGGATGGTACTACTGGTAAAGGGTCATCTATGTACGGTGAAAGAGGAATGATACTATCTCCAATAAGAGTCTCACTGCTGGTCAAATAAGAATTTAGTTCTGGAGCTGTTGAACCACCAATTCCTGAGACAGTATTATGAACTGGAGTTGATGACACAACTTCTACATGTGGAGTGAGTGGAAAGTCACCATCACTTTCTCGTGGATCTTCATTTAGTTGCCATGCTGAATCCGGAACATGAATGGGAGTCGATGATACGACATCTACTGTCTGACGAGATGGCAGTATGACTGGATATTGATCTTGGGCTGGATGGTGCTGAGAGAATGGTAAGTAGGAATTATTAGTTGTGTCATCCACACTGGCAATCTGGATATCCGTTCGATCACTATCCAGAATGGTTGTTGGTGACTGGAGAGTGAACATACTGGACTCAGTTGTGATGTTTGGTGTGCCATCAGTGAAGTCATGCCCCACGCCATCATGCACGACACTGTCATCTTCCTCGACCAGCGGCTGCATCTCAAATCCATCAACCTAGTCAACACGACATATTCGCATTGAACTACCTTGAATTAAATTGACAAAAACTTACCTTTCGTGATATTCTATTTTTCTTTCTCCTTGGCTCTTGCTGCTCTGTTTCATCCAGTTGAGTTACATTAAATGTCACAGAAGATGAACTGTCCTTGTTCTTCCTTCTAGTGGACAGTTTCTTCTTGATGTAATGCGAGATTGACCCTCTTCTTTTTCGAGTGCCTTTACTAGCCTCATTACTCTGTCTTATGACTAATGTCTGAGCTGTTTCTTCAGGTTCTGGTAAAGAGCCCAGGACATCAATAGTTGTCCTTCTGCAGAATAAAATTGAAAATTGTTTGGTTGCTGTGAATTTTAGTTATAGCTATTGAATCCATAGGTTTTAGATACAGTCACTTGCCTAATAAATTGCCAAAAAATATTAGAGTTGTGTAAACAATACTTCTCACAACAAAGTATCTAAATTTAAGATAATAACTAACTTTTGATTTGGGATAGTGCTTGAAAAATGGTTGCCTTTCTTTTTCAATTTAATCACTGCCATATCTGATGGACTTCTTTCTTCAACTTCTAAGATATTTCCAGATGCTGGCAAAGAAGCAAGCTGCTTAGAAGCACCATCAAGTGCAACTGGAAGACTTCCCAATGAATGAAGAACCCTTTCAGAGCGCATGGCAGTCAACAGCTGGAGGAAAGAAAATACAATTCCATTTTTTATATCTACAACAACTTCAAAGATTATCATTAGTAGTAGTAGTAGTAGTAGTAGTGGTAGTAGTAGTAGTAGTAGTAGTAGTAGTAGTAGTAGTAGTAGTAGTAGTAGTAGTAGTATCATTCATTAGATGTATTCTCTCATTCACAGGTTCTTTGATAATGCGTAATTTTAAAAGGTTTGGCTGTCACTGGGGATTGTGAGAGAGGGAGTGCATCGAATGAATGAAAGAAGGCTGGTTTGTGCAGTAGATTATTATTGTTGTTGTTGTTGTTGTTGTTGTTGTTGTGGCTTACACTAGTAGCTGCTGGAGAAGTCATTCTAGTGTCATGAAGGTCCAGTACTTGGAGCGTGTGATTATGACGACCAATAACCTCTTCACATCTCGTGCCTACCAAGTCTCCACAAGGATTCTAACAACATACAATGAAGTGCAATAGTTAGTTTACACTACACACATTCAAGGGTTTGTTGCCAACCTGCACTATGAACTCTCACCTACAATAAGTAGCCAGTGCTACTATGATCTTTATAGTCAAAACCAAACTCAAAATTGCATAATTATCTTTCAAGATTCAAATTTCAGTTACTTGACAATCTAATTGGACAAGCCAACAGACAGCCAACAAAGGTACTACTAAAACTCTCCCTCGTGCTTTCTATACACTGAGTATCAGCTAATATGGCTTATTACTGACCCCTGCCAAATAGAGTGCCTGCAGTGAAGTGTTTTGTGTGAGTGATGCCATGAGAATTGTTCCTCCTTCATCTCGAATCTCATTTCCAGACAGAGTGAGTGTCTGAAGTGTGTCTGTGCATCTTATCAGTTCAGATAGATAAGATGCTCCTTTGTCACCAATGCGATTATCTGCCAGCCCAAGCTTCAGTAAATCTGAAAAACAATAGTTATCTACCTGACAACTATAGGCTAGTTCAGATTCTTATCTGCCAGAAATATGTGGCACTACAGTGGCGTAGGAAGGGGAGGAGGGTGCTCTGGGGGCTGCCCCCCCCCCCCCTCCCCACATATTGAAATATCTTCCTACACTATTGCACAGTATTTATATGATTTTTTATGTATGTATGTAATGTGTATATATAATAATAATATAATATATATATCCTGGGCCTTACTTGTATTAGTTTTCAATCCATCAGCCAGATACCCAGCTCCTAGGCACGTGATTCTATTACCTCCTAGCCCCAGTGACTGAAGAGATATACAGAAGGCCTGTGAACTCTTGCCATAATCACCATCAGTTTCATCAAAATAGTTTCTAGCTTCATTGGCACTTGCTTGAAGGCTAACTTGAGACGGAGTTATACCCAGGTCTAGCATGGGACGAAGCTTACCATGACGTATTTGTTCAGTCAAGCTGTCTGTCTCTGCTGCATGTACATATATAATCTTTAACAGATGGGTTAACTTTAAAAATATCTAAAGTTATTTTAATCTACTGCATACATGCCTTCTCTAAACAATATATATATATGATAGTGTGTATTTACATGTGGGCATTGTGACACTAGAACGGGTTTGTTCAGGTACACTTCGGTAGACAGCACAAATTTTTGTTGCTGCCACCAGAATCAGCAGTTTAACAGCCTCCCTTACAATAGCTATGCCGCCTCGTAAGACTGGTCTCGTAAGACTCTGTTGACTAGTGCAGGAAGGGGAGGATTCCTCTCACAGGCACGTGTGTGCATGCATGTGTGTCTGTGTGCATGCATTCATGTACGTGTGAGTGCTTGTGTCCTAACACATACCAGCCGCTCCTGAAGCTGTGCTAGCATGCTGTAGCTTGAGGGCCACTGCAAAATGCTCCACTCCTCTATCTGTGATACTATTTCCTCCCAGAGCAAGCCAAACCAGTGAACTTGCCTGACCATTAGAGAGCAAAGCCAAGGCCAGTGCTTTGGCTCCTTCATCACCAATGTGATTACAACCCAGCTGCATGGAGATAATGAAATAAATTAAATAGCTACAATAAATGAAAAGTTACTTTATACTTGTATTGTATTGCTGATTCTGTTTTTATTTGGTTGTTGTTGTTGTTGTTGTTATTTTAGTTGGAGCTGATGCTCTCAATATTCTGCTAACTTACCCCTAGCCATTGAAGAGTTTTGTTGGAAGCCAATCCAGTGGCAATTCCCTCTGCCCCAGTGTGAAAGATTCTGTTGTGCCAAAGAATGAGTCCTTTAAGACTTTTATTGACCTTTAGAGCCAACCCTAACTCTTCAGCTCCTGTATCACTGATATAGTTGTTGGAAAGGTCCAATGTTTTCAGTGAACCATTTCTGGCCAGTCCTTTAGCTAAACTAGATGCTCCATCATCTCCAATATTACATGAGGCTACTTTTAAATGATGAAGAGAATCAGTCGATATGAGGAGCTGTGGATGGAGAAGAAAATAAGCATAAGAAGGATGTAAATGTGGAGCCATGAGTGTGATGTAGCAAGACATGACCAGCAGAGCTGTATACTCATGACTATACTTTTGTGGGAATGTAACAAGTCCTAACAAAACTTTACCCATTAAGAAGTGGCATGCCATTCACAACTTAGTTTGTCCCTGCAATTAAATTCCAGTAGAGTATCTATATTTCTAAAGTAATCCAGAATTATTCAGGAGGTGCCATGCCAGGTTACAAAAAATCACAATGCGTAATAACAACTGTAACCTTGCTCGTGCCATTTTCCTATTCCATATTCTAATTAACACATGACAGTTTTTATAGTTTCAGTTGTACTTGATGTGTTTAGATCAGAGGCGTAAGAAGATGATTTGGAATGGGGGAGGGGGGGGGCGGGGCATGGCACTTGAGCTAGACCACACCCATTAAAATATTTACTACTTTAAGTTTTATCCATCATATGGTTGATAATGTCACTTGATGATAATTGCTGATAATTAACTACAACTAGCGGTGCGCTTCAGCAGAAATGGCAAGCTAGCTAGCCCGGATATATGATTTTTATCTTTTGATCTATCCTCTCCCTTTCACAGGCTTTTTTTTTGTAACAAAATGTTTGGCTGTCACTGATATTGAACCCAGGACCACTTGCTTAATGCACAAGCACTCTAACCACTGAGCTACAACAACTAATGGGCAGCCAAACATTTCAATTCTGCATTTATATTGTTAAGGGGTAGCCACTGCTATGCTATAGTCTCACTCTCAACAGAGTAACGAAAAATTCTTTTTTCAAAGATTCTTTAATCTGTAATTTTTTATAATTTATCACCTTTTCAATTTTTTTCTCAGCTTTCTTTTATTCATTAGATGAATCTCTATCTTTGATGGCATTTTTATGTATTATTTACTACCATACTGCGAAATTTAAGGGTACACTAAAGTCATAGTGCATTTGCAATTTAACAATACTAATGTAGGTTTTCAAAGTTCTTACGATCCACTAAGTGGAAGAATTAATGTGGTTGAACTGTGCTTGTCATTTAATGGAACTAGAAAAGTTTTGCAGTGGCTCTCATAATTGGTTATATATTATTAGTTGACAAAGTAATCTAAAGTTCAAGTGTTTAGGTCTACCAAAGGATAGCCATTTTTTTTCCATCACAAGTCAATCATTACCAAATGGTCAACAAATCCATTACTCATATTACTTTTTCCATGATTTACTAACTTATGCAATTAGGCACACTAGTGCAAAAATAGCCTGTGCACCCCAGAGGGTGTCTTGCTGCAATAATAATTCCTCACCACACCTCAATCTGGAGACAAGAGGCGTTTGGGAAGGAGGGAGAGGAGGGGGGTGGAGGGGGGGGGGGGGGGGGGGGGGAAGGGGGTGGGGTGGGGGGGTGGGGGACGAGCTGGCGGCCGAGGCAGCGACGCTGGCGCGCGTGGTGGCAGATGAAAGA
>WLWI01004486.1_pt1 | contig 11821 bp, 10 predicted proteins | sample 6701501 | NCBI WGS metagenome assembly WLWI01 (sample SAMN12718690, study PRJNA515312) | sponge metagenome | isolation source: marine sponge | host: Mycale hentscheli | place: New Zealand: South Island, Marlborough, Capsize Point | collected 2014-11-01
AGCCTCGTAAAAGGAGATTGGGCCTTCATTCACCGCTCGCTACGCCCTCCGGCACTAAAGTACGATCTCACCCCCTCGCCCCCCAAGTTCCTGTGTAGAAAATAACGGAGTTTGACCAAACTCTGTAATGTTAGCCAGAAAAGGAACGTCAATCGCGGCACGAAACTCCGAGTATTGTTCCAGAGTGTTAATGGCTTCCGGAAAGATCATATCTGCGCCAGCTTCAACACAGGCTTGCGCCCGTTCGATTGCTGATTGCATGCCTTCCACTGCCAGCGCATCGGTTCGAGCCATGATGACAAAGTTTTCATCGCTGCGTGCGTCTACTGCGGCTTTGATTCGATCAACCATTTCAGTTTGTGAAACGATGGCCTTGTTTGGACGATGACCGCAGCGCTTGGTCGCCACCTGATCTTCCATGTGCATGGCGGCGGCACCTGCCTTAATCAGGCTGCGAGTAGTTCGAGCAATATTAAATGCGCCCCCGAAACCTGTATCCACATCAACTAATAGTGGTAAGGGGCATACATCGGTAATGCGGCGAATATCAATCAACAGATCCTCAAGAGCACTAATGCCGAGATCGGGAATTCCGAGAGAGTTTGCAGCCACTCCACCCCCAGAGAGATAAATGGCCTTGTGACCTGCACGTTCGGCCATACGCGCAGCTAATGCGGTAATGGTACCGACTACCTGCAAGGGTTGATTGTCCTGAACGGTTTGTCTGAATGACATACCCGGTGATGATGTCATATTATTATTCCCCTTCTTCCTGGAATTGTTGTTCTATATGTTTTTGTGCCGTGCTTATATGGCGTCGCATAAGTATTTCCGCCAACTCTCCATCGCGATGTTCGATGGCGGTACAAATATGCCGATGTTCTGCCAGGGCCTTGTGTGGACGAGAATGGATCTGGCTGGAACGAAAACGGTACATGCGTATAAGGTGATAAAGCTCGCTACAAAGTAATTCGACCAGGCGTTGATTCTTACTGCCCTGGATAATACGATAATGAAAGTCAAAATCACCTTCACGCTGGAAGTATTCACTGCCTTCGCTCTGATTAATACTTAGTTCATGTTCGTCGAGAAGCCCTTTCAACTCGGTGATCTCATCATTCGTCATATTCTTGCATGCGAGCCGTGCTGCCATACCCTCGAGCGCTTCCCTTACCTGGTATATCTCCATTAGCTGTTGCGGGTCCAGGCTGACGACGCGAGCCCCGACATGAGGGATGCGGGCAACCAGATGTAAACCTTCCAGTCGGCGAATTGCTTCTCGTAGTGGACCCCGGCTAACCTTGTAGGTTCGGGCCAAATCGGGTTCACTAATCTTGCTACCTGAGGCGATATCACCTTTTACTATTGAGGTAATTAGCTCATCGCTAAGCCGATCGGCAATGGTCTGGGGGTCTTTTGGCTGCAAGGATTCCATCTACAGTATTGTCAACAAAATAGTAATAATTGACGATAATTATAATTTATTTATCGAAATATTCAAATAATTGTCGACAATATAGAGTTTCCGAAGACTTGAACGACAAATTCTGAGATGAAAAAATCGTGTAATAAAGGTGACTTGGGGCTGTTTTTAAAGTGTCCACTTGATGCACAACGAAAAAACTGGATATCGCCTCACTCCCGCCTGTTTGTTGGTAGCGAGTGGTGCTGAAACAAAGCAGAATAAATGTAATAGACCGACCTGCAACCGTTATACTCAGGGTCTAATCAAAAGAAATAAGTATAAGCTATGGATAACGATACAGTAGCCGTCTATTGGGACTTCGAGAATCTGCACGCCAGTCTATTTGATGCTAAAAATGGCAGTGGCAGTTATGGCAAGAAGCAGGTAAGAGGTAAGCAACAGGATATTCTGGTAGATGTACAGACTCTCTATGATTTTGCCGCAACCTACGGCAATGTGGCGATCAATAAGGCTTATTGTAATTGGCAGTGGTACGCTAAATACCGACATTCTTTGCTTAAGAGTGCAATTGAACTCGTACAAATATTTCCGCCAGGTGCTTCCGCGAAAAATGGAGCCGATATAAAATTATCACTCGATGCGATGGAAGATATCCTGCGTTTTCCGCATATCTCTTCCATTATCATCATCGGCGGAGATAGCGATTTCATTCCATTGGCGCAAAAAATAAAAGCTGCAGGTAAAGAACTGATTGGTGTCGGCTGTAGAACATCCACAAATCAGCATTGGGCGAACAGTTGCTCTGATTTTAAATACTACGAGTCGTTCGCATCAGGGGATCCTCACGTCGAAGTAGAAGAGACTGAGTCTGAGTGTGAGACTGTAACTATCAAAGATGCGCCGGAGTTGATCAAGAAAGCCATAAAACAAATATCTAAAAAGAATGGTGAAGACTGGGTTGTTAAGGCTGCAATAAGACCGGTCATCAAACGACTGGATCCTACTTTTGATGAGTCAAACTATGGCTGTAAAACCTTCACAGATTTACTTAATAAATATCCCGATCACCTGAATATAAAGAAGGGTGAGCATGATCATTTGGTCAGCTTAAAAGAATAAAAACAGTCTTTAGGAAAGTTTTAATTAATAACGGCTATTAAGGAAATCTGTGAGTCAGGCATGTTGCTACGTATATATTCAATAGTACTCATTCTTTTATCTGTAACCTTAACGGCGCAAGCTGGTTCAATTGATGGCGAGGCTTTTGACTGGTTGCAGGCATTTATTAAGGTCGATACAACTAATCCGCCCGGTAACGAATCTCGTGCGGTCGATTTCTACGCAAACATATTTGATAAAGAAGGTATCTCTTATAAGAGTGCTGAAAGCGCACCTGGCAGAGGCAACATCTGGGCAAGACTTGAGGGCGGCGATGAACCGGCACTTATTCTTTTGCAACATACAGATGTTGTGCCGGCTGATCCTAAATACTGGACAACAGACCCACTTGCTGCAGAGGTAAAAGACGGTTATTTATGGGGGCGTGGAGCGCTGGACATGAAGGGTACCGGTATCTCTCATCTAGCGACGTTTTTAAATCTGCATAGAGCGGGTAAAGCACTAAAACGTGATGTTATTTTCCTCGCCACAGCAGATGAAGAAGCCGGCGGTCATCATGGTGTTGGTTGGTTAATAAAAAAGCACCCTGAAATTTTTAAAAACGCAGGGCTATTAATTAATGAAGGCGGTATGGGTTTTGAACAAAATGGTGTGATAACATTTAATGTTGAAGTCACACAAAAAGTACCGGTTTGGTTGCGATTTGTCGCGGTCGATACACCCGGGCACGGTTCAATGCCGCAAGCAACAAACTCAGTGACGCGTATCGTTGATGCACTTAATCGTATGCGTGAGAATCCTTTTCCACCGCGAATCATTCCCGCCGTACATGCAGTGCTATCGGCTGAAGCAAAAAATATGAAAGGTGAGTGGGCCGAAGCTTATGCTGATATGGCAAGTGCGATTAAGCAACCGGGTTTTATTGAGAAACTTCAGAAACACTCGCCTTATCATCACGCCTTAACTCGTGACACCTGTTCTATGACAAGAATGGGAGGTTCGAATAAAATAAATGTGGTGCCACCTGAGGCCTGGGCGGAAGTGGACTGCCGCATGCTTCCTGACAGAGCGGCGGAGGCCTTTATCAAAGATGTTGAACAATTAGTTGCCGGTAGTGGCGTAAAAGTGGAAGTCATAATGGCGTTCACGCCAGCGGTCTCTACTACCACGAGCATTTTGTTTCAGGCGATTGAAGAAGTAACAGCTGAACGTCATCCCGGTTCGCGTGTTGTGCCCTCCGTGAGCACGGGTTTTACCGACAGTCATTTTACCCGCGATCTGGGAATATCCAGCTACGGTTTTGACCCCATTATTACCCCAAAGAGTGAATTTGTGCGTGTGCATGGCAATGATGAGCGCGTTAACATTAAGACTTTCAGGCGGGCGGTGGGCGATCTACTGGCGATTATTTCACGCGTGGTTTATAAATAGAATCATATTTAGTGCCTGTTTATTTCAGTATGAGTGAGGGGCATAAATATGAATATTATATTTATTGCATGAAGAATTATCATGAATCACTTATTTAAAAGAGTGAAAAATCAATAGCATCATCAAGTGATTTTATAAATAAACATATTGAATAATTGTTTACTTCAAAGAGGGTTGGAATTTTGAACGATAAAAGTATTGATGATAATCATGGCTCAAATATATCTCGCCGTGATTTTCTTCAGCAAACAGGGGCAGGAATGGCGAGCGTAGCAGCATTAAGTGCGATGCCCAATTCTATAGCACACGCGATGTCAAAAAAGGGAAATAGTATTATAGCGCTAAGCGCATTGGAACTTTCTAAAGCGATTCACAGGCGAGAGATTTCCTGTATAGAAGTGATGAGTGCTTATTTGAATCATATTGATAAAATTAATCCCACTTACAATGTCATCGTATCTTTACGAGAACGTGAAAAATTATTGGCTGAATCAAAGCAATGTAATAGTGAACTGGCAAAAGGTCAGTCACGCGGTTGGATGCATGGCTTTCCACACGCGATTAAAGATCTCGCAGATGTTGCTGGTCTTAAGACGACGATGGGCTCACCTATTTTCAAAGACAACGTCGCTAAAACTGATTCGATATTATCCTCGCGAGTGAAGCAAGCAGGCGCAATTATTATTGGTAAAACAAATGTGCCGGAGTTTGGCCTTGGATCACATACCTATAACCCTCTATTCGGTCCTACATTGAATCCTTATGACGGCACGAGTAGTGCCGGGGGCAGTAGCGGTGGGGCGGCGGCCGGACTGGCCTTGCAAATGTTACCAGTCGCTGATGGCAGTGATTTAATGGGCTCGCTTCGTAATCCTGCTGCCTTTAATAATGTGATTGGTTTTCGTCCGACACCCGGACTAGTGCCTCTTAGTGATTCTTTTAAAGAAGAACTACCCTGTAATGGACCTATGGCTAGGAATGTAACAGATACTGCGATGTTTTTATCAACCCTGGCGGGACATCATCCGGCATCGCCGAGTTCCTTGAATAGTAATCCGAAGGAGTTCACAAGATCTCTGAAAAAGGAATTTAAGGGCGTAAAAGTAGGCTGGCTTGGTGATTTTGATGGCTATCTCAACATGGAAGACGGTGTGCTGAGTTTGTGTGAAAAAGCATTACAAGGATTTCGGGATGTGGGTGCTGTAGTTGATCCAGTCACTCTGGATTATTCGATGGCAGAACTTTGGCAAACTTGGTTGACCTTCCGTCACTGGTTAGTGCGTGCGGAAGCCTTACCTTTATATGACAATCCTGAAACCCGAGCTCTATTAAAGCCCGAAGCCATCTGGGAAATCGAAGGCGGTGTTAACTTAACGGCCGATACAGTGTCACAAGCTTCCGCTGCAAGAGCACGCTGGTATGCAGCACTATTAAAAGCCTTTAACACACATGACTATCTGGTTCTGCCAACTGCACAGGTTTTTCCCTTTGATGCAAAACAAAATTGGCCAAAGGAAATCAATGGTAAGCAAATGGACACCTATCATCGCTGGATGGAAGTCGTTATACCCGGCACGCTGTCCGGTTGTCCCGTTGTAAACGTGCCTGCAGGGTTTGGTGCAAATAGATTGCCAATGGGATTGCAGATCATTGGTAAACGCTATGCAGATTTTTCTGTTTTACAAATGGCATACGCCTACGAGCAGGCAACACGCTGGAATCTCGATATGCACCCGCCCGTTCTTTCAGTGTAAACCTTAGGAAATCGGGAGAACCTGGATGGTTGTTTATGGTGTCGCCTTACTTTCGTTTTGCCTGTTGTTAGGGAACTACCTCGGTGAATTACTCGGTGTTGTCATCGGTGTCAAAGCAAACGTTGGTGGCGTGGGTATAGCGATGTTGCTGCTGATTATTTTGAGTAATCTCTCCGCAAAAAAATTCCGTTTAAAACCACTGACCGAATCAGGCATTGGATTTTGGAGTGCCATGTATATTCCTATCGTTGTCGCTATGGCAGCCAAACAGAATGTTATTGCCGCCGTTTCTTCGGGTTGGTTAGCTGTCATCGCCGGAGTTGGCGCAGTACTGGTCAGTTTTGCCATGGTGCCGATATTGTCGCGTATGGGTGGCGAGAGTGAGCCTTTCCCAAATGAGGACGAGTCGTGATACTTATCGACGTGCTGGAAAATGTGCTCGTTAAAAATGGCATAGTCACGGCCTTTTTGTTTGTTGGTTTGCTTGTCTGGTTGTCCTATTGGTTCAGTGGAAAATTTACCCAAGGACGTTTACATGGCTCAGCCATCGCCATAACCCTCGGGTTGGTGCTGGCTTATGTGGGTGGTTATTTTACAGGTGGCAGCAAAGGCCTTGCGGATTTTCCAATTTTTGCCGGCGTAGCGGTCCTCGGCGGTGCTATGTTTCGTGACTTTGCAATAGTTGCGACAGCCTTTGGCGCAGATCTGCAAACAATTAAAAAAGCAGATTTCATTGGCGCGATGTCGGTAATACTTGGTGTTGTTATTTCTTTTATTGTTGGCGCACTGGTTGCTGTAGCATTTGGCTACAACGATGCTGCCTCTATTACAACCATTGGTGCCGGTGCCGCAACTTATATTGTCGGTCCTGTGACAGGCACCGCGCTCGGGGCAAGTTCCGACGTGATTGCATTAAGTGTGGCTGCTGGTTTGATTAAATCCGTGTTGGTGATGGTCGGTACCCCTGCGGTTGCACCTTTGATTGGTTTAAACAATCCACAGTCTGCAATGATCTATGGTGGCCTAATGGGCACTACCAGTGGTGTTGCAGGTGGACTTGCAGCCACTGATCCCAGGCTTGTTCCTTATGGCGCAATGACCGCAACATTTTATACCGGCGTCGGCTGTTTGCTGGCGCCATCACTTTTATTTTTTATTGTTCGATTCATCGTTTCTTAGGAATTGATTTAGAATACTGCACTTCCATAAAAGAAATAGATCTCCAGGGTAAACATTCATAATGCAGTCAAACGCCAATCTATACGCAAGCTTTCAAAATATTTTTTTACAACAATTAGATAAAGTTGCCTTAACGACCACCACTGATATTACCTACACTTATAGTGAGCTTGATCAAGAGTCTGCTCGACTAGCAGGTTTTCTCAGTAGCCTGGGTTTACAAAGTGGCGACAGGATATCTATACAGGTGCAAAAATCACCGCAAGCATTATGTCTTTATCTCGCCTGTTTGCGTGGTGGCTTTGTATTTCATCCGCTTAACACTGGCTATAGAGAAAATGAGCTGGAGTACTTTCTTAGTGACGCTGAACCCGGGGCAATAATTTGTGATGATTCGGCAAAAGATGTCATGCAGCGACTGGCTGACAAGCTTGGCATAAATAACCTGCTGATTTTAAATGCAGATGGAACAGGCAGCCTGATTAATAATTCTCGCGATACCTCAGATGAGTTTGAGATAGTCTCGCGCGAATCCGATGACATGGCAGCCTTACTTTATTCATCAGGTACTACAGGGGTACCAAAAGGTATCATGTTGACACATGAGAATTTGCTCCATAATGCTGAATCACTTGTACAGTACTGGGGTTTCACCTCAGATGATGTGTTGTTTCATGCTTTACCCATATTTCATGTACACGGATTGTTTGTCGCATTGGGTTGTGTTTTTCTCAGTGGAGCCAGTATGCGTTGGGCGTCTGCATATGATGCAAAACAGACAGTAAAATACTTGCCCGAATGTACTGCCATGATGGGCGTTCCAACCTATTACACACGTTTGCTTGCCTTGCCAGAATTCAATAAAAAAGTGACAGCTAATATTCGTGTTTTTATATCTGGTTCCGCACCATTACTCGCGGAAACCTTCGTTCAGTTTGAAGAACGTACGGGTCATCGCATCCTCGAACGTTATGGTATGACAGAAACGAATATGAATACTTCTAACCCCTTACAGGGAGAGCGTAAGCCGGGCACAGTGGGTTTGCCTTTGCCGGGTGTCGAAGTGCGTATCGTTAATGATATGGGGAATAATTTGGAAACTGATGAGATTGGTAACCTACAAGTACGCGGTAAGAACGTCTTTAAGGCTTATTGGAAGATGCCGGAAAAAACGGCTGAAGATTTTACGGATGATAATTTTTTTAACACCGGAGACAAAGGTCAGATAGATAGTGATGGCTATGTAGCGATCGTCGGCCGTGCAAAAGATATGGTTATCAGCGGCGGCTTGAACGTGTATCCGAAAGAAGTTGAACTTGTTATTGATGATATAGAGGGTGTGCTGGAGTCAGCAGTAATTGGCGTTCCACATCCTGATTTTGGAGAAGCAGTTGTTGCGATTGTGATCGCTTCGGATGAAAGTTGTCCGCAAGAAGATGGCTTGATAGAAATGTTGAAAGAACAACTGGCAAGTTTTAAGTTACCGAAAAGAGTGATGATACTTGACGAATTGCCACGGAATACGATGGGCAAAGTGCAAAAGAACGTACTGCGTGATCAATTTACAGATCTATTTGAATCAAAATAATATAGACTGCAATACATGCGTTAATGAACAACTGAAATTAAAAACTGGAAGAGAGAAAGCATATGAAAGCTGTTGTATTGAATGAAGTGGGTGGCCCGGAAAAACTACAGATACAGGAAGTTGATACTCCGCAGCCGGGACCAGGCGAGGTTAGAGTCAAGTTAAAGACTGCTGCATTAAACAGACGTGACTACTGGATAACCATCGGCAAGTATCCCGGCATAAAATGTCCTTGTATCGCCGGCTCCGATGGCGCTGGCATAGTGGATGCAGTCGGTGAAGGCGGAGATGAGAGCGCTATCGGTACCGACGTTGTTGTTTATCCGGCCAGAGAGTGGGGTGATAGTGAGGAGAAATGTGGTCCTGATTTTCGAGTGCTGGGTCTACCCGATCAGGGTACTTTCGCGGAATATATTTGTGTTCCTGCCAGCGATATTTATGCAAAGCCCGGACATTTAAGCTGGGAGCAGGCAGCTGCAATTCCACTGGCGGGTCTAACATCATGGCGAGCGGTGGTAACCCAGGCGCAAGTTAAGAAGGGCGATAAAGTCTTAGTAACAGCAGCAGGAAGTGGTGTTTCGACTTTTGCTATTCAATGGGCTTTGGGACAGGGCGCCGAAGTGTTTGTTACCAGTGGCAGCGCAGATAAAATTAATAAAGTAATGGAGTTGGGTGTGAGTGGAGGTGTTAATTACAAGGACGAGGGCTTCACCAAACAGCTTCGTAAAATGTTAGGCGGCTTTAATGCCATTATCGATAGCGCAGGTGGTAATGATCTTAATGCCATACTCGATACGCTCGACAATGCCGGACGATATGTCTTTTTCGGTGCAACAATGGGTAACCCCGAATCCGGATTGGAAATTGCTAAACTGTTTTTTCGACATATACGTATTCAGGGAACGATGATGGGGTCACCAGCAGAATTTGCTGCGATGACGGACTTCGTTAAGGCAAACAAAATCGAACCCCTTGTTCACGAAGTTTTACCTATGGATGAGGCTGTTGCTGCACATAAATTAATGGAAAGCTTCAGCCAAATGGGCAAAATCGTTCTACGTATAGAAGACTGATTATACTCTTGGGTAGGAGAATAATATGGCGACGATAGTTGTTACGGGAGCTAATCGCGGCATTGGGCTTGAATATTGTAAACAATTTCTGGCGCGTGGTGATGAAGTGATTGCGCTGTGTCGTCAATCGAGCAAAGAACTAATGGCTTTGGACTGCAGGGTAGAAGAGGGCATTGATGTATCCAGCGATGAAAGTGCATCAATAATTGCTGAGCGCTTAGAGGATGTTTCGCAGGTTGATGTGCTCATTAATAACGCAGGGCTTCTAACGAGTGAATCGCTTGAAGATTTAGATTACGAGCGAATTCGAAGCCAGTTTGAGATCAATACACTCGGTCCCCTAAGAGTGAGCGAAGCGTTAAAAGGGAAACTGGGACGTGGTGCTAAAATCGCCATGATGACTTCTCGCATGGGCTCTGTAACAGACAATACTTCAGGCTCTCGTTATGGTTACAGAATATCGAAAGCGGCACTGAATATTGCCAGTGTTTCTCTGGCTCACGATCTCAAGTCCAAAGGTGTGGCGGTGGCTATATTGCATCCGGGCTATGTTAAAACGGAGATGACTGGCATGAGCGGAAATATTGATCCTGAAGAATCCGTCATTGGGCTCATGCAAAGGATCGATGCGCTCTCATTGGATAATAGTGGTACTTTCTGGCATTCAAATGGCGAAGTCTTACCCTGGTAACACATCTGCTATACCCCCTAGCTCAATGCATTATTGTTTGTAGATGTCTATTTAGTCGCACTTCGGAACTACGATTCAAATAAACGCGTATCAGGCAGTGTCTTTCTAGAACTCGCGGGGTCTATTCGAGGTGATTCTCGAGTTAGTAAATTGTCGACAATAATTGTTATGATTGCTATTATTCATAAAAATATAGCTAAATTAACCATAATATGTCGACAATATGAACTTTTGCATTAATGAATACTAAGCATCGTCTGCCCCTACCTAACTCCAATCTGGACTATTTTGACATCCGCGCTGCCATTGAAGCGATTCAGCCTGGTGCCTACGCGGGCCTGCCCTATACATCGCGCGTACTTGCAGAGCAATTGCTTCGTCGTTGTGATCCAGGTTTACTCAATGCCTCCTTAAAGCAAATCATCGAGCGCAAACGTGATTTGGATTTCCCCTGGTATCCCGCTCGTGTTGTTTGTCACGATATTCTTGGCCAAACTGCATTGGTGGACCTTGCCGGTTTACGCGATGCCATTGCAGAAAAGGGCGGTGACCCGGCTCAGGTAAACCCAGTTGTACCAACTCAGTTGATCGTAGATCACTCACTCGCGGTTGAGCACGGCGGATTTGATCCGGAGGCCTTTGAAAAGAATCGTGCTATCGAAGATCGTCGCAATGAAGATCGTTTTCATTTTATCGAGTGGACCAAAACAGCATTTGAAAACATCGATGTGATCCCGGCAGGTAACGGCATCATGCATCAGATCAATCTGGAGAAAATGTCACCGGTGATACAGGCTCGTGATGGAGTCGCTTATCCCGATACCTGTGTTGGCACTGATAGCCACACCCCTCATGTTGATGCGTTGGGTGTGATCGCCATCGGTGTTGGTGGTCTTGAAGCGGAAACTGTTATGCTCGGCCGCCCGTCGATGATGCGCTTGCCTGACATCATTGGTGTTAATTTGACCGGTAAGCGTCAGGCGGGTATCACGGCTACGGATATCGTATTGGCAATAACTGAATTCTTGCGGAAGCAGAAAGTAGTTTCCGCTTACCTGGAATTTTTTGGTGATGGCGCTGCCGATCTGACTATTGGTGATCGCGCCACTATCTCCAATATGACACCCGAGTTTGGTGCTTCTGCCGGACTGTTCTATATCGATGAACAAACTATTGATTATCTTAAGCTTACCGGGCGTGAAGCCGAGCAGATCGCGTTGGTAGAAAATTATGCCAAGGTTACTGGCCTCTGGGCTGATGATCTTAAACAGGCAGAATACGAGCGAGTATTGAACTTCGATCTGTCGACAGTGTGTCGCAACATGGCTGGACCTTCCAATCCACATCGTCGACTTGCCACTTCGGAGCTTGGATCGAGTGGTATCGCGCATGGACTGGAGCAAGCACAGGCGCAAGAGGCAGAAGGAAAAATACCGGATGGTGCGGTGATCATTGCAGCGATTACTTCCTGTACTAACACCAGTAATCCACGCAACGTGGTTGCCGCTGGTTTGATCGCACGCAAGGCCAACGAACTGGGCTTAACTCGTAAACCCTGGG
>WLWI01004488.1_pt1 | contig 11816 bp, 11 predicted proteins | sample 6701501 | NCBI WGS metagenome assembly WLWI01 (sample SAMN12718690, study PRJNA515312) | sponge metagenome | isolation source: marine sponge | host: Mycale hentscheli | place: New Zealand: South Island, Marlborough, Capsize Point | collected 2014-11-01
AATATTTCTTTTTTTTTTTTTTTTTTTTTTTTTTTTTTTTTTTCTTCTTGTTTTCCTTCTTTTTTCGTTTATGCCTCCCCCCCCCCCCCCCCCCCCCCCACCCCTCCCTCCAAGCTATTTTGCAGCTGCTGAGATCTAAAGCTTGAGCCCCCAAAGAAGAAATATTGCTACTACCAGAATCAAATAAAATTGGAAAGAGAAGGGGAGGGGGGGGGCGTGACTTAGTGTGAGATTTCATTATTATGTTTGATAAGTGGGCAACCCCTTACAGTTTTACAGTGGCTTTTAGTTGGCTATGCATTGTAAAACCCACTCTGAATGAGAAAAGGAGCAACTAGTCCATCATTTGTGTCAAAGTGAATCAGTAGTTGAAATTTATCAGCTATTATGATGCTATGATGATTTGATAACAGCTTAATGTAGTAAATATGGGTGTGGTTTAGCTCCAAGTGCCTAGCCCCCCTCCCCCCTCCCCCCTTCCAAAAGCAAACTTTGGCGTGCCAATCCTCCGCAACAGGAAGCATTCCTCCCAGTGAATGTGAGGAACGAATCAACTGAGTACCTCTAGTTCTAGCAACAGATAAGTAATCACCACCAACCAAGGTAGTGATGAATTTGAGGTCTTGAATGAAACATGTTTGAGGAATGTTCTTTTTGCAAGGAGTACAAGGAACATATTGCTGGTAGTGCTCCAAAATTTCTGTCATATCCTCATAGTTTGTTTCACTCTTAGGTAAGACACCTAGTGGGACCTAAATTATACAATACAACAACAAAAAAAGACTCAGAATTAACTACACATTTTTGGATTTGATGATGTAAGAGTTACTACAGCATAATCACATTTTGTCCAAATAAGATTATAGTCTCAATTATTTCAAAACCACTTAATATTTCACTCCTGTTAGACATTTGTTCAGAGTACTTATGGGATATGTGTTTCAATGGTAGGTTCTCAAAGCCTTCATGACAAAATGGTATATATTTCACTATCATTCATGTAATAAGCACAACAATGTCACTTTAAAGAGATTTGTAGTCTTCTTCATTAGAAATGACATCAAATATGTTGACGTTTGTTGGTGTGTTACTTGACAACTTGGAAAAATTGATTTTGTCTTTCACAGCATATGAATAAACATAATTCAATGAACGGGTTTGGTGTTCATTATGCATGAACCTTGGTACAATATTTTTGTCAAAAACAATTTTATAGCCAGCATTAACTGACATGCCACTTCCACCTCCACTCTGTGATTCAGACCCACTCACACCTAGACATAGAATTAGTTTGCAACAGATCATGAATACATTTAAACTCTTCTTGCATGTGAGATAATTCAGAATCAGTAGAACTTGATTCAGCATCATTTGAAGTAGAGATTTCAGATTCACACTCTTCTACATATGAACTAGCACTATCTGAAGTTTCCTGAATGCAGTGAGAGAAAGGAGATTCAGAAAGTGAAATAGGTGAAACGTTAAGGGGAGATAATGGTGGCTCTTCAATGCCAATCCATGGAAAATGGGTGGAGAATCATTTTGTGACTACAATTGTGTGACAATCAATAAAAATGATTATAAATATAAAGCAATGTCTTACCTCCTTAGCCACTATCCTTTTTTCAACAGGTATCTTCCAGTCCTTCACTGCTTCATCAAAGTTATCCCCCATGGAATCAATTAAGTTAATAGTGGAGTAGTGAGACATACATAGACTTTTCTTTTGTAATCTCGGATATACATGTCAATAATTTATTGTATTACGTATAAGTAGCTATAGTAGATCACTCAAATCAAAAATACATTTGTTGCTTACTTGCTTGGATGCATGTCCAGCATACAGGACTAAAGAAGCCATTTGCTGCACTAAGGAACATGATGATCATCTATGCTTAAAAATAATACCAGAAATAACTACAAGTATCATCCTTTCCTTTCTCCTGGAAACCTTGGTCTTTAAAACACATTTTAACAATGAAAACAATGTGGGAACTTTAGACTGCAACTCAATGATCATTGCATCCATGCTAAACTTTCTGCTGACATCCTACAAATAGAAGGAAATTTATCTGAACAGACTGCAATCACTTATCTTTTCACTAAACAGGACACAGTTTTCACCATTGCTTGTTTAGTCTCGTGTGTTGTGAACACTTATTGGAAAAAGATAGAACATTTTTCCTAATTAAGGGTTTGCATATTTGTCTTCTTAGAAATAACTACAAGTATCATCCTTTCATTTCTCCTGGAAACCTTGGTCTTTAAAACACATTTTAACAATGAAAACAATGTAGGAAGTTTAGACTGCCACTCAATGATCATTGCATCCACTGCTAAACTTTCTGCTGACCTCTTAAAAATAGAAGGAAATTTATCTGAACAGACTGCAATCACTTATCTTTTCACTAAACAAGACACAGTTTTCACCATTGCTTGTTTAGTCTCGTGTGTTGTGAACACTTATTGGAAAAAGATAGAACATTTTTCCTAATTAAGGGTTTGCATATTTGTCTTCTTGAAGGAGTAATTATATGTTTTGGGCTTAGACTTGTAGTGAATTGTAGCCTAGAAAAATAAGAATAACATAATATTATTAAAATCAAAATATTTAGTAATTACTGTGACGGCTGGGGATACATCGTTATCCTGAGTAACTGCAGAAGATTTCAAAATTGGTGTCATTACTAAAGAATTGTCTTGCTGGCAAGGAAGAGGTAAAAGTATGTAGTGGGTCAGATCTTGCTGTTCTCAATGCCTCCTTCCTATTTCTGAGCACCTCTTCATTATACCTCTCTATCAATCTCACACAGGACCTGCAGATAAAACCTTCAGTAAGGAGAATTTGTTAACAGATTTCTTGAGCCAAGTTTTTGTAAATATTCTTCGGTGTATGAAGAATTGGGCTTTTTTTCTTTGCTTCTTCTCCTGCAAGGTGGATACATCCTTTCTGCAACCGCTACAGAACTGCATTGTTAGTCTGACTTGCCCGGCTACTTCGAATGAAGTAGTAAAAGTGTATCCAGAATCAGCGCATACACGCTGCGTCCAAAATGAAATACTCGCGAAATAATCTACACGCACACTTTTACTACAAAACCACGCCCTTCCCATAAACTATGCACGTTTTATACCCTGTATCTCCGCCCCAGACTAGTCTCGCGTAGCCAGACCCTTTACCAATGGCTACGGGGGAAATTAGGTCCTAAAGGAAGAGTTTTGACACTGAGTTGTGCACATAAATACTACACGCGCAAAAGTTTGAGCTGTCTTACTTCACAGGATATTACGTCACCTATTGTTTGCGGTCTCCCCAATTAGCGAGCGAGAGGGGAACTGACCAGACCCTTTTCCCGCGCAGCGATTGGTAAAGGGTCTGGCTACCGGAGACTATATATCCCAGACGTATTATCTTTTGAAATATCTGCACTGTTTATAGGTTTAAATTGTTCTTCCAGAACTTGCTGGTGCAAAGAACTTATAAAAAGATAGCTGTTGGACTACTACCCAAGGCAATGATAACAATCTTAAGCCTTGAACATTCAGTTCCAGACTCCTGTACTATCACCGATTCGTGGATGCATGGAGATCCATCTTTGCCAGTTTCACAACTGCAGATCCCAATGTCTATATTTACATCACACCAAATAGGATTTGTAGAGCTTATCACATAATACCATTCATTTGTTGGCCTGACAATGTCCTCATCAGCAATTTTATTGGCATTAAATCCTTGACCTTAATGCTATGTAAGTGTCAAATTTGTGGTTTGAAATTGCTAACACTAGAAAAAAGTAGCTCTTTCAATATTTGTATTCCAGCCTCAGCATAGTTGTCAGTGTGGTTGCCTCTAAGTAAAATGTCTATTCTATAGCAATGAGCCCATAGACACCATTTTTTCCAGTGTGTGTTGAGATGCTTAATAAAATTTGGATATTTAATTATAATTGAGTTTTTTTTTAATAAACTGATTATATAACTGATCTTTATTTCTGCATAGACTATTGCACAAAATGCACCAATGACCATTACACGATCATCTTTATGTACTGCATTCTTACTATCGTGCAACCAAGTCAACATTCGCTGAAGAATATGAAAAGTACACAATAGTATATGCGAGATTTTGCCAACATTCACCTATAGCTGTCTTTTCAGCTAAACTGTCATCGATCTTAACAGCATCAGGACCACTGGCTGGACCTTTATTAATGAAAGTATTTTTTGGTAAAACAGATTTCAAAAGTTCGAGCCCACTAGAAATAGTTTCTTCTTTCTTATCAGAAGTCAGAATAACTCCTAATAGAAGACCTGAGCATACAAGATGAGTGGATGAAATAATTATTGACGTATTAAATTTATTCATAGATGAGGTTGAATCACAGAAAACTAATTCCCCAGCTTAACGGACATGTTCATGAGCTCATGCCATTAGTGGAGTACAAACAGCAAGACTGAGTGCTTGTCACTTGATTCCATTTTGTATTTCTTCTTTGGAGGAACTATTTCTTCACTTCACAATTTCTTTCTCAGCCTTCATTTACTCATTAGATGTATTCTCTCTCTTTCACTGGCTTTTTTTAAACAATACAGACTGTAGCATAGCCAGTACCCCTTAACAGTATAAATACATAATTGGAGTGTTAGTTTGCCGGCTGGTTGTTGTAGCTCAGTGCAGAGTGCTTGTGCGCTATACAAAACCAAATATTTTTAATTCTGTATTTCTTCTTCTTTTCATACCATTGAAATATTGTTCTTTCACCCTAGTTGCCATACTTGAAATTGTAAGTGTCCATTTCTAACAGTTGAAAGAGAGGTATGCCATCTTCTCCATAACAATTTTTGTGCCATTGTTGGAAAAGTATGCAAATGTCTTGCATTGATGGGTAACATGCCCGATCTGTCAGTGAAAACTGTTTCTTATCCTCATCAGCTGTATCCAACAGCAGGTGCTGCTCATAGCTATGCCTGGCTGATGATGCACCATGGCTAGGGCTAGGGCTGCTTAGGTGTTTTTGATAATGCTGACAGTCCAGTTTGTAGACTACATGCTTCATTGTAATTTTGGATGTACGAGTAACTCTATATGTGCAAAAGCTGTATATCATCACCTAATCGAGAAAATGTTTTGCTTCAGTGATATCCTTCAAATTGACGTGAACAACAAGGTCAAAATTGTTTTCCGGTACTCCTTCAAAGCGATATTTCGGATTTTCCTTATAACTACCAATTACGTATGTAATCTCATCCTCACAAGGCAACAAGGTTTGCAACACAGTGTTAAGCTTTTCCCAAGATAAAGTCATTTTGTGAATAAATTATTTGAAGGATTTCGTTTATCATATTTCAAATCATTTTCAAAACCATCACATTGTTCTATATTAAACCAAAAGTGAAAGTCAAATCATACCAATGATACTCTAAGTACAGATACAAAATAACAAACTTTTAACCATTTTATTTATTCCATAATCAGGTATGGCAGAAGCCCAAATCTCATGTAGTGAGAAGATGATAAAGAATATCAGTTGAAAATGCATTTTACTATTGTGACTTTAACATAATGATGTTCTTATGATTCAAGAAGACAATGGTAGCTAGAAGTGACTCATTCTATTAAGCTAATGATCTTTAATTAAAGTTAAATTTCAACATAATATGAATTACTGGTCTATAAGTATAGTAATTTGTTTTTATCATTGTTTTGAATATTATTTTGAAAAATTATAGAAAAATGTTACTATACAAGCAGATCAGTAATTTCGATATTAGTGACATTGCGGCAACATCAATGAACTATGATAAAGAATCCATTAGTCCATATTTGTTTTTTTTAATTTGTTTGCATAAACATGAAACATTCCATCAAATACTGAGATATTCATATTTATTGTAAGCCTGTGCTACGATGACATTTACATATAGTGTCTGAAATAATGTTACAGGTTGTTTAGTTTAATCATAAATCTTATAGTTTAATTAATCATACATCTTTAGTGATTTTAACAATCTTATATAAAGGTTTATTAATTGATAAACTGTATATAGTTTGTCGCTAAGCTAGCTAGCTTTCCACTTGTTTGGAGCATATCATTACTAACATAGTGGCACTATCATTTGATGATATGAAATTCTACACTGCCCTTTGGAGAGGATTCCACTATAATGAGAGCAAAATGAATACATTAGCTATTATAGTAATGTTATGCCTCACTTGAAGAAATGTTTAGGACTCCATTTTGGCATCCCTGTTCATCTATAATATTTTGAGTGTGAATATTTTCATAAGACTTTTAGCACATATCACATACTGGATTAATCCTTGCAAGTGGAAGATTGTTATCCCAATAAATTTCTTGCTATAGTCCCTAAGGTAGTAGTAAAAAATTAACAATAATGATGACAAAAAATGCAGTATATAAACACATCAATATGCATTAAAATAAAAGCCTACACTGCATTTCAATTTCAGCAACACAACAGCAAAAAAAAAAAAACAACAATGAAGCAATGATCACAACTAAAAATCCAAACCTTGATCATTAAAACTCCGCAGTCATATAAATTAGTTTGTTTTGGGAAATTCTGAAAAAATAACGAAACCTCAGTCATCTTAACTACGCAACAAAATATTCACAAAATTTGAAGGCAAACTTTTCCAGAAGTTTTCCAATGTTAAGTGTGTACTTCCTTTAATCTCATATATAAACACATTAGAATACAGAGAGGTTGGTTGTTTCCAACCATAGTGGGCTGGGTATCCTAACAGCTGCCTAGTAGATGACTTTTGCTGTTCATAATGGTTGCTACTGGCTACCATGACCATAAAGAGATGGATGTGTTTGTTGGTTGGTTTAACTTCTGTCCTCCCCCTCCAATCCCCAATACCCAGGGGTTCATTTAGGAGTTAATCTGGGGGGAGGGGCAAGACTGAGCTTTCACTATCCTAGGGGTCATGACTTTCGTCTATAATTAAGATAGTAGAGGACTTCTGATTTAATCATTTGCAATCTCCATCATTCACATTATTTTAATCTTTGCTTTTTGGATACAAAAGTTTAAAATATTTCAAGGAGGGACGAAATGCCTTCAAGGGAGGGGAGAGGGCGAGCACCACCCTGGCCCCCCTAAATGAACCCCTGAATACCCACATGCTAAATATATGTCCACATTTTGTGATGAAAGTGGGTATAGTAATTACTGAGTATAAGAATTTCTGAATCACACGAGTGTTCAATATTCTCCCATGAACGCTGCATGATGAATGCTCCAATGTGTCCATGTGTAGTTCTTGAAGCACAACCCATTTAAACCAGTATTACTTTGATGCACATGTCTTCCCCCCACTTTTCCCTCAACTCCCCATCCCCCCTACCCCCCTCCCCCCACTTCAGAAAGAGAAAATAAGATATATGATTTATGAGTCAATTTGATATGATTTTTTTTTGTTTATTATGATCAGACAATCTGCTATCCGTCATCGAAGTTAGAAGTGCAGTGTCTAGGAATTTTCAGTAGACTTCATAATGAAAAACCTTATCATGCCATCTTCTCCTAGAGAAACTTCACTTGACCTCCTCTAAATCTAAAATAACAAAACAAAAACAATAAACAAACAAACAAATAAACAAAAAGGCTGATAATAATGCGTTTTAGTGGTACTGTATAGAGCAGATAGAAACCTAACCCCCGCCTCCCCAAGATGGAGCCTCCCTTCCTCAGAATTTTTTGAAAGTTAATAATATATAGTAATCAGATTAAAGTGAGTTGTAAAATCATGCATGTGATTGATTAAACGTTGATCAGTATAAATACTCTCATATAGCAGAGTTTGATACAGAAGGATGGAGGGGAAAACTGAAAAAAAATTTCCCTCTCAAACAAAGTTCTTCCCCCCCCCCCTCCCCCACCTCCCCAACTATAGTCATCTTCCTCCATGTATTCAGTGTTGGACATAGGAACAGGAATTGGGCAAGGGGAAGGAGGGGTGTCAGTGTTTGAGGGTGGGGCTACACAGATTGAGATGTGTACACATATGCTGTAAATTACAAACGGATGCTGGAGAAAAATATTATTAGTTGTTTTGTGTGAATATTAATTTACACATTCATCATGTCCTAAATTTGTATCCTGAAAAAGAATATTGCACCATTTGTTACATTGTAGATTCACCTACTCCTTTAAATTCCTGAATTATTTCATATTTATTATTATTAAATGCTAGTTATTGAAATGAGAATTTCTGCTAAAGGTCAATATGAAAGCAGCATCAAAAGTATTGGACTTTTGTCATAAGCTTTATGTCCAGTATCCTTATGGTCTGTCGAGGTCTGGTGCCAAAAGCCAGAAGTTATGACCTTCGTTTCATGGAACAGTGGTAGACTTTAGAATGGGATAAAATTTCCCCTGATATCTTCGTATCTGGTAAAAAAAAAAAAACATGCTAAGAAAGCCAGTCAGTGGTAGTCAAGCAATGAAGAAGTGTGCAGAGTATAGATCCAATTAGCAAGCCTCCATTGTTTTTTTTTAACTAACTAGTTATAGAATTAATGTTGGGCACAGTTAGTCCCTCTACCCACCCTGAAATTATTCATTACAGAATTTGAAAGTAAAATATTTTTAGCCACTAGAGAAAAGCAACTTAAATTGTGTTGCTGTTACAGTTACAGCAAGGAAATGTAGAAGCAGTCTTAGAATGAGCATTTTTTTATTTGCCTGACTTGGGAAGCACAGGCTGTCTTTATTTGTACTGCTAATACGTATATCTAATTGTACACTTAAGACTTAGTTGATAAATTCAAGTAGCGATCACGTACACATGTGTCATACTTCAAAGACACTATAGCTATAACCACATCAAATAAAGCCTACAGCTATATTAAATAATAACCCAAAAAATATCTTCTCTGTTGAGTATCTGCAAAACTATCAATTGACCTTTGTGCAACGTTAGTGTCTGCCATACAGTTTTCACACACAATGTTACAATGGTAGGGATAAAGTCTGGATGTCGCATCAGTAACTTATAGATACCATTTTTAAATCACTGCATTATTTGTATTATCATAGTCCAGTTACAAGGTTATGAATTTGTCAAGTCTCAGAATAGCTATGTAGCTGTAAAGTTCTAGATTCACTGGTATAGCTAAACCATTCTGACGAAAATATTTTTGTTCATCATTCCATTTGAAGTATACGGATTGTGTATATATACCATCAGCAGAAACAGCAATATATTCTTATTGTATATACTTGCTTAATAGAAGCAATTCATTTTGCAAAATAATGAAGTAGCTATTCCTACTGGAGGTCAGATTATTTGGGGTGATGTATGCTGCATTACTCGTCAGAAGATACCTGCAGGCCCGACACTTCTCAATTTAGTGATGGATCAGTCCTTCTTTATCGAGGAAAAAAAACCCGTCTTAGTTGTCCTTATACGCTTTAAAACCTGTCCATTCGCACGGTGATGGATTTGTTATTGTTTTTACTTCTTTTTTATTATTATTATTATTATTATAATTTTACAACCACTATATAACAAAGAGAATTAAAAGAGATGAAATGTGATATGATGGGTGGATGAAGGACAAACTCTATGTACAAAAGAGCAGCCTAGTTAGCTAAAAGAAAAGAAAAGGTATATAAATGATAATAAAACAGCTAAGTATGAGAGGGGAGTGATACATTAATAAAGTGACTGTGACATCTAGAGCAAGGACATAAACAACAAAATGTGCAGGAATTGTCTGAATCAAAGTGTGCAATAAATAGATCCCAAATTTTTTGCTTGAGAGAACGTTAATAGAAGTGAAGGACAATGAAAGATCATTACGTGAGAATGCGTTCCATAGTAGAAATATGCAATTAAAATATTGATGTCGTGTAGTGGAGGTGCGTTGGAACTTAATTTCTAATTTACGATTAGATGAAGATCTTGTGGACCCAGAATGAAAAGCGACGTGATTAAATACATTAAATGAATCAGATGGATGCTTAAGATATTTAACAAAAAATAATAGGTCTAGTAATTGTAAGTAGTACATTAGTGGTAAAATATTGAGATGAATAAGTCTTAATTTGTAAGAAATATTATAATAATTTAAAATGTATTTAGTTGCACGCCGTTGAACTCTTTCCAATAAGATAATGTCTTGTATTTTGTTGGGAAACCATAGCTGGGAACAGTAGGTCAGCTGAGATCTTACAAGTGATAGATAGAGGGACTTCTTAATGTTAACAGAGACCTATAAGCTTTGCTGCATATTTGTTTGATGTGGACAGACCAGATAAACTATCAGAGTAAAATACCTAAATCTTTCTGTTGAGTTACTGTTTTAATTGTATCATTACCAATGGTGTAATTGATAGGGAGACGTTCATGTACGCGCATTTAGAAGTATTTAAAGAAAGTTTCCAAGATTGACACCATGACAATAAATTGTCAAGATCCTTTTGAAGAGCTAAATTCTCACTTGCAGAGTTTAGAGAGGCAATAAGTTTGGCATCATCAGCAAATAAAAACACAGACGAAAAAGAGCAGAGAGACGGTATGTCGTTAACATAAATAAGAAAAAGCAGAGGTCCAAGTACACTACCTTGAGGTACACCTGATTTGACAGGAAGTAAGTCAGATTTACACCCTTCAACCTCAACAAAATGCTTTCTATTTTGTAAGTAATCTTTGAAAAATAACCAAAGAGGACCAGTAATGCCAGTTAGCCAAAGTTTATACAGAAGTTCATTGTGGGGGACGTGCCCTGTATCCACCGCCTGTTCGGCCCACCTGTTTATGTCTGCCGAATGAGAGAACTAGTTAATGAATTATTAATAGAGGGACATCTGTAATGAATGTAAAATTAGTATTAGCATTCATTTAGTACACAAGTCATAAACTAGTAAGGCGTGGCAAGCTAAAATTGAAAGGCTAGGCAAAATGGAGGCATCAATAAGTTGGGTGTGGCTAACTGGCCGTCCCAAGAAGTAAATTTTGTACAAGACATTACGTTTTGGGGCACACAACTTGGCCGTTGTCCGGAGTAGAGAGTCAACCGTTACTTGGAGTCAAAAAATTCATTACATACATGCAGAAAATAGTCCGTTCCCAACGGTCTGACCGTTGTTGAGAGTCTGACCGCTTCTCAGAGTCCCGTTGTAGGGAGGTTCGACTGTATACGAAATTGTTTGCACGCAACTATTAAAATAATGTTGTTATATTTTTTACTATAGCTACAAGTAATTAGCTTACTAACAGTATAATATTTGTGAGGCAAAAGTTTTATTTAACATACTTAGGTTTTCTAAAATAATATTTGTTTTTATTACACTAAAGTTCAAGTAAAGTGCATTTTGTTATTATTGTAGATAAATGGTACTTTTCTGAAAGCTCTATTCATAGTCGGAGTTGTGCTATTTCTGGGCAGCCTAGTGCGACTTCACTTACAGAATGTGGCCGTTCCTAACATGGCTATACAGCAAAAGCAATCAATTTTTTCCCACCTGCCACCAGTACAGAATTTTCCTCATAGGCTTATCCAGATACCTTCCTTGTCTAAGGACCTCATCGTCCACTCCAGCTACTTTGACTCAAGACCGCGAAACGGCCACAATAATGTCACTGTTTTATTTGTGAATGTGAACCGGACTATTCTAGACAACAAGTGGATTCTGGGATGTGGAGGAGACAACGTTAGAGCCACCAGCTATAATGTTTACTCCATCTTTGAAAATGTCCTCATGCACAACTGGCTGGGTCCTAAACCAGTCATCTATGAGAATGTAATGATATTGTGCTACGATCTTCCAGTCAAGAATGG
>WLWI01004489.1_pt1 | contig 11816 bp, 12 predicted proteins | sample 6701501 | NCBI WGS metagenome assembly WLWI01 (sample SAMN12718690, study PRJNA515312) | sponge metagenome | isolation source: marine sponge | host: Mycale hentscheli | place: New Zealand: South Island, Marlborough, Capsize Point | collected 2014-11-01
TTTTTTTTTTTATTTTTTTTTTTTTTTTTTTTTTTTTTTTTTTTTTTTCTTGGTGTTGGTGGTGGGGTGGGGGGGGGGGGGGGGGGGGGGGGGGGGGGGGGGGGGGGGCTCAAGGGTACACCATTAAATGGCCTTTAGTCATGGATAAAGCTGAAATATGGTTTGCATAGTATCATTTAAATATTTTAGTACAAAGTTAAATTATGTTATATTCAGAGTTATGTACACCTCATTTCCCAAGGAGTACGTAACTCTGAGGTTCTACTGTATGTGTATATATATGTATGTGTACAGTATGTCTTATGTGTGTGTGTGTGTGTGTGTGTGTGTGTGTAGGGTATTGAGTTTGAGTGGTGAGGAGGTGGAGGATGTCTCTATAGATGCGCTAGTGACAACAGATCAAACTTTCTACGCAGCCAATGTCACAGGAGGTAACATTGTTCAGGTACAGTATGCTCGTACGAACTATTACCACAGCAAAACTTTACCAGTTTTACATTTTGATGGGATACTTGTGAAACATAGCATGTATGTGATGCTAGTTGTAATTTTGGCTTGCCATGTAGTGAAAGGTGAACTTTGTTATATGTCAGGTCACATCTAAGGAGGTGCGTTTGATCAGAACAGAGGACATGAAGCTAGTGAGGTAAGTTAGTACAATGTTTGCTCATAATGTATTGTATGTTCAGTATTAGTATTGACAGCAATGGAAGTGATTTACAAATTATCAGTAGAAAAAGTGTTTAGGTGTTTGTTGTTGTTGTTGTTTTTTGTTTTTGTTTTTTGTTTTTTGTTTTGTTTTGTTTTTACTAGAAAAATGAAATGTTATGTCTCATTTAACTTGGCATGAAAAATTAAAATGTAATATTTGACAGTACTTGGAGACCTCCTGTGGAGCACAATATGACCCAAGCCTCAGGCAACTTCTACCAGCTGCTGGTGCCTCTGGGACAGGATGTGTTCTATTTGGAGATAGAGGACAACCAGCTCAAGCTAGTCAGGTAGGGATTTATTCACCGTGTTGGGATTGTGTCTAGAGATACACGGTGTGTTTAAATGATTGAAAGATATAAACTGTGTATTCCATATTCCACATGCCAGGCTGACACAATTATACGATGGAAATGCATCTTCAACACTTACACTTGAGACTGTTCACTTTAATTTTGTTTTTGAAATGCAGTATTTAGCAATTGAATACCCAATACGTAGAATTGTACTTAAAGGAGGATGTGATATTAATTAATGTATCAGTTCAGCGGTGATGCCTTACCAAGTGTCTTGTACGGACATCTCTCCGATGGGAGGGGAGGGGGACATACGGGCGGAGGTGTGTGCCCTGGGATTCTGGACGGAGATGTCTGTGGCAGTAGTCAGACTGCCCACTCTCAAGATCATGGACAAGCAGCTGCTGGGAGGAAGTGAGTCTGATGAACCTGCTCTGGGGGGAGGGGTTATTTATGTTTAACGTTTCTATTGTTCGGAGGTTTATGTGTTGAGTGGTAAAGGGTTTTCTAAAAGTTTCGTCTAAATGTGTCCATAATGCATAGCAGTTGGCAAATGTAACCTAGTCAATGAAATTGGTAGTTCAGACTGCATCAATGTTAGGATACTCTACTAGTAATCTTCTACTTACTACGAGCCAAAATATATACAAGCACACACATACAGAACAACATGGAGGTTGGTATGGGATTACACAACCAAGGGCCGAAGGCCTGAGGATAATGTAAATCCCGTACCTACAGAAAACGGAGGGGTGCAACAGACTTGTACCATGGCTCTAGGCTTTAGAAAGTGCATAAAACTAATTTTGATTGGATGGTTTGTCAAAGGTAACACACACACACACACAAATATACACTCACACATGGACAATTATTACAAAATGATCACATGACCTTATGGAGACAGAGGTATCAGTAGTGCAGAAATTGTCTATTTCATTTGATAGTGACTCTAACTGATGTAATTAGATGAAATGGAAGCATATGGTGACATAGTAATCATGATAATATTAAGTCCAATTGTTTATATGTATGTAATTTTTATGACTGTTTTTTTGTTTGTTTGTTTTGTTTTGTTGTTTCTTTTGCTCAGACACAATCCCTAGATCACTGATGCTGGTGATGTTTGAAGCCACCCCTTACCTACTCTGCGGTGTGGGAGATGGGTCTCTTAATTATTACCAAATGGAAATGCCAGAAGGTACGGACACTGTAGCCATGGAGACAGTCAGTATTGAGATAGGACATTTACCTATTGTATGAGACTACAAGGGAATGATTATGGTTGTTAGTATAATCATTGTTAGTATAATCATTGTTATGGTTGTTGGTTGTTGGTATTGTTGCTGCTTGCTGATCATTGTGCTATTAAAAAGGTAAACTGACCACCTGTCGACGTGTGGTTTTGGGAACGCGCCCCTATGGTATGACTCAGTTTCGTTCCGGTTCCAGTATCAGTGTGTTTGTCTGTTCCGATCATCCCACCATAATACATGCTAGTAACAACAAGATCCTGTTCTCTACTGTCAACCTGAAGGTGAGGGGTGTGGTCAGGGCTATTAGTAATGTTACTATGGTTTGTATGTGTGTATGTATGATTAGGAAGTGAATTATGTATGCACTCTGAATTCTGATGCCTTTAGGGACAGGTTAGTCTTATTGGTAAATCATTATAGTGGGAACTATGTGTAGAATATTCTGATGATGTGGGGTGGATGTGTAGATGTATGAATGTTGATACTTTGCCAGCCTAATTGCATGTTTATTGTATGGGGGCATGGAATAGTTCACACAAACCGTGTCTGCATGAAGTGTGTGTATGTGTGTGTTTGTGTGTGTTTGTATGTGTGTGTGTGTGTGTGTGTGTGTGTTTGTGTGTGTGTGTGTGTGTGTGTGTGTGTGTGTGTAGTTTGGTCATAGTGGATCACAACACACTCAGTCTGGGTTCACTGGATCAGCTCCAGATGTTACATGTGCAGACCATACCGCTGGGAGAAACTCCACGGTTAGTTTTTGTCAACATGAACTCTTCAAGTTGTAGTGAATGATATTTGATTGAGTATATAAGGAAGCTGATGTTGGTGAAGAGTTATAGAACACATTTGAAAGAGTCACAATATAATTTCTTAGTAGTAGAGGAAATGTCATTGTTGTCTTGTCATTGTAGTCTGGATTGGTAATAACTGAACAGATTCAATGAGGAGTAAAATATGACTGCGTGTGCATGAAATAATGTGGACTGTTGCGTGGTGTTATAATACTACCTATCCTCTTCACTGCAGCAAGATAATATATACATAGAGACATTTAGAACGTAGATAGTGACATGTGAGCAATCTGATTGGTCCATCACATGAATTAGTTGAAGCCAGTCGCTTACTGACTTAACTGTCAAATTTTTTATATTTTTTTTAGGTTTTAGCTGTTGCTACAGTACGTTCTAGAACAATTGAATAAAGATATCATGAATTGGCAACATTTAGGAATCTTTTGCCTCAAGTAGCGTCCTCGTTACACTTAAACGTGAAGGTTGTGTATAAAAGGGCATAGCCGGGGACATATTTTGCGATAAGTGGAAAATGGCGGCTGACAGTTTTTGTCACCGATTTCCAAGAGACCATTTTTGTAGCTTTACAGCAACTTAGCGCTCACAAAAGCTTGGAAACAATGGCACATATAAGTCGTGAGCATCTTAACAGAAGACAAAACCATAAACAAACAAGAACAAAACAACAACAACAAATGGAGGGCTCTAAATAGAGAACGAAGAAAAAAATACTGTTTGCCATTGACGCAGCTAAATTCAACTGCAAAAGATATACAGCGTGCTATCAGAGTTCTGCAAGATACTATCCTGAGGGTTCATCTTCAATCAAGAAATACTTTGGTACATACACATGGCACTGATAGATGGACTTGAGTATGACTCGCAAAAATAATTACATATAGCTGTTTTTTTTTTTAGTTAGGGCACTCGTTGTAAATGTGGTGTGGACCGACTAGAAAGGATAGTGAGCTAGTGTAATGGAGGGTTCTCTTTGCACGGTTACTTTTTTGAATTTGAATAGAAGGATCTAGAGGTCAAAGGGCATGCCGGGGATTCTTCCTTTTATACCCGGACCTCCGGAAGGAATTCAGAACGTGGTAAACGAGGCCACAGATTTCGCGTGCGGAGAATAGCTTTGAATTATAAACGCGACCTCTACGTTTAAGTGTCACAGCATAAGTCCTCATGAACACATGTGAAGATAACATTACATTATTGACTTGTGTGTGTATGTATCGTATGTGTGTAGGCGGATAGCCTACCAGTCTTCCTCAGGTACTTTTGCGGTGGTATGTTTCAGAACTGACACTCTCAAAGAGAAGACTTCCAGAGAATACGTCCACTCAAGAGAAAGGTTAGCTCATGGAATTGATTTGTGTGTGTGTGTGTGTGTGTGTGTGTGTGTGTGTGTACGTGTGTTTGGGAGTGTGTGGTGTAGTGGTTGTGTCCTTGGCTCAGGGCTCAAGCACTACTCTGGCAACTTTCTATCTAGTTTTCCATTTGCCTCCCACCAGTCCACCCAGCTGTGATTGGGTACCTGGCATTTGCTGGGGTGCAAATTCAAGGCCTTTTCGCATGCAACAGCAATGGTCCAGGTGGGACTTCGGGTGCCCACACCATTTGCTGTGCGGAAAGGCCTGTTCTCCTGCAAGTTCCTAGCCCGGCTCCAGGAGCTTTGTTTGCACAGCTCACAGTGCCTGCTTAGTGCACAGGCATCCTGGCTCTGCCAGTTGCGTGTGACCGCCTAGCAGCAGCAAAGAGAGTTTATAATCTGTATTTAGTGTTTGGGTGTGTGTGTGTGTGTGTGTGAATATGCATGGGAAATTATGGTTCATTGTTGTGGGCTGTTGTTGGACCACCGATATGGGAATGTACTTTATCATGAGCACAGTAAGCAATCAGAGGTGTGTATCAGTGATGGTCTGACTTATTGAGGAGTCGGACTTGGCAAAGCTTGTGATTATCTTTTAGCGCTCTTGATCTGCGTGCCCGTCGGAACTTCGGTCGGTTAGCTTTATTGAGACCAGGTTAGATTGTAGTATGAATTGTTTTGCACTATCCCCGTAGTGTTTAACAAGTGATCCAAGGCCTTAGCTTGCTGATTAAGCACTCAGTAAAATTTACAGCAAAAATGTAGTCACGTGAAACAAGAAATTATTCGCTCATACGATTACAGTGTGATAATAGTGCATTACCCACAGTACTTACGATCGTACGGCCAAAAATGACTAGCTCTTTCTAGAAAACTAAGTCTCAACCAATACATCTGTCACATAAGGGAATAAAATAGTCCAGTACAACAGCTGCTTTTCAATGCTCTGGAGGCCACCATTTTGTTTAGATATGTCATTGAATGACAGACTGACTGACTGACAGACGTGAGTGCTATAGCACACTGCACTCGTGCATACATGCTGACGGCTATAGCACACTGCACTCGTGCATACATGCTGAGGGCTATTACAGTGTAGCTACAAGTGCAAATGATTTTTTTTGTTTAAAGCTGGCCTACTATTAGCAAGTGATAGCACGGGTAACCTGTGCTATTAGGGATCAATAGCATTTGTAAAGCACTTGAAATAGCACTTGGCTTTGCTTCGTGCTATTTCAATTGTGTTACTCATACTATTAATCCCGAATAGCACGGTTATCAGTGCTATTATTCATGCAAATATAAAATTTAAACGCTCAATTTTGTGACTGATAATGAATTACAAAAATAACTTTGAACAGATTTTTCAAACAGGTGTCACGTTGTTATTTATTTATTTATTAACCCTCAGTGCTCACACACGAGAGGGTTATGATAGTCTTCCCGTCATTTGTGTGTCTGTCTGTCTGTCATGCTCTGATTGTGGATATTACTGACAATACCATTGATTGATATATGATTTTACTCAGAACGACGATTTAAGACTTTTTATTGTGCTACGATTTTGAATTTCAGGCTGATTTTTTTAAATAAAATGCAAAGCTGTCAGCACCCACTTCTGCAACCAGCTGATAATGAGTGACATAGTTATGTGATATCTTTTTAGTCAACGGTAGCCTAGTCTGAACCAAATCAACAAAAAATGTCACCATACTCTTGAAGTATTAGAGACTCTGACATACAGTCAGAGTAATTGGTACTGATCCGCCAGTCTCACCTTCCCTCTTCCTGCCCCACCCCCTTTTACGCACTAACAGCCTGTCTATGCCTGAAATGAAAGGATGGGGGCCTCACCCTCATCAGAAGTTTGGTAAAAATGTAGCTACATCCCACGAAATTTCAAAACTATATTAGAAACATGTACAGTATGCTGGATTAATTGGAACTAAACCAGTGGTGGTGGTGCTGGTACCTTACCTTACTCTGGATTGTGGTCTTAATACTACTTCAACTGGAACTTACTATAATAACTGACTGCAAGATGAGCTCAGACTGACTATGACTAATCCAAAGAGTATTATCATTAATTTAGCCACTTAGTAAATGGGTATGAAGAGCAGACATTCTGCAAAATATTCCACTATAAAGCCACAGTTGTAAGGGGCATGAAGAGCAGATATTCCAGAAAAATAACCACCATGAAACCACAGTTGTAAAGATATAGAGACCGCACATTCCAGAAAAGCGACTGCTAATGCTACATAAATATTTATATTTGAAGACCACACATTCGAGTTCCTCATCTGTGCCTATAAAAAAGTGACTATAGCAAGATTTCATTTAGATGTAAGAAGGTATTAGAAAAAGTCAGTGACTGTAATTTTATCCTTACACAATCAAATCTACTATTCAATTGATGCAATAAACTCCATTGATACGAAGGTCAAGTTCTACAAACATGTAAATGTAATAGTATCACCACTTACTTTCATTTGTTTTTCCAGATGTCTGTCTTAGTGTTTCTTGGTTCTGTTTTGCTTGGTCTGTTCTATTTGGTTCAATGTCAGCAGCAACCTCCACCTATACGTCTTTCTCCAACAGTCACAGAGTCCATTAGCCTCACCTGCCCTACTCTAGATGCCAATGCCCACAACGAGCTCATTCGTCAAGGTATACAAGATTACGACCGACACAAGTCTGCACAAAGTCGTCCGTGTTCCTGTGGTGGTAAAGGATGGACTAGGGTCGCTTATCTAGACATGAATGACACTAGCCAGCAATGCCCTTCTTCATGGGGGATCATCACTAATCCTATCAGAGGATGTGGGCAAGAATATGCAGGACGCTTAGGAGGGTGTAACTCAGTCACTTATCCAGTTCATGGCCTCACCTACTCTCAAGTCTGCGGGAGAATTCTAGCCTATCAGCATGGACTGACATCTGCTTTTATTAGCAGCATACAAAATGATAGTTATACTATAGAAGACCCATACTTATCTGGAGTGTCCTTAACGCATGGACCACCTGGTTCACGACTACATGTCTGGAGCTTTGCTGCTGGAGTGTATTATCAAGATTTTGGATACAGTTATGTTTATAATGAACTATGCCCTTGTGTCTCTGCTACTTATCCTTATCAAGTACCTTCTTTCATTAGCAACAATAGCTACTTTTGCGACTCCAAAAACCCTGGATCTGGTGGTTATAGTAGCACTACCATATATTCTGAAGCTCCGCTATGGGATGGCCAGGGGTGTGGCATTAATAACAGGTGCTGTGACTACAACAGTCCTCCATGGTTCTGTACATCTCTACCTCAACCTACCAATGATGACCTGGAGATCAGGAGCTGTTATTCACGGCTGTGGTATCATGAAGACATATATATATAAGTCTTATTGATATATATTATGTCAAGTAATGGACTCCACTCACACTCATAGAGCTATTATAAACTCTGTAGGATATACTATTTACACATTAACAATAGTAACTTGTCTATGATGTATCCTATATATGAAATATATTCAGTTGATGTTAATTCCGTGTAACAGCATGTGAATATGTCACTCATACTCATGCACACACACCAAACCTTCACAATTAGTCAATCCTTGATGAAACTTTTTCTCACGGCATGTAAATGACCTGCATGCTTATAATGAATTCACTTTTGTTAAAAGCTAGCTATAGTCTGCCCAGTTGATTGGGTATGACCACAAGCGTAATATATGAGGAATACACTTAGTACAAAACTGGAATCAATTTAATCGTGTGAATCTATGGCAATTATTCGTGCTAACCTCAGCGTTGTACATGGAAATGGGGTGGTTACGAAGGTCCGAATTGAACTTTTTTGATATAAGAAACATCAAGCTACGTATTTGGGATACCTGTTTTTGTCGGTTAGCTTCCACACGTGGTCAGATATTACAGCAAATAACTAGGCACAGCTGTCTTTTAAGTGGCTCTGCCGAGTTTGAGAATCAATGATGCCCCTCTTGATTTCTGAGAAGGAAGAAAATATTTTCAGGCAGGTGAGGCTAATAGACTCTGTGGCTGTGGGAGTAAGACGTAGTAGTAGTAGTAGAAGAAGGTAGAAGTAGGTAGAGGTTGCTGCTGACATTGAACCAAATAGAACAGAATACGGAGCACAAAACCAAGAAACATTGGAAAAAGCATCTGGAAAAAAGTAAAGAAAGTTTGTAGTATCTTTGATATTGCTATATATTTATATGTTTACATAACTTGACCTTCTCATCGGTGGAGTTTGTTCACTTGCTCCTGTATCTACTTTTGATGGAGGTAATTTAGAATGCTATTTCACAGTATTTGTAGTTGTGTTCAAGTGCAAATGGTGAGCCTAAATTTCAGTGATTAATGAGCTAATCATTAGTGAGTTAACTACATACAAGTCTTATTGTGCAAGCCCTTTTAGGAATTGTATAATTTTACTCAAAAGCCACTAAAAATGTGTTGCGATTAGCAAAGTTGACGAAAGTCCAGCCCTGCAACGCCTGACAGTTTTTACAGGAGTGATTAGTGATTTCATATATACATTGTATGCCTACATTTATCTCAATCAAACTTACTGATACCCCACCCCCCAAGAGTAGCTGATGCCGCCGGCCCGGCGGCCCCCACGGCCCGCCCCGCGCCGCATGGCCTAACCACCCGGGCACTTCTTCTACCCACTCCGTTTCCTCCTCTGGCCATCCCTCTCTCACGCACTCCATGAGCTCTACGACTCCACCGGTTCCTCCCAGGGGTCTGGAGAGACGATTCCACACTATGGTGGTCAGGGATAGACGCCCAGTGGTACCAGAGGGAGCTGTAAGTGAATGGAGGGATACTTGACTCTGAAGAAGGGATGCCTCGTTCTTAGCTGCAATCAGTGGCTCCAACTCTCCTTCATTTTCCTCAAACCACTCAGGTTGTCTCTTTCTTCCACGTCCTATTGTCTTTTCAGCAGCAGACACAATGCTACTCCTCAGGACTTGTCAATTTTCTTCTGTGGAGAGATCCTCATCAAAGGGGTGTTCTTCTAGGACTCTCTCTAGCTCATTCCTGTACACATCCCTAACATCAGGGACTGTGAACTTATGGATCGATGAGGGTATAGATGTTTTCTCTCTGGCAGCCACACACGGCAGACCAACACACACACACACACACACACACACACACACACACACATCGCTCTCTTTCTTCGTGAGCCATCTCAGCTCATCTTATTCTCCTCCTTTCTCTCTTTAGCTCTATCTTTTGTATGATTACTAACTTAGGCTTTGTGAAACTATTGCCTATTCCTTTTGAAACTTTTGCTGTCATTTCCTTTGCAGATTTCATGTGGTTTTTAGCTACAAAATAGTCATTGTTTCCTTAATCACGCTTCTGAATGAGACGGCGCTTCCACTGAATGATACGGTACTTTACCCATTCATTCTGTGGCAACGCTTTACCAACCCAGCTCAACTAATAAATTATTCATGAATGCACACACCATTGTCGTTGTTACTGACAGACTATTATTATATTGATACTGGCACAACTGTGTTAGTTGTTTATTTTAATAAAATACATAAACTGTGTGAAATATTTATATTAATACTATGTGGCTGTAGCATGAGTACATCCCTTCCCAATCTGACTGTGTCCCCACCCCCTGTGGGCGGAGCTCCAGATCCACCTTCTCGACAGCTGTCAGAGGTAGAAGTCACCACCATCTTACTATTGGATCAAACCACATTTGATAGTACGTGTATTAATAAGAATGTTGAGTAATTGGCGAGCGAGCGAAGCGAGTGAGACACTATACAGTGGTGTGAAATTGAGAATCGGGGATATTTGGTATGGACGTATGTATGTCATTTTGTACTTTGACCCTCGCGTATTTTTGTGTTAGCTTGGTGTTCGACCTCGTCCCAAACTTCACTAAACAGAATCTTCTTGTTTATCGATCATTACCCATATCACTCTAAAAATTAAATTGTTTTTCGTTTTGAATTCTCTTGTGGGTGCAGTTAAAACTCAAAAACGTCCTGGAGTTCCATTTCTATTCGAGGTAGTGGCGGTGGTAAGTTAATACGCTATTTGTCATAGTTACGTAAGCCCTATGCAACAGTATTTACTTGAAAATTCATTGTAGCTAGAGTGTTAGAAGCTAAAATCAATCATTTAACAGTAGTGTAGTTTTAGGCTCGCTCGCCATTTGTGCTCAAGCACATCACTAGTAATAATAATAATAATAATAATAATAATAATGATGATAATAATAATAATAACATCAATAAAGTAATAATAAAATAGACAATGTTAGAGGTTAAAATCAACATAATTATGTGTATATTTTATACATGTATGCGCAAATTCCTTTTGTTCTGCTATAACAACAACTAATTAAATGTCCCCCCACCTCCCTCCTTCAGCTTCAGTAAGCAAGTCTTTCAATTCATAACGAGTAGTTAGTATGGTGGGTGATGATGATGATGATGATGATGATGATGATGCTGATGATGATGGTGATGATGATGATGATGATGATGATGATGATGATGATGGTGATGATGATGATGATGATGATGATGATGATGATGATGGTGATGATGATGATGATGATGATGATGATGATGATGATGATGATGGTGATGATGATGATGATGATGATGATGATGGTGATGGTGATGGTGATGGTGATGGTGATGATGATGATGATGATGAGATAGCAGAGTGAAGTAGGTGCTGTAATTAGAGTTTTAATGTCTCTCTCTTCACTTATGTGCTAATTAAGAGAACTTAAGTGTTTGTATATGCATGTGTGCATGCGTGCGTGTTCCAAATATCACTTGCACACTTTCATGTAGTATTTGTTAACTTGCAATCTGTTGTTTTATTTTTTAATTGTGCATTAATTGTTAACAGTGAATGTGATAATAATGGTTATATAGTCTCACTAGCAAGTACGCCACCACTCATTGGCGCTTGATGTACTAAATCTACAATTAATTGCCTTCTACTGAATGTGATGATGCTTTACCCATTCAGCTAATGACAATGTTTTGATGAACCCATTCATGAATTATTCATGAATACAGTCATTGTGCACAGACAGCGTATTACTATGTAGATGACACTCAACAAACCTCTTATGGCACTCAGATTCTCATGAGAAAGATCCTCTACCATACCTCTCAACTTGAGCAAGATTTTGTTCCCAACAATGCTGAAGTGCATAAAAGGACAGGAAAAAAATTTTTTTTTTTAATGAGACAGGAGACACATAAAGCCAATGAAGTTAACTTTTTTTTGGGGGGGGGGGGGGGGGGGGGAAAAAAGGGGCTTTTTTTTTTTTTTAATGACTTTTTGTTTTTATTATAGTGTCTCTAGGTAC
>WLWI01004490.1_pt1 | contig 11814 bp, 5 predicted proteins | sample 6701501 | NCBI WGS metagenome assembly WLWI01 (sample SAMN12718690, study PRJNA515312) | sponge metagenome | isolation source: marine sponge | host: Mycale hentscheli | place: New Zealand: South Island, Marlborough, Capsize Point | collected 2014-11-01
AGCGCGAGCCGTGGATGAGCATGGAGCGGCGAGTGCGCCGATGGAATGGCAGTGGTTCTTTGTCAATGACAATGGAGTGGATGATGCGCCGGAGTTGGAATGGGTGCTGCCCTACACGGATATAGAGGTACCGGCGGAGGACGGCCAGGTTCGGCTGCGCTGGGAAGATAGCGATCCGGACAGCAATGCGCGGGTGTCGTTGTATTACGATCGCGCGGGCGCCGATAGACCCGTCGGGACCTTGATTGCCGCGGATATAGAGGAAGACCTGGATGATTGGGGCGATGAGTACCTGTGGGCGGTGTCGGGCTTGGCCCCGGGACCTTATCGAGTGTATGCACATATACGCGATGCGCGCAATGAAGTGCGGGCGGATGCCCCCGGTGTGGTCACAGTGGTGGCCCCGGTGCCAGTACAACCAGGGGACTTGAACGGAGATGGGGTGACGGATGTCGCGGATTTTTACCAGATGGCGGCGAGTTATAGGGCCTGCACCGGGGCGCCGAATTTTATTGCGCGAGCCGACTACGATGCGGACGGTTGTGTGACGCGGCGGGATATGAAGATTTGGTATTACGACTATTACTTAACCCGTTAAGCGGGTGTGGGTATGAAGGCGGGGTGCAAGATGACAGACACAGCGAAGATGACAGACACAGCGAAGATAACAGACACAGCGAAGATAGGGGTGTGTCTAAGGCGGCTGTGGCGGTCGCAGCCAAGTGGCGCGCTCCCGGTGGCGGTGTCGTTCGGCGATGGCGGGCATGGGGTGGCGTCAGGCGAATCGTTGAGTGTGGGCAATCGTGTGTGGACAATTGTGTGTGGACAATCGTGTGTGGACAATCATGGCGCATCGACCAGCGCCCGGGTGGGGCTGGGGTTGGGAGGCTGGGTTTGATTCGAGTGTATCGGGGTCAGTGGGGACGCCCGCTTTGGAGGCGTCGCGGCGGCCCGGTGCATCGCTAGGGCGCCGGTATCGGGAGAGTCAGTGTTGCTAGCCAGTGCGGTCTTTAGCGCGCTTGAGATCGGACGGCCGGAGTTGCTCCTCGGGGTGAGTGCGGTGGATGGACTGAGCGGTTCGTGCTGGCGGGCTCGGCTTCAACAAGCGAGCTCAAGTGTTGGGCCGGTGGTTTCAGGGAGGGCGTGGGGCGCTTAGCGGGCCCGAAAGCCTCGGATCCTGGAACGGTGTACTGAGAGGGCGCGCGGCGCTGGGCAAGGCCATTGCGGCACTGACGGGTGAGAAGAGGATGAGCCGAAAGAGAATGAGCCGATTGAAACGAAAGACTTGGGCTCGGGCTTGGCTGGCGGGTGCCGGGATGTCTGCCGCGGTGTTGCTGATGGTATCGGGGATGTCTTGGAGCGAGCCGGTGAGCGCGGCACCACCGGTGGAGTCCGGGCGCTCCTTGAGTGCGCAGGCGTTGACGCAGGTACGGGCAGCGGGAGCCGTGGTGCTCAAAGCCCGCCGTCACCGGCGTGCGCAGGTGTTGTCGGCGCCGCTGCTAAAGACATTGCAGGCGGTGCGGCGGGCGTTGATGACAGAGCGCGCGGCGCTGGCGCGGGTGGTGAGGCCGGCGCAGTTGAACCGCCAGCCGTTGTCGTCGTCGGCGGCCATTGCGGCGGCGTCCACTGAAGAGGCGTCCATTGCAGCCACCGCGGCGGCGGCGCCCGAGTTGTCGGCAACCGCGAACGATAGCCAGGGCAGTGGCGTGGCCTTGGAGCGATTGGTGGCCCGAATCGATGCACTGCAGGCACAAGCGCACAGTCGTGAACAGCACTGGCGGCAGGCCGGTGAGAGGCGGCGCACACGAGTAGCGGCGCGGCGGGTAGCGCAAATAAAAGCCCTGAAGATGGCGGTGCTGGAACTGCGCCAGCAACCGCCGGCGGCGCGGCTTGAACAATTGAATCGTTTGATTGCGCGCACAGGGTTAAGACGCTGGCGCCGCGTGCCGCCCGCCGCGGCGCCGGGCAATGCCGTAGGGCAGGTGAGCGCGGTTACGGCGGCATCAGCGCCGGCATTGAAACCGGACGTGCCGCTCACGTTGGCAGTGACCCATCAGCCAGCGCGCCCTGAGCGTCAGCCTGGCGTTCGGTTGTCGCTGGAACCCCCCGTCTCGGCGAGTCCGTCGTTGTCGGCGCGCCGGCATCATCGGCATGCCATACGGGTGCAGCCGTGACACCACGGGGGCGCACAGCGCAGATGGAGATCCGAGTCCGTCGTTGTCGGTGCGCCGGCACCATCGGCCTGCCATACGGGTGCAGCCGTGACACCACGGGGGCGCACAGCGCAGATGGAGATCCGAGTCCGTCGTTGTCGGTGCGCCGGCACCATCGGCCTGCCATATGGGTGAGGCCATGACAATACGGGGCGGGCGGAGTGCGGATGGGGATCAAGGAATGAAAGCGAGGGTCGCGCCGTTATTGAAAACGCTGCTAATGAAAACGCTGCTAGTGAAAACGCGGTGGCGCACCGGGGTTAAGGCGTTCGCCCTCGCCCTTGGATGGGGACTGATGGGCTGTATGAGATCTGCGGCGTGGGCGGCGAGTGTCGATGCCTCCGCGCTGGCGCAGACCGAGGAGATAAGGTTTCTGGGTGAGGCGGCGGCGCCACTGCGCGAGCGAGCGCAGTCGTTGGGCAGCGCGGTGATGATCTACGAATACCTGCGCAATGAGAGCGAGTATGCGCTGTACCACGGCGCCCGCAGCAGTGCGGTGAACACCTTGTTGGGCCGCCGGGGTAACGATGTGGACCTGGCCTCGACCTTGATCGCGATGCTGCGCTCGCAGGGCATCCCCAGTGTGTACGCGGTGGGCCAAGTGCGTTTACCGGCGGCGGCGTTGATGAATTGGTTGGGTTTGCGGGACGTGGACCTAGCCGTGAGCGTGCTCGAAGACCAGGGTATACAAGGGGTGTCGAAGAGCGCGGCGGATGACACGGTGACGTTCGAGCATGTGTGGGTGCGGGCACTGGTGGGGCACCGGCATTATCGCGGGGCGGGTCCGGTGGCGGTGGATTGTGCGCCCGACCCCCCGTCCTGTGTGTGGGTGGACTTGGATCCCTCGTTCAAGTTGCGCCAAGCCGTGCCCTCGCGCATCGACCTCTATGAGGCGGTGCGTTTTGATGAGACGGCCTACTTCGGCGCGATAGCCAATGCCGATCCGGCTTATCTGGACAAGAGCCCGCTGGAGATCTACGAAGAGCAGGTATTGGCTTATTTGCGCGCGCAGCATCCGGGCAAGAGCATAGCGGATGTGATAGGCAAGGGCGCCATCATCGAAGAGCGTGCGGGTTTATTGCCGGCCTCGTTGCCCTATGCGGTAGAAGGGGCGGTCGCGACCTATGCCTCGGTGGCGGCCCACGATGGGGCGGTGAGTCCGAAATGGGGCAAGCAGGTGACGCTGAGCCTGGACTTCGGCACGGGGATTATGTTCCGTGCCCCGCCGGTGTCGTTAGCGGCCCTGACGACCCAGCGTCTGACGTTGACCTATGAATTGGGCACGCCGGAGCGGCTGGTGTTGCGCTTAGGGGGCGAGGATCTGTATGTGCCGTTGACGGTGGGCTCGTTGACCCTCAATGGACAGGTGGTGGACGAGGGCTATCCGTTCGCGATGACGCTGACCCTGGACGGCGCGCCCGGTACGCGCGCAGGGGATGCGGACCGTCAAATCACGGTGCGCTACGAGCAACTGGTGGTGGGCGGCTACTACCTGATAGGCACCGGCGGGGATAGCTCGAACTACAGCCAAGTGCACCGGGCGGCGGGACAACTGTTGGCGGCCAATGAGCACTATCCCATCGTCAACGACGCGGACGCGGTGCCCTATGTAGATAGCAATAGCAACGGCCAGGTGGACGCGGGCGAGCGGCGTTTGCTGGACCATCCGGCGGCGCAAGACGCACTCACGGGCGGCTTACTGTACACGGCGATGTCGTTGTACTTCGCCCGCTTCAGAGAGGCGGTGGAGCGGCTGGAAGGCCTCAATCATGTGGTGACGCCGATAGAGGGCTTTATCGGGGTGGTGAGCGCGGTGCATGAAGTGGAGTACCTCGATGACACCGCGTTCTCGGTGATGCCCGGTGGCTTGTTGATCGACATGAAAGGTCAGCAATTCGCCGGGGTGTGGCGCGATGGCGCCACCGCGCAGTATGCCAATCGTCACTTTGAGTTACTGGGGGCGGTGACCTCGTCGCTGGAACACGAGATCTGGCAAGAACTCACCGGTTTTGATGCGGTATCGACCCTGCGCGGGACGCAGTTGGCGCAAGCGGCCGGGGCGAGTGTGCTGAAGGTGCAGGCGTCGAGCCTGGATGCGGCCTATACGGCTATCGGCTTCAGTGACACCGCGCCCGCGCCGTGGCAGATGCACCGGCGCGAGCTCTACGGCACCCGCCCTGTGTCCTGGTCGCACCCCTCGCCCCATCAAAGCCTGCATCTGCTCAAGCGGGCCGTGGCTGTGAACACCCCGGCACTACGCCGCGCCTTGGTGACATATACGTACACGACACCGGCCAGTGCCCAAGACGCGTGGCTGGGCTGCGTGGACAACATCGAGAACCAACTGCGTGACCTGTTGGTGCGCTTCGGCAATGTCAGCCTCAATCCGTTCACCTATTGCGAAGGCAGCGTACTCTCGGGTCCGATACAGACCGTATTGACCCAGACCGAATCGCTCTATCGCACGGTGATAGTGCCGACCTACTTAGGCGCGAATTACCTGGCGTTGTTCGATGAAACACAAGGCTTCGAGCCGTCCGCGTACGTGTATCGCGAAGCGCTGGTGCCGGCGGACCATCACCCGGCGAGCCGGGTACAGAGTATGCGCGACCAACTGTCCCTCATTACCTCGAATCATCGCCGCGAATGGGTGCTGCCGTCGCGGCGCACGGTGGGCGAGTTGTATCGATTCACCGTATACGTAGACAAGATCCATGACGGCGTGACGGGGGACTTGACGAGCGTGTCGTTTCAGATAGCGAACGAGTCGTTGAGCGCGGGCGGCGGTTATGTGGATGGCGCGCAAGTGCTGGACCCGGCGCAAGCGGGGGCGGTGTTCGACAATGCGGTGTTCACCGATCGGACGCTGACCGCGCACATCAACAATGATCGGATCATCACCCCCTCGACCGTGGATCCGGTGAGCACAGTGACCGGGAACCTGTACCACGATGAGACGGATGTGTGGATAAAAGGCCGGGGCTTGCCGCTCGCGTTGACGCGGACCTATAACGCGAGGCCGAGCCGGGTCGAAGGCGTGGCCGGGGTGTTGGGCTTGAACTGGACGCACTCGTACAACCTGCGCTTGCGCGCCAACGACTACGGCGCCCACCCGAACACCCCCGTCAGCGAAGCCCCGGCCAATGGCGATGGCGTGAGTTCGTCCATCACCTATGTGGATGAACGCGGCGGTGAGCACAACTATGTGCTGAGCGATGAGGGCAATGGCAGGCTCACGGCACAGGCGCCAGCGACGCGCTTTGAGACCTTGGCCTTGGACCGCCCGTCGGTGGGCTGGCACACACTCGCGTTCCGCAATGGGGTGCGCTACGTGTTCGATGCGCAAGGCGGAGATATCAAGGTGCCGGGCCAGACGGCGCGCTTGGCGCGTATCGAAGATCCGTACGGCAATGGGTTGACGATGCGCTATGACGCACAGGGGCGCTTGGCCCAAGTGAGCGACAATTTAGCGCTGGCGGGCCGTACCGGCTTGAGCTTCGCGTATGACGGGCAGGGGCGGCTGGGCACGGTGAGCGATTGGAGCGGGCGCAGTTGGACGTATGGCTATGACGCTCAAGGGCGTCTCACCTCCATGCGCAATCCCTTAGGCGACACGGTGCGCTACGGCTATGAGGGAGAAGGTCATCTATTGGCGAGCATCACCTGGCCCGAGCCAAGAGCAGGCGGGGTGGAGCGCACCCGCTTCGCGTACTACCGCAACCGGCGGGCGTTTCACTATGTCAATGCATTGGGCGAGACGGAAACCCTGGACTACGACCTGTACCGCAAACGCACGCGGGTCACCCATCCACGGGGCTTCGTGCGGGCGTACTTCTACAACGGGGAGGGGGTACTGACGAAGCTGACGGAGCCCGATGGCGCGGTGCGTTTATTTGCCCACACCGCCGATGGATTGCGCTATGAGAAAACCGACGGCTTGGGGTACTCAACCGGTTACTCCTACCGGCGCGACCGCGGCATTGATGGGCGGGCCAGTGACACCGGCGGCAACGTGAGCCTGGAGCGCGATGCGCTGGGCCAGACGGTTGAATACGACTACGGGGTGCACGACCAGTTAACGCGGGTGGTGGACAAGAACGCGGGGGTGCGCCAGCGGCATTACTACGCCAATACAGCTATTGCGTCGGGTGCGGTGGCCGGGAAGCTGGCGCGCGAGACAGTGATGCTGGACGGTGAAGAAGTCACATGGGTGGCCTATACCTACACCGCGCAGGGCAACGTCAAGCGCCAAGTGACATACCTCGAGCCCGATAATCCGAGCCGTCAGCGCCACACGGACTACACCTACACGGACAACGGGTTGAATGTGGCGCGGGTGACGGTCCAGGGTGCGAACGGCGGGCAGGTGCTGCGCACGGACTACACGTACGACCCCCTGGGGAGGCGGGTGAGCGAGACGGTGTGGCGGCGGCGCTCGGCGGCGGATGCGACACTCATAGCGTTGCGCACGCAGTACGAGTACGACGCCCTGGACCGGGTGGTGATGGAGACCCATCCGCGCGGGGACCGCAGGCAGACGGTGTACGACGCGAACGGGGCGGTCATCGAGGAGCGGGTGCACTACGCGCAAGCAGATGGGCGCGCGGTGAGCCGCACGGTGGCACGGCATACCTACGATGCGGCGGGCCGGCGCATCCGCAGCACCGATATCGATGGCCACAGCCAAAGCTATGGGTACGACGCGGGCGGCAACGTGATCGCGCACACGGACGCGAACGGTCACACGACGCGCTATGAATATGACGCGATGAACCGTCAAACGGCGGTGGCGGATGCGAACGGTCGGCGCACGCAGCGGGTGTATGACCTCAATGGCCGGCTGGTCCGGAGCACCGACGCGAACAGTCATAGCACGCGCTACGAATACGACGCGCTGGGCCGGCAGACGAAAATCATCAGCGCGCTGGGCCATGAGCGCGAAATACGCTACGACGGCAACAATAACGTGACCCATCGCCTGGACGCGAACGCAACCGCGGGCGAGGGCGCGGTGAACGCGCACGGGGCGAGCGAATTCAACGAGTACGACGCGCTGAACCGGCTTATCCGGCAGGTCAACGCGCAAGGCGGCGAGACACGCTATGAGTACGACTTACTGGGCAACATGACGGCGCTGACCGACGCGAAAGGGCGCACCACGCGCTGGATATACGATGAACTGGGCCGGGTCATCGAAATGATAGACCCGCGAGTGGAAACGCCTGAAGACCGCACCGAGCGCTACCGCTACGACGAAGTGGGCAACCGGCTGACGGTCACCGACCGCAACGGTGAAGTGACGCGCACCGACTACGATGAACTGAACCGGCCGACGGTGACAGCGTTCCTGGCCGACGGCAACACACTCACCCGCACCTACGATGCCTATGGCGACATCATCAGCCTGAGCTACGGGCACGTGCAGTATGACTACCGCTACGACCGTCAACACCGGATGACGCGCAAAACCGACCGGCGCAGCGGCCGCACCATGCACTGGACCTATGACGCGGCAGGCAACCTCACCACCAAGACCGACTATCAGGGGGAAGTGACCGAATACCAGTACGACGCCACCCACCGCCTGGTGGCGCTGCGCAACACAGCCCATGTGCAAGTGAGCTATCACTATGACGCCGGTGGACGCCTGCTCAATCGCATCCTATCGAACGGCGCACGCAGTGATTATCACTATGACGCAGACAACCGCTTAACGCGCCTCACGCACCTCAGCGCCGATGGCACGGTAGTGAGCGACCCTCGCTACACCCGCGACCGGGTGGGCCATATACTCACGCGAACAGACGGCACCGGCACGGACACCACCACCACCTACACCTATGACAGCCAATACCGCCTAACGCAGGTGGACGCACCGGGCGATGCGCACGACCAATCCTACACCTACGACCGCGTGGGCAATCGGCTGACCCACACCACCGCCAGCGGCACCGCGGTGTATGCCTACGACGACGGCAACCGGCTGCTCACGGTGCGGGCAGGCACCGCGGATGGCCCTATCCAAAGAGCCTACCGCTACGATGCCAACAGCAGCCGCACCGAGCGCTGGGCGGGCGCGCTGGACACGGGCACCGTGACACACCGCTACCGCTACAACCAACAGCGTCTAGTCACGGAACTCATCACGCCACGGGATGTGAACCGCTACAGCTACGACGCGAACGGCTACCGGGTAGCGAAACACGACCGTATGGGCGCCCACCAGTATCTGCTGGAAGGAGAACATCTGGAGGCCACCTACGACGGTTACGGCCAACTCAGAGCTAAGTACTTGAGAGGGGTAGTCGTCGATGAGTTGGTGCACGGCTATCAATACGACGCCGCCGGCAACGCGAGCAGCGCCACCTACCATCACGACACAGTGGGCAGCGTCACCGGACTGAGCGGCCACGCGGGCGCAGTCACCCAAACCCTCACTTACGGCCCCTTCGGCGCGGTGCAAGGACAAACCGGCCACAGCCCCAACCGGTTGCGTTACACCGGCCGTGAACAAGACGCCGACACGGGACTGTACTACTACCGGGCGCGCTACTACGACCCCCAGGATGGCCGGTTTTTATCGGAAGACCCACTGGGCTTTGCCGCTGGGGATGTGAATTTCTATGTCTATGTGGGGAATAATCCGGTTAATGCGAACGACCCGAGCGGACTGGACGCCCGTGTAAATGTGGATGGGAACAAAGTTGATATCGAGATAGCGGTTAACTACGAAGGAGATGGAGTTAATTCGCGAACAAAAGAACTTGTGAGGCAAGGTATAGAGAAATATTGGACCGGCAAATTCGGGAAATATAATGTGACAACAAGAGTAACTGAGGGGGGTTGGTTTGATTTTTCAGATAATGATGTGGAAATAATTTCTGGAAAAGGAGTTTCGAATGTGAATCGAGTGGGCGGTGACGAAATGACCTTATATACCGATACGCTAGATTTTTCATGGGTGGCGGCCCACGAAGCTGGCCATATGATGGGATTAAAAGATCGGTACATACCTTACCATGTTAGAACTTCTAGAGGTCGCGAAAGAACAACAACAGCTGTTCCAGGTTTTGAGAATAACATAATGGGATCATATGGAAGGAAAGGAGTTCGAGAGCAAGATATTACGGACATTATTAACGCTAATAAGTCTACATTTCAAAAGACTTGGGAAAGAGCCCAGAACTTTTTTATACCATCGAAAGAATCGGCATCTGTTGGAGCGGGTGGAGGCTTTGTTCTTTACCCGGGAAGATCGAATTTAAATATGCTAGGGCAAGTATACAGAAAATAACTATGTTGTTCGGCTCAAGGTCTCCTATTGTGCGTTTCATTCAAGGAATTGTGTTTCTATGTGGGATTGTGTGCTATTCCGTGGTTCGGTCTGACTCGCCGTCGCCGGAGCCGTATAGTTATGTGGTTTGCTCGAAACGTACGATCTATTGTGCTCATGTTTCACCAGAAGATGGCATTAAGGTATTCTTGGCTGAAGAAGGAGCTAAGCACGCTGACTCTTTGTATAAAGTTTCCGTTTGGAATGAATTAATTTATATTTCCGACAATGGAAAGATGCTAGTATCGGTTCTGCACTGGTTTGTCTCCGAGCCAGATTCAAAGGTGCCGATAATTCGTGTTTGGAAAGAAGGCAAGCAAATCAGAGACTATTTCCTGTCTGAGATAGTTGGCCAGAAAAAGTTGGAGAAGACGGTGTCTTATTACATTTGGGCTCGTAGTATAAAGGGAATTGCTGAAAATGAAGTGTTCGTGATTGAGTTGTACGATGGTTCGTTTGTTGAGCTGAAATTAGACGAGACGAAATAACCCGAACGTTGCATTAATCAGCCCTGAAGGGCTTGCTAGGGCGTGTTATTAATTCGGCAAAAAATTACCCGACATCGATTCAGAATATATCTGACATGCTCTTCATAGAAAAACCGTTTAATCATTTGCGTATTGTGTTGCAGTGAGTGCAACACCGAACGAGCCAAGGCCACCCGTTGCTCCTTTGTAGCCACCACTGTCCGCCCAATCCGTTGGCTTTTTACATGATGCCATACTAGCTCATCAGGATTGAGTTCCGGTGAATACGGCGGTAACCATACTAACGTGAGCTTACCTTGGCTAGTGCGGACAAATTCTTGCACTTTCTTGGCTCGATGAATGGGATGGCCATCAACAATCAAATAGACCGATCGTTTGGCGTTGTGCAGCAAACGCCTTAGAAAGTCGATAAAAACGTCCGCGGTTACCCGTGATTCGGTTACCATGAAACGCAGGTGACCCTTCGGCGAAACGGCTGACAGCCTATTCACGCTAAAGCGCCGACCCGTTTTCGCTACAACTGGCGTATCACCCCGTACCCCCCAAGTGGTACCACGATGATAATCCGACCGGATCGTCGATTCGTCGCCAAAATAGACCCGCGCTCGCCGCCTTTTCGCTTCTCGTTGTACTTCAGGCCAAGTTTCTCTTAACCATACCTTAACCTGATCAGGGTTTTGCTCGTATGCCTTAAACCCAGGGCGCTGCGCACTCATCCCCAAACGAGACAGGATATTGCCCACTGAGCGCTCACTGACCTCGATGCCAAATTTATCTTTCAGTCATATCTGAATCATCGAGCGCGTCCACAAGGCATCGTGAAAATCCAATTGCAACGGATTCGTTTTAACTAGTTCACGTAAGCGATCCGCATATTCATCGGGACACTTTCTTGGGCGGCCCGTGATCTTGCCGGTGGACAGCGCCTGTTCACCACCTTGCTCATATCTGGATAACCAATCGTCAATGCAAGAACGATGAAATCCGAGGGCTTTAATTACTTTTTCAGGGCTTTCACCCGATAATACTTGCGCAACCGCGTGCCTGCGGATGGCTTCTCGCGCGGAATGGGGCAGTGAGCGACCGTCTGTCTTTTTCATAGCATCACTATAACACATTTTATTAATTTGTGTCGGGTAATTTTTTGCCGAAGTAGTAACAGTATGTTACACAGGCCGCTGGCCTCTGTAACATTATTATAGGGCGGCCCTATAATTTTCTGCAATCGCCAAGGCTACTCCCGTAACTAATTGAAATATAAAAATTTACCTACTTCGGAAAATCAGCGAAAAACTATAGGGAATTGTTCCCTATAATTCTGTTGTATTTTTGCAACAACAAGCGTATCCTGCCTCCAACTTTCTTGAAAAGGATTTTGAGATGACCAGATCCCCTTTCCTGCTATCCATTGCTGACTATATGCGGGTGCGTGGTTACAGCAAGCGCACCATCCACACCTATATCCGGTGGATAAAATCCTTTATCATATTTAGCCAAAAACGACACCCAAGCGACATGGGTCGGGATGAGGTCGTGGCTTACCTGACGTATTTGGCGGTTAAACGCAAGGTCTCCTCCAGCACACAGTCGCTGGCACTCAATGCGCTAGTCTTTTTGTATGACAAGTTTCTGGAAAAGCCTTTAGGCGATGTGAGCGAGTGCCATCGTGCGCGGCGTCAACAGAAGTTGCCATCAGTGCTAACACCGTCCGAGGTGCAAAGCTTGCTTTCTCTACTGTCAGGAAAGCACCGCTTAATGGCGTGCATTATGTATGGCTCCG
>WLWI01004491.1_pt1 | contig 11814 bp, 11 predicted proteins | sample 6701501 | NCBI WGS metagenome assembly WLWI01 (sample SAMN12718690, study PRJNA515312) | sponge metagenome | isolation source: marine sponge | host: Mycale hentscheli | place: New Zealand: South Island, Marlborough, Capsize Point | collected 2014-11-01
TACCTCGTTGTGTTTTGATATTGTTTGGTAACTACATCAAAACGGGTAACTCTCATTAAATCAACCCTCGCTTCGCTCGGATTGATTTAATACGGTGTCAGATTTGGTCTAAACTTCTACACCTAATGCTCTATTGCTTAATGCTTGGAGAAACCTCCATTCCCTTCTTTTGCTCCAAGTATCGTCCCACAATATTGATTGCCGCTCCAAGACTCATATCAATCCGCACTCTTTAGCAAGAAAAATTCACCTATCAATTACCACCGCCACCGCCACCGCCATCGCCATCGCCGCCACTACCACTATCTTGGCCTGACTTTCCCCCGCGCGTCGCATTGCCTTTATTCCCTTTTTGGCCTTTTGACTTCGCGGCTTTACCACGATCACCTGCGTCTCCATTCGCATCAAAATCATTTGTCAAAAATCGAGGTAGCTTTTTCAGCTTGCTAAGCACCGAAAGCCCGAGGTATCCAGATTGGTTTAAAGCAATATCAATTGACTCACAATCTTCCAAGGTATCTACACACCGTGTCATGGAAATTACGCCTTGCGTAACTAGGGTATACACTCCATCGGGAAAGAGCTTCTCCACATTAGCCTCTGACAGTTCTAGGCCACCCTCCTCCTGAATTTCATACTGTAGCTCCTCCTCACGACAGTCGCTTCCACAGACTCTGGAAATAAATTCAGTGCCTCGGATACCAATGCTACCAGTGGGTGTTTTAAGCGAGAAAGATTTCGGGGCCTTCTTGGCGATTTGGCCCGTGATAGCTTTGAGTCCACCTTTTAGCAGTCTCAAGACAATCGACGATTCATCAACTCCTCCTCGATATTCTTCGATAACGACCACCGAGCGAGGTCGAAGTGTCAGTTTGCTTTTATCGAACATATTCAAGACAACATAGCCATCAAAACCGGTCAATACTGTATCCGTTTGATAGACCTGTTCGCCGACTATGCCATGGCGTGTTACTCCATCCATTTCTATGGTTACATCTCCCGTCGAAAAGGACACTTCTCCGATTGGTGACTCTGCATATGCGTCGGTAAAGACAACAAAAAATGGTATAAGCAAACGTAGCAAAATGGATGAATTAACAGGCGAAATAAAAGTACTTAGCATAATTCCTCTTAAAGTTTTTATCGGCAGGCCAATGTCGTATTGATTCTCATGACTAAGAACGCGAAAACAAGAGACAGAAAATGTGGTCTAGTTCCCAACAATCTACCTTAAAGTCATTTCGTTAAAAAGTAGCACAAACCAGATCAAACCCCGTGGTTCCACCCAACTCCAACGCTCCATTGGAGCCCAGGGTGGAGGTTTGATGGAAGGTCTGTTTATTGTCACCAATGTGAAAGAAACAAGCACTGATTGCATTGGTTAGAAAAGCGGGATACACACAGACCCTCTCAAAATATTGTTCCGTTGATAGCCAGCGATAATGGCGGAGAACCGTCGCCCCTCTTTTCCATGGCAAGAATCCGGCCGGCCGCCCAAGTGCCACCTTGTAAAATTGCGCATAGCGGGAGTTCCTGTCGGGTCTTACCGAACTCTCTTCGAACCCCTTCCGCAAGTTTATCTAGCAAATAAACAGTTAGCGCCCGCCATTCCACCACAGCTTCAGACGTCACAGCCAGAGGCTGATTAAGAAGTCGCTTATCCTTTAGTTGCAACACATTGCTATCTAATAGTAAGCCGCCATTTCGGTACTCAGGTAACCCAGTCAATCCATCAAGTTCACTCACAACCACTCCACCCCATTTCAAGGGTTCCACGAGAGAATAACTGAGCCATTGAGACAATTTATGAAACGCAACGATCCCATTCGTGCCTGCTTCGCCGAGCACCGAAGAATGGTATCCGCAATCACCAAGATTGACACCTTTATGTTGGTAACCATTTGGCCAAATTGCACTAAACCGTGTCAAAACCAGTTTGAGGAGTTGGGCAGCATCAATGACTACATGAGGTTGGCACTCTTTTTCGCTTTCGCCCATATTTTGGTTACCAGGATGAGAACGTGCCAATGACAGACATTCATCATACAAATCACCCGGACGAGAGAGCGCTTCATTCTCTGATAGCACTTGGCCCAAACCTTTTAACAATCTCAGTCTATCGGGCAATCCTACCAGCGGATTGGTTTCACTTACTTGAAATGCTTTCGCTAATCGTGACAAAGACAAAGACTGCAATGCTTGGGCATCCACCACCCACCCTTTGGTTGAATCAAATTTAGCAAGATAGTTGAAGAAAAAATCAATGCTCGCTGCCGCCAACCCTTCAGATCTCACAAGGCGTTGTTCAGTAATTGGGTCATGATACGACCAGCTGGCGCCCGCGCCCGCATCAAGCAAGACACTCACGAACGTCAGATCCATGGCGGTCTTTGCTCGTGCGATATTATCGTCTATAAATCGGTTTCCCAACGATCCAGTCGTATAGTACTCCCAGAGGTTAGTTTTGTTAGCAATATTGAGCTGATCACAAACCACGAAATGACGCCATCGACTATGTAGTGGAATATCCAGATCTGGATAATTTTTAAGACAAGTATTAACCACCCGCCGGATGCAGGCCGCAAGCTCACTTGGATGATAAGAAAACCATTTCGTCTGGTTCACTTCAGCTAGTTTTCCCAGCTGGTAACAACGCTCCCTCACCGCTTCAGCAGAAAACAACTGATCTAGGGTATTGCTCTGCCTCTCAACCAAATACATATCCTCTGTAAAAAAGCCCAAATAGAACGGTAGAACTAAATTGTAGATTCGAACTATGGCATCAAAATTTCGCCCTAATACTCTTCCAGGCCTCTGCCCTGTTTTTGCTGTAGTTCAGTTTGTGTTGGTACATCACCATCAGTGAAATAACCTGCTGCCTTCTTGGCATCCATCTCTACCTTAGCATCTGGTGGAATACTGTCTTCTGGAATAGGCACCCTTTCGACAATTTCGATTCCTTGGCTCGTAACGGCGTCATATTTCATATTACTCATCGAGATAAATCGATCGATACGAGTGATACCAAACCAATTCAGTACATCTGGCATCAATTCCTGAAATCTCATATCCTGAACGCCTGCCACGCACTCTGTCCGTTCAAAATAGTTCTCTGCTGTATCACCACCGGTTTGTCGTTTTCTGGCATTGTAAACCAGAAACTTCGTCACCTCGCCCAATGCTCGCCCTTCTTTTCTATTGTAAACGATCAACCCCGCGCCACCCTGCTGAGCAGTAACGATGGCATCTTCAATGCCATAAACCAAATAGGGACGGCAAGTGCAAATGTCTGATCCAAAAACATCAGAACCATTGCATTCGTCATGTACCCGGCAGGACAGGTTCTTGGTTGGATCAGTGATCGCTTCCATTTCACCGAAGACATAGGCCGTAATACCACCAATGGGTGGTAAAAAAACATGCAAATCAGGACGCGTCACTAACTCCGAAAACATCCCACCTGTTTGTTCGAATAAGGTCCTCCTCAAAGCATGTTCATCTGTATTAAAACGTTCAGCGATCCCAGGCAAATACCAAACTGGCTCTATGGCGATTTTAGTAACGTTAACTTCTCCTGACTCCATCAATACTGTTCCGTCGGGTTTCAGATACCGATGACCATCACCCGGCTTCGGATTAACAAGTTCCGGCACACTTAAACGGGCCCGGGTAATGGCAATGGTTGGCCTGACATCCACACCATCTTCAATAAAATTAGCGAAGGACGCACCAACTATGTGCCCCCAAGGGTCAATGGAAACAATCTTTTGTGGATCACTCCACTGTGGAAATGGCCCCATCTTCATCGCGGGAGCGGTATTCGTTAAATCAGGTTTATGAAGAGGGTCAAGGCTACCCGCTACCACAGCCAAAGCGCGATAAACCGCATAGGATCCTGAATAGGCACCAATCGCATTTCGTTCCCCAGAGCCAGCAGGGGTAGCGACCACAGGGCCTCTCTTCGCCACATCCGACGCCCCCCATTGAATGTCTATCGGAGTTTGATCACCGGTAGGATGGGAAGTGAGAACGATGTGCTTCAACGGTTGATTCGGTTCTCTCATAGCAAATCTCTTTCATTGAGGGAGAATATAGACACTGCTTTTTGACCACGAAACCCAAAGAAACGTTCCGCTGCTTGACGTATTTTCACTAAATCCAATTTGATCCAACTCCTTCTGAAACAACTGTATTTTCAACTCGATACCACTGTCTGTTTCCACTAACATCGTCACCATGGCTCCGACGAACGACTCACTAACCAATCTGCAACGAAACTGATTATCCTTGGACTGCTCCTCAGTCATGGACAAATCCATGGCATCTGCACTGATCACTAGACCCAAGTGAACTCCCATAGAATATTCATGGTCGGTAGGTAAATTCGCCCGAACAGCACCAATTTCCGTTTCTATGATAACGGATGACGTATCTATTGCACTAACATCACCATTAAGAATGTTGTTCGAGCCCACGAAGTTTGCAACGAATCGGCTGGCAGGTTTTCGGTACACTTCTTGTGGGCTGCCGACTTGCTCTACCACTCCTTTACTCATAATTACTACCCGGTCTGCCATGGCGAATGCCTCGGACTGACTGTGGGTAACATAGACAAACGTAATCCCCAGTTCTTTTTGTAAACGAGATAACACACCCTGCATACGAACTACCAGATTTGCATCCAAAGCGCTAAGAGGTTCGTCTAGCAGAAGAACGGGGGGCTCCGTTACCAATGCACGCGCTAAGGCAACTCGCTGTCTTTGCCCCCCGGATAATTGATCTATCGAGCGCTCTGCAAACTCCTCAATCGCCATTCTCGACAACCACTCTAACGAACGGCGACGCCTTTCCTCGGTACCAATGCCACGCATTTTCAGTCCAAACTCAACATTCTGGATCACATTGAGAAACGGAAATAGAGCCAGAGATTGCCACACCATCGGGGTATTTCTCTCTGATGGCTTGAGCTCATTGATACGTTGGCCATTCAGTCGTATCTCGCCTTCACTCGGGGTCTCCATACCTGCCAACATACGAAGCGTCGTGGTTTTACCACAACCACTAGAACCCATGATGGCAATAAATTCACCTTTTTTTACCGTCAGATTCATTTTCTCCACAGCGGTGGTATTGCCAAAATATTTGACAACATTTTGGAAAACTATTTGCGGCTCCTGACTCATATCACCGGTATTCTTTCTGGTTTCATCTTTGGTTTGGCCCATATTAGTTTTTGCGGAATGTGCTTCATGATTCCATTCATAAAGTCGCTTTCGGCGATCGAAAGGTAAAAAATAGCTGCGCGATAATCACCAAGGTCATCGAGGTGAAAAACACAAAAGTACCAATGGCATTAATTTGCGGATCGATGTTACCTTGCAAGATTTCGAGAATCATTACTGGAATTGTTTTATTCAGACCAGAAACAAACCAAGCTACTGCAAATTCATCAAATGAAACGGCCATGGTCAAACACATGGCGGAAACAATGGATGGCAAGGCAAAGGGAATGACCACTTCCTTCATGGCTAACCATTCGCTGGCACCTAAATTCCACGCAGCGGATTCCAAATCAGCATCCATCTGCTGAAGCCGTAAACGAATCACAGCCATCGCAAATGGGGCGCACAGTACTGTGTGAGCAAGCACAATGGTCCAGAGCTGACCAGAAACACCAATCTTTGAAAACCAGGCCAACATCGCCAACGCCAGAATAATCAACGGCACAGTAGGTGGTAACAAGGCCAATGCTAGGTACATGTTCTTGAACCGAAATTCGTAACGAAAATCAGTATAGGCAGTGCAAAAGCCAATAATCGTGGATAAGATGCCCACCGAAACAGACACGATCAAACTATTTTTTGCAGCTTCCCAAACATCGGGATCGTTGTAAATTAGCTCATACCATTTAAGGGTGAACGATCCGAGAGGAATCGTGGGAAAACGATCGGAATTAAAGGAAAAAATGATGCTGGTGATAATGGGTGTAAAAATGAAAATGAAGATAAAGACCAGATAACCGATCAATATCACTGTGAGTAGACGTCCAGTATTTTTCATTATTTTTTGCGGTAGGCAAACTTGATTGACGCAAATGCCACAACCATTAAAGTCACCATCATAACCACTGCCACCACCGCTGCTCTCGGCCATTGCTGACCAGACTTCGTAGTATCAATGATCATTATCGGCAAGGTCGGTGGTTTGGATCCACCGAGATAGTAAGGAGCCACGAAATCACCAAACGATAAGATAAAACAAAATACCGCACCGATAATAAGCCCGACTTTAGCTGATGGAATAATCACTTTCACAATGGTCCAAATTCCATTTGCACCTAGGTTTTGTGCCGCCTCAATCAACCGCCTGTCCACGTTCGCTAGCGATAGTGTTTGTAAAATAACCACCAATGGCAATGTCAGAGTCATATAACCTACCATGGTTCCAAACTTCGTATTAAGCATGGTATAGGGGCCAAACCCAATCCAACTCAACATATTATTGATCACGCCTGATTCTGCGAGGATGACATACCAAGAAAACGTTCTCACCAAGTAACTGGTAAAAAATGGAATAATCAAAAAGAAAACAGCCCATCGTCGGGCGTTATCAGAGACTTTGAAAGCGAGAGTATATGCTGCTGGGAAAGCAAGGCAAGTTGCCGTAACCGTGGAGAGAGAAGCGAGACCAACGGTTAAGAAGTAGGAGTCCCAAAAATAGCCCTTCCCCATCATCTTGACCCAATTCTTCATTTCGAAGGCTTCGGTCATCCGATAGTTTTTCACCAAAAAGAATGTCATTGCAATGGTAAATAACAATGGGCCAACGAAAAAGAACAGCTGCCAGAAAATCACTGGTAACCGCCAGGTCAGCGCATACCCATCAAGTCCTTTTTGGGCTCCCGTTTTCAACGCTAGAAACTCCCGTAGAAATCAAAGCGGGTGGCTTCCCACCCGCCTTTTACTGAGCCACAAACGATCATTAGCATACAACAATGGATTCTATAACGGCTTTTATCACGTAAGAATCAACTAATACTAAGTGACAATTGAATGACATTAGGCATTCTTGTACTCTGACCAAAAATCATTCCAGTCTTCCAAAGACTGCTGTTGTGGAATGTCTCTATAGTGGATGCGTCCTTCTTCTATTAATCGTATCGGGTTATTCACCGCACCTTCTACCTGTCCTGTTCTCTCGGCTTCCACCATGTTTGCAGCTTGAAGTGCCGACACGCCTCCTTGAGTCACACAAAACCCCGGATAAGCCGCCATCTGTGCTGATCTGACCTGACCTGCTGGAGAAAGCATGTATTGGATGAACTTGTTCACCAACGCCGCTTTTTCGGAACCCTTACCGATACAGTAAGATTCGGTCCACTGAATTCCGCCCTCTTTGGGAACCACTGACGCAACCGGCGCACCATCTTTTTCCAGAACACCCGTAATCCAGTCACCAATGCCACACATTGCAAGCATCTCGCCATTTTTCAGAGAGTTAAATGTGCCGCCGTAGTCAAAGAAGCCGCCGACTTGAGGTCTCAAGCTCATGGTAGTCTCCTGCACTTTATCCCATGCACTACCATCGATATCGAATGGGCTTGGCTTCGCGTTTCCGTTGTAAAGACTCATCATACCGAGGCTAGGTAGATGCCAATCAAAGTGCCCCACTTTACCCAACAACTCAGGCTTCCAAAAACACTGATAACTCATTGCTTCCTCAGCAGTGACGTGATTCTTGTTGTATGAGACACCGAGATGACCAAATCTCACCATGGTGGAAAACAACTTTCCATCTTTCCAGTGGCCGGGAAACTTAGTGAAATCTTCAAACAGAAAGTCATCAAAGGGATAGTCATCTGCATTCAGCTCTTCAATGTAACCAGCCTCATTTAGCTGCTGAACAAATTCACCATCGGACAAAATGATGTCATAAGTGCCAGGCGGCGATTGCGCGATTAGCGCCATCATGTTGTCACCTCCGGCATAGTATTTCGGTTTAAATTTGACGTTATTCTCTGCTTCAAACGCGGACACCACATCTGGTTCTCCATGTCCATACCAAGCAAGCATATTGATCTCGACAGGGTCGGCGCTGGCCTTGTTAGTTGTTAGAATCATCGGCATCGCCAAAGCGCTGCTCACGATGGTGGACTGTTTAATAAACTTTCTTCTTAGTAAATCTGTTTGTTCAGTCATTGTGGTCTCCAGTTACTGATGATTAGCCATTCATTTTTAGATCGAAACTTCAACATACCGCATCACCGGATTTTCGGGAAGGTATTTTCCGGCTTAAAATGCCGAAAGCTCGCCAGTGTTTGCTTGTTACATTGTGCCTGAATATCGGATCCCGAAACAACACAAGAAATCATTTTGTATTTTCTCCCCATGGTTTCCGAGATTTCATTCTCTTCGATACAAACTGCCGCAATGCCAGCAACAATTCCTCCCTGCCGCTCTACTAGCTCGATTCCAGATAACATCGTTCCCCCGGTTTCAATCCACTGATCCACAAGGAGAACGCGGGTCCCACTCGCAAACGCCGGTTTACGCATTTCCATTTCTTGGGTTTGACCGGAATAATTCGTCATTGGAACAACATCAAAGTCCACGGGGATTTTCCCACCCTTACGAATGGTCAAAAAACCTTTACCCAACCGAGTGGCCATACCAGCACCAAGCACGAACCCTGCTGCATCAAACCCCGCCACCACATCGATCTCACCCGGGCTAAATGGCTCACATAGATCATCCAGCATGCCGTGAAATGAGTCGGCATTCACATAGGCCGCCGAGGGATCAAGCCACGCATATTTTTCTCCTCGGGTTCTCGGCGCCATTAGATCCAGATACCACCGATGCGACCGGGTGTCCTTTCGATCTCCGTGAGATTGATTGTCTTGAGATAGGGGGCTAGCTTGGGCGGACGCAATGTTCGGCACATCGGCTATTTTGCTGCCTCTAATCAGGCTACGCAATTTACGGGGATCAATATGATAAAAATCACCGTCGTAATTGATGCCCGTCGCAACGAGAATGGCGTCCAAGTCATGAACATATTGTTGGATGTTTCCCGGAGTAATCCCAGACGCTAAGGCTAATGCCTGTTCATCCACTCCTAGGCGAAAGGTTGATATCTTATCCGTTCCAGCTTCTTCACCTGTAGCGACGCCGGACGTGGTGACAACATCCATCCACCCAGCCGCAATTCTGGCAGCAGCTAAGTGATCCTTCGTATCAACGAATCGTTGTTTTTTGAACGCGGTTCCACCAAAATACAAACCATTCCAACCACACTCTTCTTTTGCAGCGAGTATGGCACTTGCCTCAGGCTGTTCGTCCATTCCTTGGTTTTCATCAATTCGTGCATCATCGGCCCAGTAGCCATCTACTGCACATCCTTCTTCACCCAATTGAGCCAGCGTAGAAAAAGCTTTATCACCGGTGACACCTAGGAAATTCACGCCGAGCCAAAGCGATGGAAAACAGGAACGAACATGTCGAATAATCGGTAGAAATAGCTCGATACCAAAATCATGATTAATTAGGAAAACCCCTGCTGCCCCTTCCCTGACCGCAACTTCCACGTTCTTCCTCGCCTGTTCATTATCCAAGACATGAATGACAGGCAATACCGCCGGACCTTGAGTTTTAAAATATTTTCTTAGTGCATAACGATTCATAATAGCTTCCGGGTCTAATTCACAACGTTATTTGGGAATACATCGGCAACCGAGTAGCCGCACGTTCAAATTTCTTCGTTTCCAGCAATATCTTCATACCAGATATCCGGTCTTTCTTTGATGAAAGTCGACATTAATGCCTTACAGTCAGGATCGTCAATCAGAGACACCTCAACGCCATGTTCTCTCAAAAAATCAACATTGCCCGGAAAGTTTACATCCTCACCCACCACTACGCGCTTTATGCCGAAGTGTAGAATTGCACCAGTGCACATCATGCAAGGACTTAGGGTGGTGTACAAAACAATGTCTGAATAATCTGACAGAGTCCCCGCATTTCGCAAACAGTCTGTCTCCCCATGCATCACAGGGTCATTCTCCTGAACACGTTTATTCCGCCCGCGTACAATCACCTCCCCATCCCGCACCATGACAGCACCCACAGGAACACCACCCTCGTCATACCCACCTTGGGCTTCGAGATAAGCCTCTCTAAGAAAAACCCTATCCTGCTGACTCTCTTCTTTGTGCATTTGTGTGTTAATTCCGTAGAGTGGGCCTCATCGTGCGCCACGAAGTTGTCATCTATGAAGCTCTCATCAATCTGATGGTCATTCAGTCATAGGCCAAAAAGTAATGGGAACCGATTTTTCTCTTAGTAAATCAATCGCCGGAGATTGAGCTTCTGGCAGTCCAATAACCATGGCACCAATAGAAAACTGGAGAACTGTTCCAGCGACTAGCATATCGGGGTATCGAGTTGAATAAAGGATCAATGCTGATTGATCGTCACGTCTACCGGCCTGACGGATACATTCCATTTCCGCCACTGCGATAGGATTATTCATCTGCAAGGTTTGATCGTGTGCGCTGACAACCCGCTTTTCGTCTTTCACTAACACCGCCCCCACATCAACACCACCTTGGAGTTGACTTGCGCGGGCCTCCGCCCAGGCCACTTCAATAAAATAGGAATGATTCAACGGAGCTCCTCTTAAAAAAGTTGGAAAATGTTGGCCTGATCATCTATCCACAATATGCATTGTTGTAATGAGATTAATAATAACATCACTGCAACACCGAGCATTGATTGGCGCTAAGAAAAACGATGATAAACAAATTGGCATCCATTCGCCAGTTGGTGTACATTAAAATTTAGCTACCGGACAAATCTGTTGAGCTCATTCACATCAACAATCCCATTGGACCCTAAAATGCATGTAACCATTGTTGACCATCCGCTGATTCAACATAAACTGACCTTAATGCGTCGTAAATCAACACCGACCAGCGCATTCCGACAATTGGTAAATGAAATCGCAATGTTGCTGGGGTATGAAGTGACTCGAGACCTCTCCCTCACGAACCGAACGATAGAAACCCCTCTGGAAGAAATGGAATCTCCGGTGCTGGCGGGAAAAAAGCTCTGCTTTGTTTCCATTTTGCGTGCCGGCAACGGATTACTTGATGGAATGCTTTCGCTCATGCCATCTGCTCGTGTGGGGCATGTTGGTCTATACCGGGACCCAACGACACTGACTGCGGTGGAGTACTATTATAAAGTCCCTCAAGATATCGGAGACCGCCTAGCCATCGTGGTAGACCCAATGCTCGCAACAGCAAATTCCGCCATTGCGGCAGTGGATCGCCTTAAACAAGGCGGAGCAACAAAAATGAAATTTGTCTGCTTGCTGGCGGCACCAGAAGGCGTCCGTGCTTTCAACACCGCCCATCCAGATGTTCCTATTTTCACGGCAGCTGTGGATCGAGAATTAAATGATCACGGTTATATCCTGCCAGGTCTTGGGGATGCTGGTGACCGAATTTACGGCACCAAGTGACATACTTCTATGTGACAAGCAACAAACAAAAAGCCACCTAACAACTCTATCAACACCCTCACATGGGTGACAAATTAAAGCCGGCAAGACACGTTATATGACAAAAAAGAGACGATTCCCCGTCTCCTTATTCTTTATTCCGGCTATAGGTTTTATGCGTATTTGCTGGTAGTGTACCCTGAGGTCTGTAATTTATTTCTTTAGCGATGTTCGTTTGGCTTAGGCGAAGTGAGCGTAGCGAACGAAGCCAAAGCCGGTTTTTCTGGATTAGGTGTTGAATGTTGAGCCATC
>WLWI01004492.1_pt1 | contig 11812 bp, 6 predicted proteins | sample 6701501 | NCBI WGS metagenome assembly WLWI01 (sample SAMN12718690, study PRJNA515312) | sponge metagenome | isolation source: marine sponge | host: Mycale hentscheli | place: New Zealand: South Island, Marlborough, Capsize Point | collected 2014-11-01
TAAAACTCAAAAATAGCAATACCCCAAGGGTGGTTAGTATGCACAGTTTATATACCTAAAGGCAAAAAATAGTGCACACTTACCAAGTTAGTACACCTAGTAACAATATAGCAACGGGTTCTAAGTATTTATTAGTTCCCATTGTTATATTGTAACTAGGTGTACTAATAAGTGTGCACTATTTTTTTTTTCCATTTGCAAATACAATGTGCATACTATCTGCCCAAGGGTATAGTTACTTTTTAGTTTTAGTTTAAATAAACAGCAAATTTTGTTGTTGATAATAGAATAATGAAGTTCGTTACAGCAATAATAAGGCTGTTAGCTACAGCTACAATGAAACATAATTGTTCATGTGTTTTTCCTGTTCTTGTTGTGTTATATTTAGGAATCATATTGTTCTCCATTTACTTTTCTCACTTTCACAGTGAATATTTTAAAAGCCAATGATTTAATGTCTCTGGATCTTATTGATCTATAAGCTCTATCTGACACTTTTGCTAGGGTGTAGGTTGTGGCTTTCATCGAAGCATAAAACCCATTTAGTATTCTTAGGAATGTTCTTTGGAGACCGCAGCCTTACTTCTTCTTCAGAGCTAAGAAAATCAGTTTTGGGGGACCAGCGGCATGGAGTTATTTTAACACCTTCAAAATGACTTAACTAGAGTAATGTGCTTCATTTACTTGTGAAGGATGATCAGAGTCTGAGCGATATCCACAAAATTTTCACTGACAAGAGTTGCTTGGCACTGCAATCTCTGCGAAAATGCTGGTAATCAAAGTTGCGTAAACAGGATCTAAAATAGTTAGCACGTGTGTAGCTACTGGTAAATATTGTGCATGCAAGCCCAAGGACCACAGGCCCATGTGTTGAGTTCTCTAGATATACCAGTAGCTATACGATTATGCTTTAACTATTACATAGTATGTTAAATTAAATTGTGTTTTATTGTTGCATGTGTTTATTATTCTGTTTGTGTATAATGATTGCACTGTATAACACATTATAATACATATGACGTTAGCATGCGGTAATTACTGAAGACTTTGAAGTATTGTTTTTTTAACAAAAAATAGCAAAAGATATGCATCTGATTCAATTGTAACAAAGAAAATTTTGTTTATATATCTCATATAACTTCAACTTTTACTACAATACTATAATTCAAATGGTCAAGTAAAAATGCTACATTTATTAGGCAAAGGCAAATATAATGGTAATTGAAAGAGTCAATGAAAGATGATAAATAGATTGAAACTTTCGGTTTCCAGAAAAAAGTAAAGGAAAAGTGTGAAGCAATTTTAGTTGTCGCCGGAGAATAGAACCCAGGACCACTGGCTTTAGCCACCAGTGCTTTAACCACTGAGATACGACAAGCCACGACTTCCAAAACCTTCACATTTTACCTCAATACTATTGAGTAGTACCACTTGCTGCAGTCTCGTACTTAACACACCACCAATTATGTGCTGTCAGAACACCTTTTTGGTGTAAACTGGAAACACCTCCCCATCCGGAGAGGAGTCATAATTAAAATAACAAGTAATTCGGTTATTCTAGCAGTAACACTTTAATATGGTGCAGTAACATTTTAACTGTAGTTTAAGTGCAGAAGTAGCAAACATCAATTAATCCATTGATAAATAAATGGCTTCAGTGCATCACCCTAGACCCAATTAATTTGTATTTTTAGACACTATACGAACGAATTTAGGCACACGCTCACGAAAATTTTAAGTTTATATGCATTCACAAAATATTGTTGGCTATCAATAGTGACTCACTTGCTTCACCTGCTCACCAATAACATCACTCAGAATCAAAAACATTTCATTACGTTTGAAAGATCAAGCTGAGGTATAATGTATAGTTATAAATGTATTATTCTACTTACACCTTTATAATATCTGATACATTAAATCATGTCAACAATTTGTAATTATAATATTACCTTTTAGTAGTTTCTTTGCTATTAGTCTATCTTTATTTCTCAACTCTGAAGAATGTATAATTTCAGATACTCTCCATTCAGTGGAGGAGGTTAATTTTTCTATAATATAAAATGTAATTATGCCTTAGTTGAATTTCATTCTACAAATTTAATAAAGAATGTTAGGCATAAAAGTGAACTAATTATTTATTAGTTATAGCTATCACTTCTCTATAGCACTATACATTCTATTTCCACATTCCAAAGTAATAAAAATCTCAAATTAACAATGTAAACTCAAAAGAACATTCAAATGATTCATCCAATAAATTAAATCTAAACATTACATGTTAGAGTGAAAAGGCAATTATAAAATTAGTCACAGTTTAAGCTTCTCATGTTAGCAGCAGTAAAAATAATGTATTAGGCTAGAAATTATTCAACTGTGTGGAATAATAAATAAAGTAATACAAGTAAATTATGTGAATTGTTTTCTCATGCACTGAAATGATTCAGTGAATAAAATAACACACATGCCATCAGACTATAGTATGAAAATATTAATTAAATAATCATGTATTTGTAGCTGATATTTTGTTTGATGTTTGACAGTATGTATAAATAACATGTTTGGTTATTTCTACAAAGTTTGGGAGACATAAACAGTTGTTGTCTTAAATTGTAAAGATATTAATAGATTGCCTTTTCTTGAGAAACTGTTACAGTCAAGTATGCTGCTGGAACAAAATGTTACTACCCAATTATATAACATCAGCTATTTTTTCTAATTTGGTAACATGAACTCATCAAAAATATGAAAAATGTAATGAAATATGAGAATGAAATTGTATTTTCTTTATGTATGACCAAAATATTTTTATTAGTGTAAACAATGGTCTGCTAAAAAAAATAAAGAATAAATTACAACGAGACAATGTTTATAAAACAGAACTTCAGATATATCAATTATACCTCAGCTAAAAAGCAAATTATTTTATAGAAATCAGTACACTCACCAATTCTTAGTATTGTAGTATCTGAGAGGTGACAATTGAGCTCTTCATCTCCTCCAAATAGCACTACTTCAGTGAATTCAGAAGAAATAACAAAAGCAGCTGCACAGTGACCATATCTAGGCTGCGGCAATTTGGCTATCTGAAGTGGCAAATATTGAACAAATAGAATGAATAGTAAATAATAACTTATTTGTTCAATATAGTTAAAATTGCACTTCAATATTTTACACATGCTGAGTAAGATTAATCATTTACTAATGAGACATTTACTGATTTACAACCATATGTTAAATTAGATAGTGGTCTGAAATAAACAACACATCAAATTTTCCTAAAATGTTAGGAGTAAATGGAGTTATAATTTCTTACAATAAAAATAGCTTTTCAGCATTAATGTAATTATTGCATCACAAATTAATTGCAGTCTAATATTACATATCAATCTAATCAATCTTCAATGAAGCTGAAGACGATTTCTATAAAAAATATTTTCCTATATTTTCAAGGTGCAGGTGTTCACTGTGAGAACACTATTCAATGACTGAGTTCAATCCCACATGTGAGCTACTTGTGTGACTCACTCTTCACTTATATATTCATGTATAATAATTGTTAACAATTAAAAAAATTATTTTTTGCTGTCACCGGCAGTTAACCATTGTCTGTTTTTGCTGAGTTGTTAGAGAGAAACATGTGAATAAAATGAATAAAAGATGACTAAGAAAACAATTGTTAATTTATACAATGGAACAGTAAAAAATTCCCAAAATTAGAAAATATTTAAATATAGACAATTTGAAGTCTGTTAAAAATGACAATATTCATAGCAGTATTCCTTAACAGTATAAATACACAACTTAGCATTTTGTTGCAATATTATGGTATAATCTAATGGTTGAAATACTAGTGTGTTAAGCAAATAGTTCATTGTTAATTTATTGAACAACAATTAATAATGTATTTGTACTTTAAACAGCCATAAAATTACTAAACCCTTTCATTGCAGTAACTGCTGCACAGAGATTTGAAGTATCACATCACGAAAATCGTGTTTATTCTCATCTGTGTTGCCTCCACTTGAATGTTGTTTAACCTCAAAGAGTAAGCTATTTATGATTGACAAACTCCATGCGGTGGTATCTTTAAGGCTATAAAATTATAATTAGATTACCAGTTCCGAAACATGGCAGTAAAGTTCATTTTAACAAACATCAACAAGCTGCTAACAAATTGTTTGCTAATGATACATAATGAAGGCCACAAGCCAGCAGTCCTATCAATGCAGATACAGGAAGTGCTTCATGGAGTACATTCCCTTGAAACTATTAAACCGCAGCAAGGTGTAGATCTAATTTTGAGCACTTTGAGGTTACGTAATTGCACTATCTATATAGTGTAGCTCTTCTTCTTTCTAACAAGATAAATCTTGTGTCTCTTACCTGAATCTCACGGTAGAAGTGATTCAGAGAATTGTAAAATGGCTTAGAATAATGACTGTAGTAAATTTGAGCAGAATTGTTTCACCTACACAGACAGCTGTGATTTTTATACCATTCTGAAGCATTGTAAGTTCTCTGCAAAATTATACTAAAAATTTTACTATCAGACGAGCTTGCCACTACACTCTAGAAACCTAACAATTATAAGCTTGAAGAGACAAACATGTCAAAATATGATGGTTGATGAGCAGCATAGGATATGTATTCTTCAAGTGATAAAGAATCAGATATGATTGTTTTGCTTTAGATGACTCTAATGTTGACTGTTTTTGACATTTTCTCATTCATTACTTCTATAGCTCTTTAACATTCACTGATATGTATCCTCACAAGTATTCATGCAGTACTCACTTATTTTCAACAAATTTTTTGGCTACATTGGGCAGGTTTTGAATGTAGAAGCAAGACACTCTGATAGTAAATTTGGATTTTAGTATAATGTTATAGAGTATTTATAAAGCTACAGAATGATATAATGATATATTTTAGGAGACCTCAAGAAACACTTTTACAACGAGCTTCTGGAAAGTTTCCCAGACGACAGACTTCTATTGTTAGAAAGAAGAAGAGCTACTCTATCCAGACAGTGTAAATATAAAATCTCAAAGTGCTCAGAATTTAACTTACACCTTGCAAAAGTTAAAGAAAAGTTGTTGTGTTAGAAATTGTACAATGGAATGTACTCATGCAGTACTTCATGTATGTGCATTAAATGTATTGTTTTTGAACTGCTGCCTTGTGGACTGAACAAACTAATTTGATTTCATACATGAAATTGTGTAATAATTATAAAGATATTAGACAAACTACCTTAATATACTTAATTAGATCTATGAAAAGTTAACTTAACTTAAACTATTTAACTAGTTCTAGAAATAGAATTGACTGAAATACGCAAAGTTCTTTACAGGTGAACATTTAGCCACTAATTATAAGGGAATCGTACATGATCCAAAAATAATAATTATTGGAAAACAATAAAGTAATTTTAGTTTAAACAATAAACATTATTTTTTCTTTTAAAGATTATTCCTTATCTGTATCTGTTAAGTTTATTTACTTCTACATAGCTATTATTATTTGAGCTATACTATAGTATGATCTTACCTGTTGCCAACTCTGTGCTCGTACATCAAGACACCAAACATCAATTAAAACCTTGCCAGCATGTCCACCAGCTACTAACAACTGTGGATTGTTGTTGTTATAATCAAGACAAACAGCGGCATGAAGACTTCTTTGAGATAGTTGTGGTGCTCCATGCACAAGCTTAGTAAAACACTATTAGTACGAGAATATTATAATGTACAATCAAACAAATACTTTACAATAAATATTATTAGAAGAACTGAAACACTTCTTCATGCCTAATTAAATATAATAACAATATCCAAAAGTATCAACTGCATTTTAAAAGCCTATCAATTATGTTAGTAACATGTACTGTGTTTTGCTGTTACCTGAGTAAGTCCAATCACAGTATATACAGTGCTTAGAAGAGATTTTTATTTCTCGTAGTTTTACTAACTAAAGTAATCAAGCAGTCTATGCTTGAATTTATCAGCCTGAATAGATTAAAAATAATGTGCAGTAATTATGATAAGAATGTGCAGTAATATAAAGTTCAACAAAATGAACAATAATCATAATATACCAGTTACACATTTCTAGTTTCATGGCGACATGTGTGTTGCTGTCAGGATAGTTTCCTGACAACATGCATCATTGCTATAATATTGTAAGCCTAAAAGAATTTCAGAGTATAAAAGTGAACACAAACATTAGTAATCACTTTAAAACATCAGACATATTTGAGTCAGGAAACTTTGTGTCTGAATAGGATCATTGAAGTGTTCCATTAATAAAAAAAAAAATTATTCCACCATAGATATCTTCACAATGATAAATGTTTAGGTACATAAACTGTGAAATAACTCATGATAATTCACCCCGTTGCTGTACAGCCAGGCTCAGTACCCTTGTAGTTATAGCAACTGGCTGAACTTGTCAATCTTGGTTTTTAAGCTACCATCCTCTTGTGTAGCTACTCTACCCATGTTAGAGCAGATGCTGAAAGGGGGGGGGGGCTACAAACTACAGTAGTGAAGATATCTAGTGTAGAATAAAATATTACACTCAGCAGTGTGATATGGCACCATATCATACTCTGACTCTTGTAATAAGTACTATAATACTAGATAATGTGCTACAACATGCACTAATATATTTTTCTCAAGTCTTTTATGCCTCTTTCCTACATATACATAAATCTACTTACCCCATGTAAGCAGCTTAAGCTAAAAATATTGTTTTAACCTAAGTACAACAAATATCCTCTGCAAGTGCAGCTGCCTAGAGACCTATTTCAAAATACTACTACATCTCTTTGTACTTTATACAGTGTACTCTCTCCCTCCCTGTTTTTGTAATGTTTTTGCTGCGTAGCAATGGCCAGTTGCAACGTACTAATCTCTTCAATGAAAACTCATCCAGGTCAATGAGAATTTATACACTCAATTATAAAAAAAATGTTTGCTTTTTTTATTTAGTTCCATATAGAAAGTTTTAATAATGGACACCATAGTTGCCAACTTTCCAGAACGAAAAACCGGGATTGATCACACCCACACCGGGAGAACACCAAAAAAACTTGGGAGAATCCCATAAACGGGAGGGAGCTGGGAATGGCCAAGATAACTGGGAGGATCCCGACTAAACCTGGATGGTTGGCACCTATGGGACACTCCACTAAATTACTTGTTATTTTAAATAAGTGGCCAATTTGCCTTAGTTCCCATGTTCCATGAAATCCCATTCATCTAAACAAACTCACTAAATAGTAACTTGCAATAAAGGAATAAAAATACTTTTGACAGCCCATGCTGCAACTATCTTTAGTCTGAACTAAGATAGTGTGAACACTAAATAGATTATTATTTCCAGTCCTCTCTCAGTATGCAATTCATATAAACACTGAGTCCGCAGTACAAAAAAATTAAAGCTTTTACATTTACAGCCATGTGCTAATCCTTTTCTAATGTATTTATTTTTCATGCATAACTAGTTTACATTGTACATATGTACTGGCAGATGAATGCTATCATTTGTATTTTATTGCTTAATTTCTGCACATGTACATCTTGACTAACCTCATGTTATCGATACAATTACAATGAGAGAGAGATTACAACAATTCTTACCATCTGTGTCAAGTCTATGAGGTAAGTGTCATTGACTACACTAGTACCATCCCATCCACCAAACAAGACTGCATGTGTAGGACTAATGCAGGTGACTGTAAAACCACATCTAGGAGAAGGTCTACCTCCAGTGATCAAGGGAGAAGACCATGTACCTAAATACAAATAGCAATGTAATATTTATTTGGATAGTTATTTTAAGATATCTATTTTATGAAGACTTCAAATGTCATTTACATAAATTTAGAGCTGCCTTATATGTAGTGATTATTATACAAGTTATATTTCTAAAGTATCATATTTATTGTTAGTAGTAAATACCAATGATCAAATTTTTGGGTTGATATTATTGGAACAACAAGAATGACTTACATTATGTTAGTACAAGTACAAACAATGAATGCCTAATTTTAAATGAACATTTTATATAGCAATAAAATATTAATCTTACTTCAAAGATATGATGTTTATAATAAGTCACAAACATAAATTAAGTATTTAGATGTGCATTTTATAAATTTTTTTGCTTCAAACTAATACAAAATTTTAAATTTTTGAGAAAATGTATTCTCAAACACCTCAGCACTTATGCAACTACTAAATGTATGTCCACTATTTTAACAAATTTACTCTATTACAATTGATAGACACAGTCACATATAAATTGCTTTATTATTACTATTTACACAGAACCAGTACTTCTTAGTGGTGCCCATTGTTTGTAAAAATAGTAAATGAGTCATCCTAGAAGCAATACTAAATACAAGAATACATAATTGACTTAATAAAAACAAATGTCATTCCATTCTATCATTACAGATAAATTCATACATAAACCAAATTCCTTAGTTCAAAAATTACTAATACATACTCAATATAATCATAACCTGAGATAGAAATTATTCTAGTTTATGTTTATGTAGGAAAGAAATGATTGAAACGTCATTAAAGTTTATTGCTAAAGACAGATAGTAGCACTGTAACTTTGAATTTATCATGTCTGATTATATGTTTATAATTATAACTGATAAATATTTACAATGTAAAAGGGTAATAGTTCCTCAATGTCTGAAACCATTAAATTTTATTCACATTTACACGACAAAATTAAGTATAGCACAAATATATAAAACCATTATGTTATAATTATACCATGATAATTTCGAAAATAGTTTACATTAAATCTGCAAATAACTCTAAAGATATTGTATCTGTAATACTTTATTAATATACACTGTATTTTAATATGTATAACTAAATCACGACAAATAAATTGAAATACAATTTGTGACTTACCTTGGGAAATATGGTTGTACTTATGAATCTCATTTGTATAGCCACGACCATCTTGATGGTGTTTCCTCCTAGTAAATTGTGATCCAGAATGCAGTTCACCTGATGGTATGCCACAGCCTCCAATAACAATTAACGAATCATTATAATATATCATTTGACACTCAGATTTCCTCATGGGTCCACTATCATGTTGTGGTGAGAGTTGCTTCCATGTCATAGATCTGGTGTCAAGCTGATGCAGTGAAGCATGGTATGATGTACCATCTCGACCACCAAACAAGTAGAGAACATAACATGAATAAGATGTTGCACAGCCATATATTCCCGGAGGTGGAGTACCAGATGTTGGAAGTTCTTTCCAGGATTCTGTAGTGCACTCATAGATTTGTATTACGGTTCTCAGTTGTCTTATATTCTCATCAAAGTTATTAACAACACCTCCATAAACGTACAGTTGTTCAGAACTTGCCGAGGAAGCAGTAAATGCTGGAGGTGAAGGTTCATAGTTACTGAGGGGCTGATCTACGATAAAATTATAGTGTAAATTGTACAAATAAAATATAATTTTACAAATATACAAAGTAATATTATTTCACGGCAGAATTAATGTAAAGGTACAATATATATGTTTCGCTGATTATGTTAATTTACTGAAATAATTTGTACTAATTGAAATGGTTTCTTTTGTAGTTATAATTTGTTTAGAATGTTTCTACTTTTCAAAGTCATCACTTGTCCTGTACTTGGAAGTTGCCAATAAATATTTTAGTCAGTATTTAGCTGTTGTTGGTAGTTAGCTGTTTTATAAATTATATGACAGTATATACCATATTGGAAAATATTGTTTAACTGCCAATTCTTCAGTCATCACAGGCAGCTGCTACCATTAAAGTCCAAAAGCAGCTGTCAACACTATATTATAACTCTTAAGTGGATTATACTTGTACTCCTTAAACTATTAATACACATCAGGTTATCATGCTTCAGATAGATTGTTGGATAAAATTAAGGGAATATGGTTTGCATATTAATAAGTAAAATAATAGTTAATGATTAATATCTTATTGTTTAACTGAATTTAGTCAGAAATATAACCAATTTGAAGTGGTCAATTTTGCTACTAAAGTTGTGTTACTACATGTTCCAATGTCTGTAGGTTACTAATCTGCACCAGTGCTGTACATGTCAAGTACGAATATTTTCATAATTCTATTTAAAGCTCTGATGAACATTAACATTTCATAATTTCTTTCTCAGCCGTCTTTTACTCATTCGATGTATTCTTCATGTGTTCGATTCCAAGTGGTGACCAAATATTTTTAATTCTGTATTGTTTAGAAAGTCCATGAAGGTAAGACTATAAATCTAACGAGTAAAAGAAGGCTGAGAAAGAAATTATTAATTGATAAATTAGTTGAGCAAAAAAAGCCAATGAATAAAAAGAATCTTTGAAAAAAGAGAATTTTCGTTTGTCTGTTGAGAGTGAAACTGTAGCAAAGCAGTACCCCTTAAAAGTGTAATTACAGAATTAGAGTGTTTGTTTGTCGGCTGGTTGGCGTAGCTAAGTGGCAGAGCGCTTGTGTCAAGCAATCGGTCCTTGGTTCCATTCCTGGTAGCAACCAAATATTATTAATTCTATATTGTTTAAAAAGCCTGTGAAAGTGAGAGAATACATCTAATTTACATTTCAATTCAAATAAAGAAAAACAGAAATTTATTTCATCCTAACATATTGATTGCCTTACAAGTGGCTGTAGTTATGATTGACTCCATTTTAACATCACACTGGATAGAGGTTAATTTACCTTTATTATAGGGGCCAGGATTGGCTTCTACATCTCCACATAGTAATAATAGTTTCTGCTTTAGTGAAGTAGTTCTGGAATGAATTTCTTTCAAGATATTAATTGAACCATTCCAAATGGACCAGTTCAATGGTAGAGATAACAATTCTACTTTATTATTTGTCTTTTGTGGCTTTATTACAGTACAGAGTTTGAAATATTGAGTTTTAGTTTTCCTTCTGAAAATCCAGATCATTGTGATGGCTATTAACAGATATTGAGTGTTAGAGAAACATTGAGGTTGATTGATATATGAACAACGAGTCTCCCAGAGCGTTGATCTGTATAGTCTTCTGTTGCTACTTTCCCAGTGTGGAGCTGGATAACGATGGCGACCCATGCTGTATCTGTAAATTTGATAACATATTTATATTATAAGAAAATTATAACTACTTCCTATCATGTATTTTTTGTGTTGTTTATATCAGACCATTTTAACATATGGTTGTAAATCAGTAAATGTCTTATTTTGTAAATGGTTTATCTTAATCAACATGTGTAAAATATTGAAATTTTCCTGACAAATGTTTGAAAATGTACAATTCTGTTGCGGATCGTGGCTACGTAATAAATGTGGGATGGTCCTGGAGGTTTCATGACATTTGGCAAGTATGTAATTGTTAAACTTTACTGACTCAAATTCTCTATGAAAATTTCTCGTGAAAACAAAACTGAGAAAAAGCTCATGGTCTAGCATCTTTATACTCCATATGAATCAGTTTGTAGGGCTTATTTCAGATTTCAGTCACCACCACTTCCGGTGCAGTGAAGTTTTAATGCTCAATCATTTCATATAGTCAATTTGTGGTACAGACATTCCTGTAGTGAACCTGAAAACATTTAAGGCTGACCCCAGTCCTTTTCCAGGCAAGTGGTTAGTAAAATTATATGACCCACATGAATACTGTAGCTTTTGTGGACTGATGCAGAAGCCATAACTAATTAAAAACATGCACAAGTCTCTTTTATTATTTGCATACTAAACAACCCTCCAAGCAACTAATCAAGTGTCATTAATTTAGCTCA
>WLWI01004498.1_pt1 | contig 11805 bp, 7 predicted proteins | sample 6701501 | NCBI WGS metagenome assembly WLWI01 (sample SAMN12718690, study PRJNA515312) | sponge metagenome | isolation source: marine sponge | host: Mycale hentscheli | place: New Zealand: South Island, Marlborough, Capsize Point | collected 2014-11-01
CAGATCACTATCAGAATCACTACAATTTGATAATAGTGAAACTTTTTAGTGTTGCTGCTTTGTCTGGAAGAGATGGAGATGACTGAGTTTGATCGTATTTTGAGTCTCCAGAATTTATTCATGCTAACATTTAACAGTAATTTTTTTGCATCTGTCAATATGCAATTCTTACATTGTAGGGCTTCATATGAACTGCATTTACACGAGGAATAATTTCATTGCTATCGATTTTTTGAAGTCTGTAAAGTCCACGACCAAGTTAACCCACAATTGTAAATGGACCCAACCATTTCGTATCCAGATAGTACTGGATCAAGCAAAGGCTAACATCATTAAGGCTTAGCTAAATCAAAAAGAGACTTATAATAAAAAGCATTCCTGTACTGAAACATATAAAATAGGTGCAGTAGTATTGAATTAATCCCCGCCCGTTATGCTAACCACGTGGGGGGACCGTTGGTGACAGGGTCGGACCGTATATGACGGCAATGTTTGGTCCGGCCGGACCGGATTTTACGGGGGACCAAATTTTTCGTGACAGGCCATTCCACCTTTGGCTGAAAGAACAAGAGAAGTGAAGTTAGCATGCTCAACTTATCTGACTCGTAGGTCATATGATCTTTTTTTCATCTTCTCATGAGCTAGCTAGCATTCCTGTATGATGGAGCATAGGGATTAATAACTCACATCTACCCCCTCTTTTCTCATGACATCCATCCCATAATCCATTACTGCAATATCAAGTCGATCATAATCTTCTTTGTTTGCTACTACTACTACTACTATTAATATTACTACTATTGGTACTACTACTACTATTACTACTATTGTTAATACTACTACTACTACTACTACTACTACTACTGCTGCTGCTATTACTATGACTACTACTACTACACCTCCTACTTAATGATTCCAAGTTGTACTCTATAATATATCACTTCTGAAATTAACACTACAGCTATTAGCAACAACTGAATTTATTGCTGAAACTTCCCAATCCAGAGGAAATTCTGTCTAGAACAATACAAACTAGCTCACACATTTTTCTGCAATGATGACAGCCTCACTCACCTTGTCTTAGTCTATATATGTGATATACTTAAGAGATTGCTGCCTTAGCCAAGAAATGTGGCTTGGTTGTTTGGTACCGGTAGGCATACACATACTTGCAGGAATTCTACTGTCATTTAGAAGTTAACATCATTATTGCTACACGTTATACGCAAAACCTTTTACGACTATTTGAAGTCTTACTGAACTCTATACAGCATTCTTGAAAGGGGTGGAGAATACAGCATTCCTGACAGGGGTGGAGATTCTGGATATTCAGTCGACTGTGGTTGAATTGACAATTCGTTCGAGATATAGCTTTAACAAATTTTTATTCACTAGAATGAATTTCTGACCACAAATTTCTACTTGACTCTACTGGCGGAATTAACGGAGGGAATTAGATAACCCCGCCCAATTGGGGAATGATGTTGTCCGTGTGGAATAGACATTCGATGCCCAATCGTTTCAGCTCCGTCCCAGAATACTATTTTTTTTGGGGCGGCATTGTTGTAAAGAGTGGCGGCAATTTTGTAAAGAGTGGCGGTACCGACTTCTATAAGTAAGGCGTCTGCTCTACCGAGCGATTTATCGACATTTGTTGTGTTAGAGAGAGATTTAGCTTGTTGAATTTTGTAACTCATAACAGTAGTAGACCTCAGTTTGGTCGAGGATTATGAAGCTTAATTATCAAGGTAAGTTAGCTATAGGTTCTGTAATTTCTTTTAAGTGGTAAACTAAAGCAGGGCCAGAGTAGTACATAGTCAGGCTGGTCAGACTAATGGCCTAACCACATTTTTGAGATGGCTTTACATATTCATAAACAAGTGACATGGAGGCATATTTAATTATAAGTGAGGAGAGGAAGTGTCTTTAGACAATTTGAGAGAAGCACATAACTACTTGGAAGTGGGAAATCTATTTGCATATCTGAATATGAAGGCAGCACACATGACCACAGCATTTCTAGTCAGTCTTCCTCCAGCCCTGTAATATTTTTACACTGTATAATTGGACAATGATTTTTATATTGAGATGCCACAAAATGAGACCTAATCAGCTGACAGTATTTCCAATATAAAATTAGCCTGCCTGACTCACTGCAGGAATTCTAGTGTTGTACCAAATACTTTTCTATTCAATGATTGTTACCTTATAAAGTTGTTTTAGTTTGTCATAATCTACATACTAAGTATGTCCAGAAATGATGTATGCTATTTATTGGACACCACTCCATTGTTTAAACAGAAATAATATAGTTGAAATTAGCAAGCTTTTGACCTAATTGTTATGTAAAATGATAAGGTTTGCACATTGTTAGGGTTCAACTGAACAAGAGCTGGACTCTATTGACTTAGTTGTTGTTATTCATCTACCTATTATCACCGTTGTTCAGTGTATGTCCCCCACACTTCACCTACCTGGGGCCTAGTGCCTCTGGTAATGATTGTCATTTGTTGACGTATCTCCGCCCCTTTCTTACCCACTGTAGTTTTATATCATAGCTACCCTTATGTTGTAATCATCACCTATTACTCGATGTTCCTAACTTTCGCATGAATACCAGTTGCTGGCGGAAGCCTCTGTCAGGCTGTTAAATATGGTGCGCTAGTGCTGGACTTGGTCCTTCGAGATTTGAGTTATTGCAAGTGAGTCACACTTAATGTGGTGTGAACTGCACACCGTTTGGTGTACAGTGTAATAGTTTTTTTTATCAAGGTGTGGAGGCCAATATGAGTAATGTCTCATGAGATATAGCACACTGAAAACATTAAGGTATTCATTAATGGAATTTGACCAGTGGAAGGCTTGTTAGAATGAATATATTTGAAACAAAGCTATTGACATTAAGCTAGTCTATCATTGTAATCACAAGTGCTGTAGTATTATAGTATTGAAAATTTTAAAATAAAGTAGCAATTTTGAAATTACTTCTAAGAAGTAATTTCAAATTTGCTACTTTATTTTAAAATTTTCAATACTATATAGCATGTTCATTACTTTGCATATAATCTTTCAAAAGTCTAGTCCAATGGAATCAAACTATATGTAAAGTTACTTGAACTCCCACATTTATATTGCTGACTAATTGTATAACAATTGTATGTATATAGTGGCAATAGTTTGTGGAGTTTTTCTTGGAGTTCTAAATGGGTGTAAGTTACATAACAAATTTAGAAATACGAGTTTATTCTTAAATATACCTTTTGCAACAATGTAAATAATATATATTTTATTGTAATTGTTAATTTTTTTTAAATATTGATGTATTAGGCTTGATTAGACAAACTAAAATAATGTGATTATTTGAAAATGCCACAAAAATTCGACATTATGATGACATAAATAAATGAATGTATTAACAAAAAAAAACAAAAATGAAATAATACACTATGAAGTATAAATCAATTTAAATTTGTTTGCATACATATATCTAGATTATTTTACCTATTTGTATTACTTTAAAAGCAATATAGTATACAGTACAATGTGATGTAATGTTACTGAGTTGTTAATATTGTCAAAAATTAATTATTACTATTAGGTATAATATCTGCTTCTTCCTTACAAGTGGATATGGCAACTACTGACTTTATACAGTCATGTATTAACACAAGTGTGACATTTGTCTGTACTGTACAAGCTAGTGGTATTCAGTGGACAGTTGGTTCTCTTCTTACTGGGAGTGATGGATTAGTATCTGTAGGAAATGGTGGAGCTCTAAATACAATAACAAGAGGAATGTTTACACTAACAGCTGAGGGTGCTAGTACTCCTAATTTTAGAAGTACTATTCTAGTAACAGTATCTCCAGAATTAAATGGCAGCATGGTGAGGTGTGCTGATAATCTTGATTCAAACATCAATGAAGAAATTTTATTGGCAGTTCATAGTAAGTTCTTACACTAGAGATTATTTTCTTAAAGTCAACAAAATGTTTAACGGGAAATTCAAACGTTTTCTTAAAATCTGAATTACATCATGATTATTACAATGTATATTATAATCATAATTATAATTAATAATTATTATAATCACATAATTATTAAATAAACTTCAAAAACAGATCAGATACAATAGCTAGATTATCACAAACATAAAGTAAATCACAGCTTTCAACTATTCTTGTGATGAATTGAAGTTGTTAATTGTCTTGTAGGTTTAATTAGGCCTATACACAAATTTTAGAATGTAGGAAGTTACTAGAAATACTAGTATTATAAACACTACCTAGCTATTACAATATTATCTTCCAACAGAACAAGCAATCTGTTAGCTTTTTTTGAGCATCAAATAGCTCGACCAATGATAATGATACATGAAAATGCTGTGTTCATAAGAGAAGATGCTAAACTAGCCAGAAACACTGACCGATATACGTTCTCAACCCGAAACTTCACTTTTTTCAAACTCCGTTAACTTCGCTGAGCATAAAGCAAACTACACCATTGGCTACAAGAAATGATTTGCTCACGTGATTATTTGCCCATACAAACTGTAGCTATGCAGAGCTGAAAGCTTTGCGTTTCCTTAACGATTAGCCCAAAAAATCGCAATAAAAGTTTTAAATCTTCATCCTTAGTAAGTTCATGCCTATATCAACTGTTAATTGTCAGTAATCTCCAAATTAGAGTGTGACACACTGACAATCAGACAAACAGACAGGATGACTACTATAGCCCTCTCGTGCATGCGCGTTGAGTTTTAATTAAAAACATGTGTAAGAATTGGGAGGGGGAGGGGAAATTGATAAGGCACATTATTTAGCTAAGTATCTCATTTCTACTTGTATTTTAGTGCTATTGAAAATTCATCTATAAATATAGACATAATTGGATATTGGCTTCATATTTTAGTTTCCACTAGTCAAACTTTGTTTATAAAAATACACAAGCATCTTAATCATTTTGTAATAGTCATCATCAGTGTGTGAATGATAACAATTTTAGTGAAGATGAAAAAAACTGTCCTGAGAAGACTTGTTATAACAAAATTTTTAGTCTCTCACAGAGTGTGGCTTAGCTGGGTTCTTATTCTCACACAGAGTGTGGCTTTGCTGGAGTTTCAAGTCTCTAAAGAGAGTAGCATATTTGGGGTTCGGCTCTCACAGAGTGAGGCTTAGCTGGGGTTCCTAGTCTCTCACAGAGTGTAACTTAGCTGGGGTTCTTAGTCTCTCACAGAGTATGGCTTAGCTGGGGTTTCTAGTCTCTCACAGAGTGTAACTTAGCTGGGGTTCCTAGTCTCTCACAGAGTATGGCTTAACTGGGGTTCCTAATTTCTCATAGAGTGTGGCTTAGCTGGGATCCTAGTCTCTCACAGAGTGTGGCTTAGCTGGGTTCCTAATCTCTCATAGAGTAAGTCTTAGCTAGGGTTCTTAGTCTCTCTCAGAGTATGGCTTAGCTGGGGTTTCTAGTCCCTCACAGAGTGTAACTTAGCTGGGGTTCCTAGTCTCTCACAGAGTGCAACTTAGCTGGGGTTCCTAGTATCTCACACAGTATGGCTTAGCTGGGGTTCCTAGTCTTTAACCAAGTGTCTGAGGTTCCTAGTCTCTCATTGAGTGTGACTTAGCTTGGGCCTCTCACAGAGTATGGCTTAGCTGGGGTTCCTAGTCTCTCACACAGCGTGGCTTAGCTGGGGCTTCTAGTCTCTCACAGAGTGTGGCTCAGCTGTGGTTCATAGTCTCTCACAGGAAGTGGCTTATCTGTGGTTCCTGGACTCTCACAGAGTGTGGCGGCTTAGCTGTGGTTCCTGGACTCTCGCAGAGTGTGGCTTAGCTGTTGTCCTGGACTCTCATAGGGTGTGGCTAAGCTGTGGTTCCTAGTCTCTCACAGAGTGTTGTTTAGCTGGGGTTCCTATATAGTCTCTCACAGAGTGTGGCTTAACTGAGTTTATAGTCTCTCTCAGTGTGCAACTTAGCTGGGGTTCCTAGTCTCTTATAAGTATGAATTAGTTGGGGTTTCTAGTCACTCACAGAGTGAGGCTTAGCTTGGCTTTCCAGAATCTCTCAAGATTGTGGCTTAACTGGGGTTACTTGTTGGGCGAGCGAAGCTAGACACTCACTAACGAGTCTCAATTGAGATTTTGGTATATATTATATATAAATTATATATAATATATGTGGCAAAGTTCATCAAGGTCAATGCTTGGATAAAGCACAAATCCAATAGTCCATGACATAGCAATAATCAAGCTTGATAAGTGTGTCCATACTCGTCATATATATTATGTTCTAATGTCTTTGTACTTTATCAGAGGTAGCTATAACACTTTTAATCATGATGCCATACCAAGTGTTATTATGATATCTAACTAAAGACAGAAATAGATATGTATCCTACTAATGCTAGCTGAATTTGTGAGCGATGGTCATATTATGAGAAGAACTTGTTAAGTATACAATACTGTCAATATGTGGAGTCCAAAAAAGTTTGTCCAAGACAAAAATGCCAATGCTATTTGAAGGTGCACAGATAATAATAGTTGTTCTCCAACTGTGTATGAGTATTGGGTTGTAGAAGTGAGAGAAATCTTGATAAAAGAGCATTTAGAAAGATTAATTGATTATTTCCAGTTCTCTTACATCATGAGTGAAGGATATTTCGACCCTGTGGTAGAGATTTTCTGCCTTCAGGAATTAATAGAACAGACTAATTTGGTGTCATTTGCGATTATGAAAAGAAGAAACACAAAATAAAGAGCTGGTATATCATTGACAAAAGAACAGGATGAACAACCACTCCCTTGGGGAATGCCAGATAGTTAATGGGAGATAAGTGGTGGCTCTCTATTAATACAAGTGACTTTGATTGTTGAAGTAATCTTTAAACCGCAACCATAAGGTTCTAGTGATCCTGACCATCTTCATTGTGTTGAGCCATGGCTAGGAACTTGCAGGCGAAAGACGTTTCCTCACAGCAAGTGTGTGGGCACCCTAAGTCCCACCTGGACAATTGTGCTGTTTCATGAGAAAAGGCTTTGAATATACACCCGAGCAAATGCCAATCACAGCTGGGTTAACTGGTGGGGCTGACAGGAGGTATTTAATAAACCAGATGGAACATGGCCTGAGCGGGCTTGAACTCTGGACTTTATGCCCTGAGCCAAGAACACAACCACTACACCACATAGACACACACCTAGACAAATGCACACTTAGTATATATAGAGTATGTATGTATGTATATAATATGTATTTATATTCAATATAATTCAAACAGCACTAAGTTAACTCAGTTGTTCTATTTATAATATTTATTTTTACAGGACCACCATTAATTTCTCCTGAAGCAAATGTAGTGGGTCCTCTAAACAACTCTGTATTAAACTTAAGAGTACCCATTACTACTGCATCATCAGTGTGTTTGGAAAACATTACTGCCACCTTATCTACTAGGAACTCAACCACTGCAAGTGAAGATACAAAATTAGTAGGAATCACCAATCCTTCTTCAGTTATTTCTTTTGATGGACTCAACTTCTGTAATTACATATACAATTATTCAGTGATGGGGTTGGGACACCTCAGTACTGAAGTAATCAGTGGACAGGTTAACGTTGCTCCCTCAGGTATTTAACATGTTTTTATTTTAATTTTAATCCCATGAACATTATTATCATAGTTACAAACAAGTGAATGTTATGGCTCAATATTTAAATAAACCTTATTCTTGTAGTTTTATTCAGTTTGTATAGTGGATCATGCAATACAACACTCTTTGTACAAATCAATTAGTCATAATAATAGTAAGGCACAGATTCATATTACAGTTGAGAGTCTATTTCAACTTTTGTATTTTTTTGGTTGTCATTACATGAATTGTTTTGTTCTTAGTAATTAGAGCTACGTAAATGTAATTATTAAAGATTGAATAATAATGTAACTCTATATTAGAAGAACTATGGGTTTGTTTGCAAAATAGAGCTAAACTATTCTTTCTCTAATTGTGATAATTTTTAAGTTACCTAATATCCTAGAATGGCTAGCTACATCACAGAAAACATCTTTATATTTCCTCATTTCATAAATAGAGTATAATTCCATACAAATTTAGCATAAAATGAATTTTCCAATCGGTTGATATGAATATCTTACTGAGAACTTGATGGCACCCATTTATTCATGCAAAATACAAGACATTATTATATCAAAACTGGGTATCCAAAACATGTCAATTTTCACAGTGCATAATTAAAAGCACTATCACTGAGTTTAGCTGAAAAACCTGAACCATAACCTTATTAAATGAAGTGTGTTGTTTTTAATAAAACGCATGTCCAATGACATTCGTGAAAGCTAAGTATTTAGGTTCTCTAAACAGTAGCTACACTGTGGCTTACTTACTATGCACAAACACACCATTAATATCACTAATGGTGTACTTGGGCATAGTGAGCATGTTACAGTCTAGGACTGTTCACAAAACGATTTTGGATATACATGTTAATTGGCAATCATGTGAGAAGTTCTCCAAATTTCATATTTTATCCATAATTTGAACTGTTACCAATGGAATTGACCATAACATTTAATTCACTGCATTCTCTTTGACATTATTTAGAAGTATAGACAATCTTTTCCAAAAATCCAAACATGTGTACCACATTGTCCCTGATTTTATGTGACCAAAATCATTGATAAAAATATCTTATGTTACTGTATTCTTAATTTCAGTACATCAAGCACCACAAAGTGGTGGGGTACTTTCTAGTGTTTACATATTACTTATTCCATTTTTTGTAGAACTGCTATTATTGTTATAATATTTATTGTTAATACTGTTATGTTGCAGCTGATGTTACACCTATTGCTGTAACACGTAAAGGAGATGATGTCATAATTGCAGTAGATATTGTATTTGATGACTGTCCGGATTCAATGGTACTAGTTGTTAGAAGTAATGGAGATAACCGGACGATTGTAGTCGGGAGGAATCAAACTTTACAATTTACAGATACTTCTGACACATTTGAAATCTGTATAGTGTATATTACATTAAACTCTGGATTAATCTTTGGAGCGGGTACTTTTGAATGTGACAAAGGTATGGCCGTGCTCATAGTTGTGGAATATTGTGTTGTTATTATTACATCAGCAAATGTAATCATTGCGATTACCAATTACATAGCTAGCAAAAGTAATCATTACAATTACAATTGTTAATTGAGTGGCCTCAAGAAATTGCGATGATTAAAGTTACAACAAATTACATGTGGTAAAATTTGTATGTGGTCACCCAAGTGCGAAACCACATTATTACCGACTAGGACACTATACAAGAAAGTGTGAGTCCACTATCTGAATATTTATGACACATAAATGATTTGTGATGCAAATAATGAATGAATAATATTGTACAGGCTCACTCTTAAAAGTACCCATCTACAGCAACTACAAATTACACTTATAATAACACTGATATACAGTATGTTTGAAAATAGCTGTAAAGTACTGATTTATGCAATTATACTAGCCTCATAATTACTTTTTAGATTTTATTTTAGAATGAGAAGAAATTCTATTTTTTTTTATTTTAAGTTCTTACTTTCAAAGGCTTGGAAATCGTATGAACAGTAGCTACTGCTTAAAACTTTAGAGGATAAATTATGAATTATTTTGGTTACGATTGCCTAAAGGTAGATTTATGAGACAAGTGTTTCAATATACAAAATATTGAACTTTTTTTGTATTGATAGTTAAACTTAAAGTAGTTGTATATTTACAGCTGATACAGTTGTGACCAGTACTCATGAAATGCCGGACAATGTGGATGTGGATAGTCCTTCACAGCCATATCAATGCTGGTCATGGGTAGGAGGATTACTTGGAGTAGTAGCAGTTGGTACTGGATTATTCACTGTACTAGTATCTATTATCATAGCACAAGGATACACAATAAAGTAATTGTTTGCTTTGTTAGCACTCCTATTTTGTATATAGTATTGATGTGCACATTTTTTTAAGGGCTCATGAGTATAATATTAGCTATACGTACATGCACATAATGATTAATTGTTCCAACGTAGGTTCCCAATAAAATATTTGAACTTATTTTAATCTAGCTACATATCTTTCATATTCTATACATAAAAATATTACGAATAATATATTTTGCTGAAAAAAAAAACAAGTTCAGTCATTAAGTGTCTATAGTATTGCATGGTCTTTGTTGTTGTTTCAAGAACCGTAGATTTTGATGATGTAATGTAGTTATTCAATTTTTAAGATTATCTATTATATATAGCAATACTAATAATCTTTATTAAATCTTTAAAAATGTCTGTTGTAACAAAAAATAATTATGAGAGAATTAGACTCAAAGATAATATACACCATACAATAATGTTACCTTAATAAATAATGAGTATGTCATTATTATTTAGTTATCTTCGTTTTCTTTCATGATAAAAGTAATGGATGTATGTTTACAGAGCACAACAAAGGAGAATAAAAAATAACAATTATAATAGCAAGCATAAAATGGACACCGAATTGATGCTTAAAAATATAAATAAGTCACGTATAAAAGAAGGAAGTCAAGATGATAGAGAAGTAATAATGGAAGATTGTGTAGCATATGGAGAAGTTTCAGCTCAAACTGGTGGGCATATAACTTCTTTACAGAGGCAGGAAGACAACACTGGAGTTTATGAAGTCGTATAATGCATTTTTTCTTGCGTGTCAAATTACCTTATATTATATTATTAGGAAAATTAATTTTATATTATTTTTGATTTTGATATTTGTGATGAGTGACTTTCAATATTTTTATGTAGTTTTGTAGCTGGAAAATTTTGATTCAAAATTTATAAAACTTTATGGAACTCTTCAAATAATCTAAAGTATGGCCAAAAGTTTTAGGTCACCCATCATAATTACACATTAACATGGGTAAATATGTCAAACTCATTTATGGCTATGATTATTTGAGTTAAATATCATTGATAAGCACTATAACACACTTGCAACACATATTGATAAAATGTACAGCAATATGATTAGTCAATACTTGGTCACACCACCCCTGGAGTTTATAACTGCTTGGCATCGATTTCTCATGGAGTCCACCAAATTAGCTGTAATGTCTGGAGTTATGGAATTCCAAGTCTTAAAAATCAAATCTTTCAACTCCTCTTTATTTTTAACTGGTGTGCTATCCATTTTCTTCTTGATAATTTCCCATAGGTGTTCTATGGGATTTAGGTCAGGAATTTGTGAGGGCCATGGTAAAACAGAGATGTGACTGGCAGCAAACCAATCCATGGAGTACTTTGCAGTATGGCATTTTGCTCCATCTTGCTGAAAGATGAAGTCTTCTCCAATAATCCTCTCTCCATCTTCTTTTAGAGTCTGTGAAATTAGGTCTATGTATGCCCTGGCATTTAAACGTCCTTCCACTACATGTAAACTTCCAACACTATCAAGACACATACACCCCCAAACCTGAATTTTGCCCCCTCCAAACTTGACAGTGGATACCAGACAGTCTTGATGGAGTTTTCCCCCAACTCTCCTTCTTACTCTTACCCTCCTTCCTGGCACAATTTCAAAAACTGACTCATCTGACCACAGTATCTTAGCCCATTGACTCTGTTGCCAAAACCGCCTCTCTTTTGCCCAGCTGAAACGAGCTGACCGATGTTTAGCTGTCAGCATAGGTTTCTTGGCAGCAATGCAACCCTTGAGTCCTGCATGTAGAAGCCTTCTTCTTACAGTTCTGGTGCTAACTGAGCATCCTGAAGCATCCTGCAGTT
>WLWI01004499.1_pt1 | contig 11804 bp, 7 predicted proteins | sample 6701501 | NCBI WGS metagenome assembly WLWI01 (sample SAMN12718690, study PRJNA515312) | sponge metagenome | isolation source: marine sponge | host: Mycale hentscheli | place: New Zealand: South Island, Marlborough, Capsize Point | collected 2014-11-01
ATGTGCCGCTTGTAGTTGCACCTTCATTTATTGGATAATCCGTCGCATTACCTGCATTGATGACTGGTGCATCATTCACTGAATTAACAGTGATATTAACTATGTCAGTATCATCTGCGGTGCCTCCATCAGCATCAACAGAGACCATGGTTAAGGTATCAGTGCCATTAAAATTTGAATCGCCTTGATACTGCAGAGTTGCTAAGGCCGCATTAATTTGCGCCTGTGTTCCTGTCAAAATTATCGAGTTGCTTCCATTACCGGCAACGCCACCACCCGCATCGGTCGCATTCAATGCCCCACTGGTAACCGTTAATGTTGTACTGACTATATCCTCATCGGTGTCATTTACACTGATACCTGTAAGTGATGTCAGTACGTCTTCATTAACGGTTTGTGCTGCAATGGTGTTAACCGGTGCATTTTCTGTATTGATTAAACTAATTGTAGTAACTGCCGTGTTACTGACTACACCATCATCTGCTGTAATGTTAAATGTTCTATCCGGTGCTAAGGTTGCTGCGCCGTCATCGTTTTGATAGGTAATGGCTTCGAGTACTGTTGTTGCGTCAGCGAGTGTTAAAGCATTACCGCCTTGATCAGTAATCGTAATGGTTTGTGTTGAGGCATCATAAAACACATCAACGATAACGCCATCGACGGTCTGATTGTTTAATGTGGCATCATTAACCCCATCCAGTTGAATTTGGCCAGCGCCAAAGTTTAGAATTTCATTTGCACCGTCTGCGATATCGACAGCAACAATTTGTAGGGTGACATCATCGAGCTCAGCATCTGTTAAGTTAACATTACCACTGGTGATATTGACGGCTGGGCCACCTTCGGTGAAGTCGTCACCGTAGGTTGTCGAGCCTGTGTCAATCTCTAGTGCTGGGGCCAAATTTCCTGTGGTCTTTATGATGACAGAATTAGCGCCGATAAGATTGCCACCGCCAGTATTACCCATGTCATTGACACTGACTGTAAAGGTGTCATCACCTGCTACACCACCAAGTGTCGTATAAACGATGGTGCCTGTAGTGAGTCCTCTTAGATAATTATCGATTTGTGAGATCGTGCCGGTCAAGGTCACAGTAGGACTGCCACTACCTGTAATAGAAGTTAAACCTGAGTTACCTGCAACTACAGTGATGTTGCCGTCGTTACTCGATAAGGTTACAACGAGGTTTGTTGCGGTACCGGCATCGATATCCGCTGCGTTAAAACCTGTACCATGGATATCCATGCCTGCTGTGTAGGCCAATGGTAATACCGGGGCACCCACAACCGGTGCATCATTGACGGCAACGACTGTGACTGTTTCGGTGATTGCCAACGCGCTTGTGTTATTACTGGCACCGCTATCGGTGATACTTGAAATTGTTATATCGCGATCACCTGCAGTTGGTGTATCCACCAAATTATTGCGATAGCTCATGTCATCAACCAGTGTTTGGATTGATGCACTACTTGCACCCGTTGTGGTTAAGGTAATAGTGAAATCACCACCGCCATTATCCGTCACTAGGTACGTATGGCCACTCGCGGTTGTTCCAGTGCCTGCTGACATTGGAATGGCAACACCATCGATGTTTATTACTTCATTGCTACCATCCACGATACCCGAGACATTAAATTCAATTTCATCAATCGTCTGTGTTGCTTCGATCGGATCGATGACTACTGAATCGAACAGATCTTTGTTGGTATCACCTTCGGTAAAGTTGGTTGTACCGTCCGGGTTTGCCGTTAAGGTTGGAGCGAATAATGATTCATAGACTACTGTGTTCGTGGCATTGGCTGTAGTCGAGACAGTACTCGTATTGGTTCCAGTGCCTGCCGTTATAGTCAGATCATAATTTTCTGTGCCTTCAACACCATCGGCGCTTGCAGTTGATACACTGATCGTTACATCAGCTAACGCAGCTGGTGTTGCTGGTGAGGTATAGATTAATGTGAAGCTACCTGGTACATAACTAAGGTTCGCATTAGTTCCCGCTGCATTAAATAGCGCTTGATTCAAATCATAATCATTTGCTGCGCCTTCTGTTGCTGTTCCTGCTGTACCAAAATCAACCGCTATAGTTTCACCAGTTGCTAAAGACTCTGCGCCAACGAGAGTTAAAGTATAGGTCGCGGTATCGCCTTCAAGCACATCGATATCACCAGTGAACGACCACTCCGGGTTTAAGATAACTGTCAACTCATCGGTGGTTACATCGATAACAGTATTCGTGCCATCGGTAGTAGAAACAGAAACGTTGTAAGGTGTCGAAGGCGCAACCGGTAAGGTTTGCCCTGCCACTGATAAATCTAATGACCAGTTACCACTGGCATCTGTTGTTAATGCAGCATCAGTGCCTAAAGTATAGGTGGTTCCATCAACTGTAACTTGTAATCCTGTGGCAGTCGTCGCTGATCCAATATCCCAGGCGCCGGTAATGGTCGGTTGGGTATCGGTGGTTATTTGGGTGTCAACTGTTGGCGTACCAAAGACATCAATGTTAGCTGTTGCAACAGGGCTATCGATATCGCCATTGTTAATCGTAATCTCTATCGTTCGATCAACACTACTAATGCCGGTTGTGAGTGCATTGGTATTATCAAAGGTGATCAGTTTTAAGGCGTCTTGATAATTTGCAATGCTGCTGACACCAGACAAAGTAATCGTATCTGTTCCGTCACCTAATGCCGTAATACCCAGAAGAGCTAATGCTGCTGTATCAGCATTCAATCTATCGCCCGCTTGTGCGTTAGTCAGTGCAATATTGGCAGACTGCATATCCGTCAGATCCGGATCGGAATCTGTAATCGTGACATCGCTGTCGACGATTGAAATAGCAGTATCACCCACCTGATAAGGAGACGCATTTTGAAAATCTAAATCGCTTGCACCAGTACTGTCATTTAAATCCAGATCAACAATCGGAACACTTAGGGTATTGGGTGTGGTAAATGTGGTTTCATCAAATACAAGTGAAAACAGACGTTCACCTGTTTGAGCAGTAGCCCCGTCGATAATTGATTTTATTTGAACCGTAAAAATTTCCGCTTGTTGAACCTGGAAGGTTGCTGCAAATTCGGGTGTGTTGGTTACACCTGGATTATGGTTATTAAGCGTAGCTTGTTCCAGAGCAATCGTGGTTAGACCATTCGCATGTGTTAGATCAGTTGTTAAACTAGTCGGGTCATTCTGGATAACTGATACTACTGGTGCGGTGACTGATACGGCCTCACGCAGGTTAGCAGATGAGTCGACGTCAATCGGTGAAACAAATGAATCCACTTTTACGCCTGTACTCGTGCCCGCCACAACATACTGAATTGTAAAAGTGGCACTTATCTCGCTGCCTTGTACAGCGCCTCCAGTAATAGTACGTGCATCTAATACAGGATCTAAAGCACCGCTCCCTGCACGATCCCAATCTTCCAGGATAGGCGTGTCGGTTCCTATCGCCAAACCCGTTGTTGAGTCAATATAGGCCAAATCAGTGATGGTAATAATCGCATCAATACCACCTGTTCCGGGAGTATTTGCATCAATGCCATCACCAGCGACATTATGAAAGCGAAAGACTTCGCCTACTTCGCCATCAGTATCTCCATCACCTGTTACTTCCGTGGACTCAACAAAGGAGAGGATTTGTGCGGCAAGTATGCCTTCATAAGCTTCTGCGCTTATGGTGACAGTGCCTACATCACCAAACTCGTACTCCAGATCCCAGTCACCACCAAGGCTTTCATGTCCGGTTAAATCTTCTGATGCGGCTATGTCTGCGCCGGTTGCGATGCCTAGAGAATCTGCCGCGGCCTGACCAAACTCTCCTTCTGCAAAATTACAGCCATAGATTAAAATATCGGCTTCTTCAGAAAGCGCCTGCTTGATAACAGATAGTTCGTCAGCATGTTCGCCGAGGATGGAGCTCTGCGTCAGTGTTGTGTTGCCCAACTCCAACTCACCTGCATCACCATGAGCGATGATGTGAATGGCATCTATATTGTCTCTGTCCGCCAGCGCTTCGGCGATCTGCTGCACACCGTCACTATCAGAATCGATAAAAATTACTTCAGCATTACTGTCAATGCCTTCGAGGAGGGTTTCATAGTCTTCAACGCTGCTATCAATGAACACAATTTCAGTGGTGTCATTGTCTGGGGCATCTACCAGGGAAAGTGCTTCAAAAAGCTTTTCGGTAGACTCAACAACGGCTGGCGGTATGGGTGGTTCGGGCGGGTTATCAGCGGCTTGCTCGGCCTGTTCGAGTGCCAGGGCTTCTGCTGCGACTTCAGCACCGGTCGCCACACCAGCGGCGTCGAACATAAACCGTGGTTCAAGAGGGATCAAAGAATCAGACATGGAGTCATGTGGCATGACAACACCATCATGGGCCCCGTCGTAGAACAACTTGGGACGGGTTGGCTTTGACCGTTTCATTCTCTTCAGCAGTGCGCGTATCATAATTTTATTTAACTATAAAAAACCGTTGAATGTTACCCATAAATAGCACGTTTGATGCCAACATGAATTTTCACGCTAGAAAAGCCCATTTTTATACTCACATTGGGAGGCAATTCTCACTAAAACTCGACAATCTGCATGCTTAGAGTGGAAAACTTCCATTTTATTCTTCAAATTCCCAAATAAATCCGACATTTACCAGTATTCACGACTACTTTATTTACGTATCTGTCTCCAGAAGACGACAAAATAAGTTTATTGTCGCGCTAAACTACTAATTATAAAGAAGTTATTGAAATTTTTTTAATCGTTCTTCTCTGTCCACCGTCGGGTATCGCCAATCCCCAGATTAATTACGCATATAAAATAAAGTTATTTTAATTCAATAGCTTACATATTTATCCATATTAAAACCCCAATCAATAACCTTGGGCCTTTTCCGTGCTCACATACTTAAAGTTAAGCTCTACATCATTTGCGGCATAATCCAAGACTAACTTTAATTGAAATTAGAATTAAAAATATTTTGTTTTCAAATAGTTAAACTCATTTTGCGTGCAAACTTTCGCCATTTTCGCATCATTGACTAATTGAAGTCGAGTGGCAATCAGGGATATGTCTTATTTGTCTCAGGAAAATCCTGATGTGGCCGCTTATGTGAACTATGACTCTCCTTGCACGGAGTTGAGGCTTAAAGGCTTGCGGGAGATGTGATTAAGTTCTATGGATTGCCTTTGCTTGCTATAGATATTTCAAACAGACGTTAAGCCTGCTCTTATTGCGAATTTCGTCAGGGCAGCAACATTCTTGATATTTAATTTGTCCATTATGTTTTTGCGATGTGATTCCACTGTTTTATCACTAATATTCAACTTCCCAGCTATATCTGCTGTCGAATGCCCTTCGGCGAGCAATTGAAGAACTTCACGCTCCCTCGATGTGATTTTTGAGAGACTCTGACTGTGATCACTGACGTCTTTGTCGTCCGTCAATGAGTTGATTAAACCAGAGGTTACTGCGGGACTTAGATAGATTTGATCTTTAAGTACTGTACTCAGTGCTATTTCTAATTCTTCAAATGCACAATCTTTTAATAGATAACCACCAGCACCCGCATCCAGCATTTCACGCACAAACTGCGTTTCTGTGTGCATGGATAGGCTAAGTATTCTGACTTTCGGCATTGAACGCACTATTCGTCGGGTAGCAGCCACACCATTAAGATTAGGCATACCAATGTCCATAATAACGATGTCTGGCTGTAGCTCTTTCACCAGTTCAACTGCTTCAAGACCATTATCAGCTTCCCCGATCACTTCATAGTCTGACATCACATCTATCAGACTTTTTAAGCCCGCACGCAAAATTGTGTGGTCGTCTGCGAGAACTATTTTTATTGATACAGTCATTCTGTTAGGCAGTAACTATCAGGCTTTACTGAATTATTAAGTGTCAGTCGAACGATGAGCATACATCTACTCCGTAGATAATTCTTGTTTAAAAACAGGTCCTCTATGAGTTAACTCCACCCCATTTGAAATGATTATTGGAGAACTGGTCTGGAGATAAAGAAGAGTATGCAGAAAGAATATTTAATGACTAACAACTGTTCGCAGATGGCCATTATTTTCCGCAAGCGCTTTTATTCTTCTCACCCTATCAAATGCATTTGTAATTGCTAGCGAAAATGAATCTTCATTCAATTTGTTTTTATCAACAAAACTGTGCACTCCCCTTTGGTAGGCATCAATTATCATTGCATCAGGACACTTGTGACTGCTCATTATCGTCGGAAAGGTGATACGGTTTGAATTATCAGAGATATCGGACAACCACTTAATACCTGTCTTATCATTTAAATCAAATTCAAAAATCAGTAAGTCTGGTATTTCGCTTAATAGAAGTCCGTGTAATTCGTCCACGGTTTCCAATTCTGTCACTCTAAGGTTAGACGCTATATTTTTAAGCAAAAATTTCCAGGTGATTCGATCTCCCAGGTTTGGATCAAGCAGTGCTACTTTAGTTGTTAGTTGTGATAATGTTAATTCAGACATTGTTTCTGTGCTATTAAAGTTAATAATAGTCAGATAATCTCACGCAAAACAAAAAATGAAACTCAGGAAAAACCTGAGTTTCATCTACTAAAACCCCCAATTTTATGACTACATAGGTAAATCAACGCTTACACGGGTGCCCTCCCCTGGTTTGGATTCAATAAGCATTTCGCCTTTTAATTGTTCCAGACTTTGCTTAATACTAAACAACCCGAAACCCGACGTCGTACTTGAATCAGTCATAATGTTATTCGTTGTAGAAAATCCACATCCATCATCAGCTATAGATAATCTAAAATAACCTTTGTTTTTACTGAAGCTACACTTCACGTTTTGTGCGCCAGAATGTTTACCCGCATTCGTCATAAGTTCACGTGCAATCCTGAACAACGATGTTTGAAATCCTTGCCTGAGTTCTTCTCCCTGCGTGGTGTCTATTGTGACGGTGTAATCTAATTCATAACGCTGAGACATTTGTTCTGCCAGCCATTTCAGCGCCGCTTCAAAGCCAAGTTCATTTAACACTGGTGGGCTTAGTTCGTGAATCAAACTTCGAGATGAACTAATCGTTTGTGCAACCAGCTCAGTATTTGATTTGAGTATTTCTTTTACTTCATCAGGTAAATCAAAAACAGACATTTTGCCACAGAATATTTTCATCAAACCTAGATTCTGTGCGACATTGTCATGTAAATCGACTGCGATTCTGCGTCTTTCATTTTCTTCAGCCTGCGTCAGCAGTTCAGCCAGTTGCTGTAATTTACTACGGCTTTGACGCAAATCTAACTCCATTTTTTTTCGTGCAGTGACATCTAGTGCAGCGGTTAATATGCACCTCTCCCCACCAATTTCCAATATTTCGACTGATGCCATAAAAATAACCTGTTTCCCTGTTTTTGTTCTCATGATTAGCTCTTCTTCCCTTAGCTCACCATGTGCTTCAAGCATGCTACGAAATTTGTCACGTTGAGCGAGATCCTCCCAAAACCCCAGTTCTTCAATTGTTTTTCCCTTTACCTCACTTGCCTCGTACTCCATTACTGATTCAAATGTTCTATTTACCTCCAGTATTTCACCATCACTCAGCCTAGAAATCCCAATCACTTCCGGGCTTGCATGAAATGCCCGTGAAAACTTTTCTTCAGAGACAGCAATTTTTTTGTAGGCGAACTCTCGCTCGGAAATATCTCGACATAATCCGATATAACCAATTAATTGACTATCCTCACCATACATTGGGCTGGCAAAATCAATGACTGCTCTATACGCACCATCTCTGTGAAGTAACCTGTATTCACAACTGAACGACCGAGTCGCCTCAGTAGAAGAGTGTTGTATTTGCGAATATAGATCTTTGTCATCTGGATGCAGAGCACTTAGCCAGTCATGTTGAAGTGTTTGTTTGTCAGCTTGACCTGTGAATTCCTGCCAGCGTTGATTAAACCAAAATCGGTTACCCTGCTTGTCACCTAACCAAATAATGTTGGGTAACTTATCTAGTAAACTTTCTGTGGTTATGTTAAATCCGGCATCCAAAACCTGCCTGATACTTTCCCCTGGTTTTTTAACAACAATAACATTTACCGAATCATGCTCACCCTTGCTTGTACTAAAAGACTTAGACGAAGAAGTTGTTTTTTTTGACAATTTTCTAAGCGGATAGAAAATGGCGATAATAATCAAGACCAGTATAGTTATTGCAAAAGGATTACTGGATATTATTCTGTTTGAGTGATCAGCTAAGAGTGCGTTTGCCAGCAAAAAAAACAAACTTAGTAAGCTGAATAATAATGACCAGTATGAGCTTGAATGTAGGCTAATTATTTTTTCAATTTTTTGTGCAATGGATTTCATTAAATTGTCTGATATTCGGCTGCATTCAGGAATGACTCAGGCATAACTTTATCATGCCCTGTAAAATGAAAGCTTAAAGATTGCGCATTGTGTACGCTGCGTGGCAATATTGCTGTCGTCTGATTTACTTTTCACTATTTATTTAAAATATTTACATATGGAAAATATACCGATAATACCCTTTAGCAATTTTCAGGATGCTGCAAAAGCAGTTGTTAAAACGCTTCATGCTCGCTATGGGTTTAATCTGTGGATGGTAACTCACACTCTTGTTGATGACTGGATCGTACTCGCTGCGGATGATCATGGTTATGATGTTTCCGCCGGAGATGTTTTCAATTGGTCCGACAGTTTCTGTTCTAGAATGGTCAAGAATATGGGTCCCAGGATAGCCTCCAATTCCAGTCAAATTGAAGCGTATTCCAAAGCACCAATAGCCCAAAAACTGAATATATCATCATATATTGGTGTACCTATATCAATCTCTGACGGCTCCCTGTTTGGAACACTTTGTGCAATCGATCCAAATCCTCAACCTCTGGAAATGGAAAATGAATTACAGTTTATTGAGCTCCAAGCGCAATTGCTTTCTAGTATTTTAGATATGGAAACTCGAATTAAAAATACTGAACGTTACGTCAATCAAATTCAGGCCGACTCTCCTGTTGATATGGTTAGTGGTTTATTGAATACACGCGGCTGGTCACATGCAATCCATACAGAAGAGAAACGTCACATTCATCTTGGGCAGTCAGCTTCGGTAGCAATTTTCGAAATTGATACGGACAACTTGGCCTTAACAGATGATATTGCAAAATTGGTAGCGACTGCGCTTCGAACCTCATTCAGACCCTTCGATACGATTGCGCGCCTGCAAGATAAAACATTCGGCATTATTATCAGTGAATTGGGGGAGTCCTCTGATCACCTATTCAACAGGGCCAAGATAAACCTGGAAAAACTTAAGCTCGATATAAAAATGGGCAGCGCCAAGACAAGTGCTGAGCAAGACCTGGATACTGCTATTTCTGTCGCTTTGAGTACTGCCAACAGAGAATAGCGCCAACTATTCAAACTTGGTACTTAGGTGGCTATGACATTCATACTTAATGCACTTAAATAGTAGACTAATGATATTGCGCCAAAACCGATTAACATGGGGTCTCCGATTCTATTTTCCTGATCTACTAAGCCAGTCAATTTTAACAATGATAAAGAAATTCCAGTGATCACAAAGATATTTAGAGTTATCGGATTATTGTCTACTAATGTCATTAAATAGCCATTTTCAATAAATGTATTATAGAACACCAGTGTGAGCATCATCGTCACAAACAGATAAATGCTTCGATCCAGCAAAATAGTTCGCATAATAATTAGTCCTCAAAAATATCTAAGTGCAGTTAGTTGTTTAGTTTCCGTATGATGCAATCTTGTCATCATCTGGTACTTGAAAAACTAGGGAATACCCTTATTTATATGCATACAAACCCTGATTAACGTCAAACTTGGAATTAGTTTGTCCGTATAGATAAATGAAACTGCTGAAATTGATATTCTCTTACGAAATTATCAAGAGTCCGGGTAACAACATAAGTCTTTGTTTTAAATATATTTATCACTGTGCTATGTGATTAAGTCATGTAAGCAACGAGGAGAAAGGAAAATGAGTGTAAAAGAGAATGCAAAGAACGTAGACACCTGGCTTAGGGGTCTATTCATAATCATTTTTGGGGCGATATTTTATGTGCTTTATTTCGTCATTTGGGTATTGGTAGTTTTTCAATTCATAACAAAAGTGGTAACCGGGAGCCTGAACGATAATCTTGGGCAATTAAGTGAGAGTTTGACGAGTTTCGCTTTCCAAATATTGCTTTATATCACTTTCCAGTCAGAAGAAAGGCCATTTCCTTTTAGCCCCTGGCCAAAACAAGAGCAAAGCTCGTTGCCAGAACCAGCCGAAGAGAAATCCGAGCAAAGTGCTGAAAATAAAGAAGAAAAAGACGAAGAACCCAAGTCTGATTAAAATTTTCTAGGCTAAGTCGAGGGGGTTGGTCGGATCGACTCCCTCTCTAAACGGGACTCGTCTATCAATATGGGTTAATTGATAGACTTTTCCTATCCAATTGTTAATCACTGCCTCTCCGCTATCGTGCCAGGTATTGTCCAGACTGGCTTTAATAAGTTCTTCCGGAAATTCCGGGGCATCCTTGCCATTATTTTGAGCCTGATGAATAAGTTCCTGATATTCATCAAAAATGGCCCTGGTCCTCAAAGCAAAATAGTTTTCGGGGAAAGGTGGGTAAATACTAGTCTCATTAAATATAAAACGGCCAACCTCGCGTTTATATTCCTTCATTAGGCTTATGGTGTCGTACTCTGGGTGTCCCTGAAAGAAAACGATTCGAAAGCCATCTTCGCTCACAGCAAGGTGCACATCCTGTTGCTCTGTCTCAACCAGGACCTTCAATCCTGCTGCTTCAAATTGCGCCTTGTCGACCTGGTTGAAACGGGAATGAGGTACGTCGAAACGTGTATTGACGCCTGTCACAAGAGGGTGCGTTCTATCACTAACCCGATGTGAATAAACACCCCAACGTTTTGTGTCTAAAGGACGTCGCTTTTGTCCATAGCGAAATTGTAAAACCGCATGCGTGGCTAAACAGGAACACAATATCGATGTAACGTTATCAACAGCCCAATCATATACTTCAATTAAAGGTTCCCAAAAGGCTTCATTAGATAGTTCAGGCCCAATAACGTTGGCACCAGTGATAATCAGGGCATCAAGACCTTCTTCTTTTATTTGCTCAAAGCTCTTGTAGTAATTATCAACATGGGCTTGCGCATTCTTATCCCGGTCAAGTTCATTGAGTGTGAAAGGATGCACGTAAAATTGCGCAATCTGATTACTTTCTCCCACTAATCGAAAAAATTGTCGCTCTGTAGCCTCTAGCGCCTTACCGGGCATCATATTTAACAAGCCGATATGTAATTCCCTTATGTCCTGACGTACGGCATCCTCTCGCTGAAGAATAGTTTCTCCTTCGTTGCGGAGCCTGTTGAAACTGGGTAAGTCTGTGTTGGCAACCAATGGCATTGGGCTAATTCTCTTTATTTGCTATTTTTCAAGGACGCTATTAACCAAAGATAGAAAGTCTTCTTCGTTTTGCACAGCAGAAATTTCATCTGTGGTAATGGTATAACCATAATCTTTCGCAATCGCCTCATAACGTGGAATACGGTCATAAAACAGTCGTGGAAACACCCAGCGCACAAAATCGTCAGGGTTTACCAAGGCCACATAATCAAGTTCTCGCTCCTGCATATACGCAGACAATTGTTCATCAAGAAATGTTGACTGATAGTACATGGGTTTAGGTGATGCCTCTGCGCGTTGGATTAATTCCTTTTCATTAGTCGCACTTGCCTGGATA
>WLWI01004500.1_pt1 | contig 11802 bp, 6 predicted proteins | sample 6701501 | NCBI WGS metagenome assembly WLWI01 (sample SAMN12718690, study PRJNA515312) | sponge metagenome | isolation source: marine sponge | host: Mycale hentscheli | place: New Zealand: South Island, Marlborough, Capsize Point | collected 2014-11-01
GAGTATTACAGCTATGTGTGTGAGAGTGTAGAGTATTACAGCTATGTGTGTGAGAGTGTAGAGTATTACAGCTATGTGTGTGAGAGTGTAGAGTATTACAGCTATGTGTGTGAGAGTGTAGAGTATTACAGCTATGTGTGTGTGAGTGTAGAGTAGACAGCTGCTTCACCAATAGGTAGTACTGCCAAAATACAAAGGAGTTCTCTAATGTTTCAAAAGAAGACTGGATCAGAGTCTTGTTAGAGTCACTCTGTGATTGATTAATCACATGAAATGCCGGCACAGTGTTGTTTATGTGTTGGAAATGATGTCAGTTAATGCTTCCAAATCATATGTCTGCAACATAATTGTTGGTATTAAACTACAGAATTCAAAGTGGGCTCTCTTGTCATCAGAAAACCTGATTTCAAGCTCTGTGACCATAGAATCAAGCAATGGTATCGTTGTTGTAACTCTCCAATATTGCTCAGGATTTGTCACTACAGGATTTCTTCTTTTATGTCTTTCATGAACAATCCGAGGAACAGACTCTTCACTGTCAACATCCTCAGCCAACTGCTTTGCCTATGCATATGCACTTCTATGCTCTGTGTCGACATTGGTTCGTGGTTGGTGATAAAAAGAAGTCATTTCATCAACTTTCTTAAATGCAAAATATACTTCATTTAATCTAACTTGTAGGCTTTCAGCAAGTGGTTTCATAGGTTTAAGCAGCTCTTTTGACAAAATAAACACTACAATATGCTCAAAACTTGAAATACCATTTGCTACACTTCTTGTTCCTGCGTCCCAATTCCAATCAGCATTATCAGAGTACAATTCTGAACTGCTTGTAGGAGTGCAAATTTCATTTCATGTTTCTACTAGGAAAGGGTAGAGTTCAAGTATGGTGGAAAAAGTGTCATGTCTTTCAACCCACCTTGTTTTACACAAACCATTAATTTTCTTCTTCTTGTGTCTGGAGCAAAGAGATCAATAACTTGCTCAAGAAATCTTTGCCTTTTAGGAGTGTTGTAAAAAAATAGAAATTCATATGATGTGACAGTTGTCTGGAGGTTTCATAGCTCCTAGGAAGTGTAAGTTAATCGAATGCTACATATTTGACTACTAACTAGGATTTTATTTTGAACTAAATTTGTTGAGGTAAGAATGGATAGACATTTACCATTGCAGCACTATGGTAACCTTTCAGTGATACAGGGTTAGTTTAACATGCAGCAATTTGCTCAGTGTATGTGGTCAGATAACAAAAACAGTTAATTATCTGATCTCACCAAAAGTGTATACACGAATATGATCTAAGAAATAAGCTTCCTCATCTAAGAAATAAGCTTCCTCATCGTTGTCTAGGCCATGACAGTACACTGTATCTACATTGTCCATTTGACCTGTTACAATTGTCAGATTTTTATATGTCGATAATTTTTCACCAGTAGAGCCATACCAAGTAACTGAATGTTTGGAATTACAATACACAAAATTGATATCTTGGAGATTGGTTCTGATGATTCGTGGTGTGATTCTTCTTTCTTTGGCTAATAAGTAATAAAATCATATTAATTTGGTTAACACGACAATATCAAACAGTTTGTTATGCAAGTGTAATTATTAAAGGTTTGGGCTCCACTGAGGATGAGTGGGAAGGTAGGGGAGAGGGGTGGGGGTAGGGGGGATGGGGAGAGAGGGTGGGGTTGATGTGAAAGTGAGGTTAGAGAGAACATAACTATAGCCAAATGGGGGTTCGGTTGAGCCTCCCCTTTTAGATAACCATAAGTGAATAAGTTAGCCACACCCTATATATAACTTCTGGAATCACCTTTTCAATGGTGACTGAACCTGATGGAATTCTCTGCAATTTTCCTAGATGTATTTCATATTCTAAATATGTGACCGTCTACAGGAAAACTGGGCACAACTCGGCGTGCGTAAATATCGAGAAAAGATCAATCGATTTCTTAAAAATGTATTGTTTCAAGCCGACGGAAGGGAACGGTTAGGTCTATTATAGTGGGAACGACTTAAGCTACGACGATAAAACTTGGAGAGCTCAATATCTGTACGCCGACAACTCTGTAAGTGCAAAAAAATTTTTTCGAAGGGTGCCGCATTGTGCCCGGTTTTCCTGTAGACGGTCACATATGAAGACTTAGTCCTTGGCTACAAACTTTACTCTCATAATGGCACAAGTAAAGCTAGTTATGATACATGTACTCTTTATAATAGTGTAATGTGATGCACTTGTTAATTACTTATAGTATGAAAGCTGTATTAATGGTCTACTGTTTGTATACCACTCACCATAGTGGGTGGAACCCTCGCTACGTGAGGCTGATATATATGCTAGCTGCTTAAAATTTTTGCTCGATTATAAGCAGAGTTCAACGACTTAAAGTATTTGAAATAGAAGGCGCAGAACAAATTAGCTATTAGCCTTGGCGCAGTAATTTTCATTTGTTTTTGTTTTTTTAATATTATTGAAGAATAATATGATTTAAGCAATTGCAATCACCTTCATTATTCTCTTATAAACAAACTTTACTCTTTGCATATGAAATTTAAAAATATTTTAAATGGGGGAAACTGCTTTTTAAGGGATCCACCCAGATCCCTCCTAAATGAAACCCGGGTATGTGTAACTGGAACTTCTAATCAAATGTATTTTATCTTTCATTATAAATGAAATAGCTGCAACTATTACATTTGTAAGGAATTTCATCACAACACTTGATATATTAGTAACCGTATTATTTACGGAAGTAGTTTCTGAATGTATCTTTCAATGGCACGTCATATATCTTCTGCAGGTTTCTTTGTATTCCCTCACATTCATTCATCTATTTTATTCTGTCAACAATTTTCTAAAATGTCATACATTGTCTGTTTATTTAGTTGAGAATCTTGTAATATAACAATGACAAGTTTAACCACAAGCAAGCAACCAGTATTTGGTGTGGAATTTATCACAGCAAGCGAAGCTAAAGATTATTTAAGCGGTATCTTTAGATTCAAGAGATGAGTAATTTATGCCCCTATGAGATTGATACGATTTATGATGTTATGTTCTAACTCACCACCTACTATCAGATGTACAGCAGGTAACAGATGTCCAGTACATGTGTACTTTCCGGAGTCTCTTTGCTGCACGTTATGGATCCAGAGATACCTTTGATTTGAGATTACATCCGACGTAAACATCTTTGTCCACTGAGGTGTTGATGTAGAATCACACTTCAATCTTACATTATCTCCCACATATGCAAGAATTGTGTGAATTTGGAGTGCATCACTCTGTTTTTCTGTACATAGAAGTGTGCTGAATGATGTGGAGATACAGACATGCATGTATGCATTATCTGTACATTGTGTGTATATTTAGCTCATTAGCTACTGCCATTGGTACTTGCTCAACTGAAACATTTTCACATCATTCAATGATTTATAAACATGAAGTACACATGCAGCATTAATTGTTAGCATAGTTAGATATATTAATTGATGGTGGTGACCAGTCAGCTTACCTGGATGGACTGTGAGTTTAGTCCGTGCACGAGACTTTTTGTTTTCCTCTAATCCCAGGCACTCATAATAGCCACTATTCTCAATAGTAGCTTTGATGATAACGAGGATTTTCCCATCCATCTGTAATTCTGTGTTCTTTGGAAGTGGCTTGGAATCATGTGTCCATTCATAGATAAATGGAAAACTACACCAGAAAGTAAATGTTTCCCCAACCAGCAACTTGTAAGAATCAGGATCAATTTTACCTGGCACTAACATAATTGATTTGATAATTCTGAATTGCATACCATAATATGTGTCAGTATTATTTAATAATACTAAAGGGTCATGTGTAGCACCCTCATAGAATTAAATTAGTACATGAATTAAGTTGTTAACAGATGAGGCTCATTAATAAAACCCATTGTGGGGTCCTTTTTAAGAATAAGGACCCCTTCTTGGGACCTATTCCAAAAAAAGGACCTACTCTTGGGTCCGTATTCAAGAATACGGAACCATGATAGGATCCCAAATAAAAAAATAAGGACCCATTATTGGGTCCTATTAAAAAATAGGGACCTATTCTTGGGACCTATTCAAGATAAGGACCCATCCTTGGGTCCATATTCAAGAATATGAAACTATAATTGAGTCCCTAATAAAAGAATAAGGACCCATTTTTGGGTCCTCTTCAGAAATAAGGACCCATTCTTGGGTCTTCTTAAAAAATAAGGACCCATTCTTGGGTCCTATTTTACAATCTAGGACCCATGCTTGGGATCAACATAACAATAATGTTTTCACTATTTGTATATCAGCGATTGTTTTTCAGAAGGAAGGTATTATTTAATGCTTATTGCTAGGATGAAGATTTTAACATCTGGAACAAGAATCTTCAGTCCAACAAGAATGAAGCTACTAAATCCTCAAACAATTCTGCAATAATAAATTTCATTATTTATTCATTCATTCATACTTTGAATTTAAAAATAAATTGTTAACATGAAGTATACAAGGTAGAATACAAATATCTGACCTGACATATTATACAGTAAGTTAGCAATGTTGTACATTAGAAGAATACAATGATGTAAACTATCTGTAAGAAGTTAGTTCATCTACAAGAGTATACAAAGGAAACATGACAAGTATAACAACATTGTATACTAAATTGTATACTATAGTTTACAACATAGTATACAACTGGGAAATGGTGTGATTTGGCCCTGTGAATGCTTTGACACAACTGGACATGCACCTACACAGACTTACCTTAGCGGTAGTCTAGTGGACAATGTATTTTCAAGTAAATACTGTTGCCACGGCTTATAACCATGACAAAGAACGCATTGACTTACCACCGCCACTAACTCGAATAGAAATGGAAGTCCCTTAAGTTTTCAAGTTGTAACTGCACCCGCAAAAGAATTCAAAACGGTAAACAATTCAATTTCTAGGATGATATGGGTACTGATTGATAAACCAGAGGATTCTGTTTAGTGTGCAATTGGGACGGGGTCGACCACATAACTAACACAAAAACGCGAGGGTCAAAGTACAGAATGACATACGTACGTCCAAACATATATACAAACAAATAAACAAACATCCCCAATTTTCAATTGTGTTACCCCTGTAAGTGTCTTGCTCGCTACGTTCGCTCACCAATTATATTTGGATTTCTCTTCAATATGACAACAGTGTATCATATGGTGTAGTTAATGTCATGTATACTCCACCAACTGATGACTTCAAATGTGAGACTAATCTGTCATATGACATTGTGGAGAAGAAAGATTGTTTCACTGTATATATCACTGTCTAGTCGTGTTCCACTGTATGAAAGTGTACAATAAAACTATAATTGATTTTTTTATTTAACAATAATTGCCTCGCTTTGTTTTTGTTAATTTATCAAATATTTGGTGTGTTTATAGTAAGTTTAGCATAGAAACAAATATATAATTGTTAGTATGATTAGCTAGTGTAAATTAATTGAAACATAAACTAAGCTTAAAAAATGATACTTTTTTATTATATGTTCTATTGTTTCTATAAAACTTCACACAATGAAGTATGGCACAACTATAAGTTCTCGTTTGTTGTTGTTGCTTTTAATGTTCTGGAACAGAATGTTCTGGAACAGAATGTTAGGTCGAAAAACATAGCGATTTAAAAAGTTGTCTAGTGCATTACACAACACCATGCACATGCACAAAATATGCCACACATGCACACATAATTTTATACATGCAACACAACTGCAAATGTCATGGACATAAACTCAGCTAACAATTGTAAGTTGATTATATTGCCTCATATGTCACAGAGTTAATATAAATGTGCATTACAAGGTAATAACACATTACATGTAGCTTAGTTGAGATAGTTCAGTCAGATTCTCAGGTGAAATCAAAATACGATAGCCACAATTCTGTCTTTATGTTTTAACGAACTATTTCTCCATGAAGATAATCATAGTATCAACCGGAAAAGAATTACCTTGAATACAATGAGTTTAAGTAAACTTATCAATGTTATTTATTATAGGCTACTTAATTCAATTTTTTTTCAAACACAGGCCCTAATCAGCATTTTATATATGGATACAACACCAATATCATTACAGTTATAAAAAAATTTTTTAAAACAATTACGTACAATGTTTTAATTTATATATTTAGTGATTAAGGTAGATACATAGAAAGATAGATATTGCTTAAGGCTGACATATGCATCACAACACTTGTAACAAGTTGATTTTAAATATACATTATTGGATTAGGCAACAATACATATAAATCATTTAATGTGACATCCTGCGCATATAAATATATAAAAAATCTCCTGTGTCAAATTTTTCTCATGGAACTAAAATCTATTTCTCCCGCTCAGTTATGTAGGAAAAATGATGAAAGAGGAAATTAACATAAGCTAACTTGAGCCACAAAGATATATTATGATATTTAAAAATGCATATAGAATATTGATGTACCTAAAGTAAACCTTATGATATGGTATAAAATTTAACAAATCACTATCACCTTTTGCACTCAATAAATATTATAAAGTACCAAAGTGAGTGAACCACATGATATTTTGTACATGGACAATTGTGATACCATTAAGCATTCAGTCACTTTATTATGAATTAAAAACAATACATTGACATATATTTTATTAAATTCAACCCAAACGAATATTATTTATAACCATTGTGGCAATCCATGATTTCTAACTATTATTTCCTATGATTTAATACAAATTCAAGCCACTATCCAAATATGCATCACCATTATATCTCATGTCATTAACATGCTACCAGTATCATAATGAATTGATATAAAGCAGTAATAGTGCTCAATAGTCACATATAAAAAATTACTCCACTTTTATTTAGCTATTTTCCATTATTTTGTGCATTCAATATAATGCCAGTCTCCATCTCTCCTGAAGATAATACATGATGTTTTCTTAATACAAATTTCCTGAAATATGACAATGTTTATAATGTTGTAAAGGGTTATCCACTCAACAAAATCATGATTATAAACATGCATTATTTCCTATGACACTGTCAATGTAACATAGGACCAGAATTCCAAAGTATTGCACCTTCTAATTCTACTATAAAATACAAGTACTGTAGGAATGAAAGTATTTTTTAACATAGACAAATACAGAATTTTATTAGGCTTTCTCTGCTTCACTAAAGTTTAATTTGCTATTTGTATAATACAATCAAGTTAAATGAACAAGAACGAAAAAGTTCTTGTGATTACCAATAATACTATACTACAAAAACAATGTAAAAATGTTTGGCATAATTTTAGCTATTTATATTTCTAGTGCAATACAAAAATTTAATCCATTTTACTGTAAAGGCTCAAAGTAAATCACTAATATCAAAAGTATGAAGTTTTTGACCCTCTAATCCTTGGACATTATGGTTTCCAAACTAATAGGACCTAGATAGTAGGCTATACCACTAGAATAACTGCCATTGGACACAATTATTGGACAAAATAAGGGGAAGATCATGTGAATAACCTCCTACTTCCAAGTTTGTAACACCGAAGTCATTAATTTATGATGTAATGACCACAGCAATAGAGTATTCATGAAGTCAGTATGATAGTTTACAATGTGTCAACATGACTGACTTACCCAATAATACACTATTGGGTTGTGTGTACAATGTATTGTAAGTATGATATTATAATGCAATGTAAAGTTTATCATTATCTATAGTACATATATTTCTTTGAATAAATGTTTTTTTGTTATTGCCTGATTCCCCGCCATCTTTACGTCCGATAAAATAATTACTGTGTAAACATCTACAATGCTCCTATTTTTTTTCCATTTATACTATAATTGTCATTACACGCAAAAAAGTAATATTATTGATAACAAATGAAAATTCACTACATCAGAGTAATATTATTAAGGTGATAATGAAATACTGAATGATATATGTATATATGATCAACACAGTCCAATATTTATAGAGTAGCAGTGATATTATTTGATAAAATATCTGCTTCACTATTAAATAATAAGCACAGCAATAACATCAGTGAGTGGATTAATTTTTCTTTCTATTTCTCATTGCCATAGATCAATATGACACAGTTGCTATGATATCATTTCCCTCATAATAACTTCTTAAGTATCAATGAGATGCTGTGGAACTTATAAAAAAATATGTTATCGTAACTTTATCAAACACAATGAAATAGAATATGTTACTTTAACTCAATAACACAAACTATTAGTGCACTGTTGGGTTAAATTTTACAAGTTTTGTAAACATGATAGCTTCCCAAAGTTAACTTCAGTGTGGTGTTTACTCCTCACTTGTAAATGAAATTACACTATGAGCGACATGACAGTCATGATGATGATGAAGTTTAAGGTTACATTTTACTATTTCTATTGGTGAAAATTTAATGAGAAATACATTGAGGTCACACAATTCATCTTTAATGGCACAATAAATAATTAATTTTCATACCTTGTGTACGACATTAGTTTATTTATATAGCTCATAATTATATCATTATTAAAAGTTGCATGATTGACCTTCTGATGCTAAACATGCAAGTGGCTAGCCGGACTTCAACTTCATTATAGACTTAAACATCCTTCTGTAATTAGTGAAGTAAACCAAAAATCCCCAATTTTTTGCCAACACACTGATGACCCCAGAATAATCCAGGAGTAGTCAAATGTCTATGGTATCTCAAATCTACAAACGTGCTATCTAAGTTAGTTGGTATAAACTATACATTATGTTAATCTTCCCTTCTCTTCCCCAACAAAGGTTTGTAGCTATGCATTGTTCACATCGTATTCAATGTTTGTTTTTTCTTGAATAAGCAGTTAACAATAATTTAGACCCTCAAGTACACTTATGCTTATGTATACAAACGTATTGTAAAAATTCTAATATCAATTTAGTTTATATAACACCACCCTTTGTGTGCCTGTGGTATCTTGTGTCTATACCATATCATAATACAACTAGTACTTAATTATTTTGATCATGTTTATTACATCCTGTACTTCCTGTTTCAAACACTTTCTTATCATTTCTTATTCAACATTAGTTATGTGTCATTGTAGGATTGATTCACATGTTGTACACAATAATTGTATATTGATTTACATTTATATACATTTACTTTATAAACATTTGAGTTATAACATAGGTTTTGTTGTCGGAGAACCTAAGATAAATCAGTTTCTTAGCCATGTAAAAATATTATTGCATATTAGTTTAATAAAAAAATCACAATATAAGTTAAGTATTACCTATTGCAAATAATACATTACATATGCATTGTTATTAAAGAGTTTAACCGTGACAATCAGCTTAACTCAACTGACTTTGCCTTAAAACATATTTTCTTTACATGACAAGCAACTCCTCTATTTCTGCTGTCCTTTGATTAAAAAGTTGCTCCATAACTTACTATCTAATGTTATTATTGCATTTTTACAGTTGGAAGTAACTACTTTCATTTGTCAGCTGTAGATTCAATTTACATGCTAAGTAAAATATTTGCAGGTTATGCTTGTTGTCATAAGTGAAAGCGTATAATTAGTAATGTTGCGATGGCTGTCCCTGTGTTAATTGAGAAACAACTGCTACCCAGTAGATGCTGCCACCAGAGACAGTCTCAACAGAATTGGACTAGGAGGGGTAGTGGTAGTGGGCCGCCTACTGCAAACAAAGAAAAAAAATGGGTATGGTTCGTTCTGGCCTGGCTTGTGTGGCTGGAGATGAAATATCAGTAATCTCCTTTCTCCTATCTTCTTGCTCACCAACTTAATCAAGAATCAAGAATTTAAGCACTGATATAAATTTTATGATCCATGTATTCCCAATAATATTGCTTAGTTTATGCTTTCACAGCATCAACATTCACAAATCAATAATAAATACAAACATCAAACTGCTGTGTATATGCTTGGTTATTAATTTAAAAAGTACAAAAGTATTTAAGACTAGAGAATTATTTTTGAGAACTATTTTTTATTGTAAAGAAACTCATTGAAGATCATGCCGGAAATCATTGCCTTAATCTACGCGCAGAGTTCAGATGGTAATGAACCTGGTCTATACATTGAATAACATTACAAATTTACCTCAATGCAATGTATACATTTACTGCTTTACTAGTGACCTGTTACTGGTAAAGCATGAGGAGAACAAGTTAACATACAATTGTTGTATTGAGATCATATCCTATCCATTGAAATCAGATACAGTGAGGTTATATTCTGTGTTTACATCAATAATCACTACCTCATAATTCATACAAAGAATTTTACTACAATATTCATTTAATCATCAACTAATAGCAATATTATGTCTGTAAACACGTAGTGGCAAAAATTTTCCATTTGGTTATGTACATATATAATATATTTATATATAATACTTTATATATAATATTATAGGTCCTGCTGTAAATATTTCAAATGTGGTAATAATGGTGGAGCTACATAAAATTAAAGTGGGAGGAGTTTCAGTTGAAATTAAAACTGATTTGGGGTTGTTGGAGGCCACAAAGTGGAATTTCAGATTTACAAAGCTCTAGCTCCACCCCTTCAAGTGACAATATACAATAATATAATTATAAGCAGTTCTGGTAAACTACCAGAAATTCTGCATCTCTACCCTTGCATCATTTTGTCTTCATACAATAGAATGTATTGAAATAAAAAAAAAGATTTAAATTTTTTGTATTATATGCCACCATTGTTTAACATATAATTATAGAGGCCACCAGATTTTTTGCCATAATTATAATATTAGGCAAGGTATATTTAGATTTAAGATGCTATTATTATTGCTGAATTTATAGTAGTAGCTCCATTATCTAAAAAATTTTCAGGCACAACATGATATATCAGTCTGACTTAAAATACAATAAATATAGTGAACAAGTAACCACATACTCTCCCATAATGTCAGTAAAGTCATACAGTTAACACTCACTAAATTCATAACAATTTCCTATTGTAGAACCATTGATACTACTTACCCCTAAACACTCATATACGATATATATTATATATATATATTATATAGCTATAATATAGTCTATTGCAGCTTTGATATTTTTACTTGAATATTTCCGCATCACGCGAGCGTTCTGTATTCTCCCATATTGTACGGTTTATATTATACGCTACTTGTAGCGCGCGCGTAGCGAGTAAAATCAATGAAAATTGTATTGTAACCGGTTGAGAAAAATTTCAAAGAAGCAATAAATCACTTATCACACTCGTCGTACAATATGGGAATGATATTTTACTCTCCCGCCACATTTTCACTGCCTTTGGCTCGTGAAAATATTTTGCGTGCTCGTAAAATATTTTCCCATATTGTACTTTGACTCGTGCTATAAGTATTATATATTATATATAATATACATATCTGCTGGAGTAAGATATTTTTAAGAGTTAAATGCAACTATTTATATGTGACATGCTTTTGCTTTTAAAATTCACATGCAAATTATTATGTTCCATGTTTAAATGTATTATTGTATATTCACTGAAACTTTTAACTTACCACCTTTATGAAGATAAAAGTATGCATCAAAAAAGTTACGATCTTCATCCCGACCATGGCACAAGTACATACCAATTTGATCTGGATTCATGTGACGTATTACCATATCATATAAATTGGACGGGTTAGGAACATATGAGTATTCAACTTTTTTAGGAAACGAAGTATATATGTGACCGTCTACGGGAAAACCGGGCACAACGCGGCGTGCGTAA
>WLWI01004502.1_pt1 | contig 11800 bp, 11 predicted proteins | sample 6701501 | NCBI WGS metagenome assembly WLWI01 (sample SAMN12718690, study PRJNA515312) | sponge metagenome | isolation source: marine sponge | host: Mycale hentscheli | place: New Zealand: South Island, Marlborough, Capsize Point | collected 2014-11-01
CCACCTTGTTCTTGGGGACGGTCTGTAGGCAGTTGAGGGGACACTTGGTGTCCACATACTGGCAGTTGTCCAGGTGAGGGTCCAAGTGAGTGTCCAACTGGTCCAGTGTCCCAGACCAGACACACCCCCTCTCCTTCATGCCGCAGTAGACACTGAGAGCAAATATTTTCTTTTGGTTTTTGACCTGTTGAAATGTAGAAAAGCTATCCTCTCCACAAACTGGACAAAGTTGGCTGGTGTCAGCAATGCAAGTCTGACAGAAACTCTCTCCACAGCAGCTAGTGATGACCAGCTTCCTGGCAACCAGAGTACACTTCTTACAATTCAACTCATCAGGAACTGTGACTTTGAATTCACACTTGTAGCCACACACACCAGGTTGCTCCTCTGCCATTATTGGCACTCGAGACAAGCTATCTGCCACACAAGAGGTCATGTAATTGACCTCAGTGACATTCCTTTTGCAACTCCTTATAAATACACTCTGTATATACATAAATACACTCTGTTTATACATAAATACACTCTGTATATACACTCAAATTCACTACATGTACATATATGGATTGCATGTGGTGTGCTGTGTTACCATATGGACTCAATTAGTAATAGCTGTGGGATATTGCTACCACTTGCTTTGCAAAAATAGCTATATAAATCAACAATACAACATTTAGTACAGAATAAATTATAGCAATATAAATGTACATACTGCTAATGCGAACATTTGATCTGAAATTAGAAAGGGAGAGACAGAAAATAAGAATCAAAAGGCGGCAAGAAATAGATGTGATAGATTATGTGGTAGGAAAAAAATTATAAACTGACGATGTTTCAGACTCTCCAAGTCACTTCAACTTCATCAGTTCTGAATCTCTGGGTGACCCAGCTGTCGTCCATGGGTGTGGTCTGTCCACTACGGAACATCTCCCATCCCGCCTGCGCTATCATGGCCCCGTTGTCAATGCAGTATCGATCATCCATTCCGTACACCTTACCCCCTCGTTCTCTCACCATGGCCCCCATCATCTCCTGCAGGCGAAGGTTACAGCCGACCCCGCCCACTATCAGAACCTCGTCTGAGCCGCAATGCGCCATGGCTCTCTCGGTAGTCTCCACCAGCATGGCAAAGATGGTCTCCTGTAGGGAGAAGCACAGGTCTGCTGGCGTGCAACCACCTTTATCTAACTTCTCTCTTGCAACACTTTCAATGTAGGACAGAATTCCAGAGAAGGAGACGTCCATTCCTTTCACGGAGTAAGGCAGCTCTATGTATTGTGACCCCGACTTAGCCAGCTGTTCAATGTTGTAGCCTGGGGAAGGATCGTTGGACAGTTTCAACACGCGAGCAAATCGATCCAGACAATTCCCCACGGCCATATCGATAGTCTCACCAAATATTCTGTATCTTCTCTGGGAATAAGAGATGACTTGAGTGTTTCCTCCGCTGACGTACAGTACAGTGGGGTTCTGGGCACCTGTCACAAGCCTGCCCATCTCTATGTGACCTATGCAGTGGTTAACGCCCACCAGAGGCTTGCCCCACAGCTGGGAAACAGTGCGAGCCACTACAGCAACAGTCACCAGTGGAGCTCCCATTCCAGGACCTTTAGTATAGCAGATACAATCCACTTCTTGGGGCTGCACCTTAGCATCGACCATAGCTTGTTTAAGAACAGCAAGGATGTGCTGCTGATGGTGCTTAGCCGTATCTTTAGGGAGAAAGCCTTGACCTGGAGGAGCCACATACGTATGTCTCACGTTGGACAGCACTTCTCCATCTTTAACCACTCCAATTCCAACCTTGTTGGCACTTCCTTCGAATCCTACAGCTATCACCATAATCCACTACACACTCTACGGAATATACACCGGTAGCTCTACACTTCTCTCCTCTGCTACAGAATAATGGTGCGCTTTATTTCTTATTGCAGTGATGTGCTTCATTTAGATATTTTAAAAATCTGAATTTTTTTTTTTTCATGGTGGAAGAATGGCCGAAAGTCTAGGAGAAAATCTGAGCGAGTTGGTGGGAAACGCTACAGTCCTGGTGGTGGGGACTGGAGGAATAGGCTGCGAGCTTTTGAAGAACTTAGTTTTGTCAGGCTTCAAGGATATTGTTGCTGTAAGTGTGTAGCTAGCTAGTCAGCTGGTGTGACAGTGCTACCCAGTAGTAAGTTGTACCTCATTCTTCATTGTGTTCAGATTGACCTGGACACCATCGATGTTTCTAATTTGAACAGGCAATTCCTGTTCCAAAAGAGACATGTTGGAAGGTCTAAAGTTGAAGTTGCCAGGGAAACTGCACTGACTTTTAACCCTTCTGTTACCATTGAGGCTCTTCATGATTCTATCACCAGGTGAGGAAGGCACTACTTGGGGTTGTATCAAGTTGAGCAGTTGAGCGCGAGACACTCTTAGGTCAAATGTGTTTTTATGACGCTCACACAGCCCAACTAATGGTATTATTAACAAAATGTAAAGAAAGTAGGATTTCAGCATAAAGTAGGGACTTATTCTAGCAAAAAAGTGCTGGATAGATTATTGCATTACGAGGCAACATATCAGTTACACATACATACATAGTAATTTGAATTATTGTGTTGCTATTGCAACTGATCACTCCATGAATTGCAAGATGTGAGACAAGGTTTTATATAGAAATTTTTTTAGGGGATGAAATTTTTAGTGTAAAAACTGAGCGACTTTTTTTGTTTGTTGGCCAAGGAAACTAATTACACTAAACACAAGAGAAGATCTATTGCTAAAGTGGGCTATTTTTCAAAAGGGATTTCTTCAAGAAATGGAAAAAGGTTATGGTGTTGAAGTCACTGGAGGAATTACCAGGGCTCCAAGAAGTCCTAGAAGAACTGAAAAGTTCTGCCGTCTTTTTAGACATACTTACTAAGTATTATCGTGCTTTCAGTTTGGTATAGCTATAGATTTAAAAAAATTTGAATACGAAATTAGCGAGGGGGAAATTTCGCTTGGGATGGGAAATCCCAAGTTCCCCCCTCCCCCTTCCTCCATGAAACCCTGTGAGAGAATAGTATCACTTAATTATTATGCTTAGAGCTATGAGGCCTATTATCCAAAGAGAGTTTTAGCTTTCTTCAGCAGCTTATCAGAAAGTATTCTTTCTGTGGCAGTATTTGAAACAGGTAAAGCTTTTGCAAAACTGCTTGCCATATGCTGGCTCTTTTCCAGCCAGACTCTTTTCCTGCTAAGTTTTACGGCTGCAGTCTAGAAAGAAACCCTTTACCTAACCATGACCGAGTGAGATTGGTTGGGCTAGGCTTACTAGGAAAAGTTATGACCTTCTTCTTGGACCAGTAAGACTGTTGTTGCTATACTAGTAATTGTCTGGCTTGAAATGATACTTTGGATACTCTGAATGGAAGGCTGATTGCCAGGAAAAAGCAGGACTGAGATAAGTAAAATCGAGACAGTGGGATCGATTATCGTGACTGTCCTTCCTAAATCAGGATGGTTGAAGTGTATGCACATTCTTTTGAAGTACATGTGTATGAGGTCCAGCTATGTATAGTGTGATCTGTTTGAAGTACATGTATACGAGGTCCAGCTATGTATAGTGTGATCTGTTTGAAGTACATGTATATGAGGTCCAGCTATGTATAGTGTGATCTGTTTCTATTCCAACTCCCCCCTCCCCTTTCTCTCAACTTTTCCAGCCACTGCTTTATTTAGTTCTAAGTGGTGTGGTTTATATTTGATGAAAGTTTAATAGAAATGTGAATTCATGTGTTTGATTGGTGTCCTGTCCTGTTTAAGTATAGCCAGTGGATCCAAAGTGCAATGGAGCATACAATTGCTGGCATTCACCTCCCCCCCCCCCTCCCTGGCTCCCCTTCCCTGAAAATTATTATGACCTTCATGAAGACATCTGCCCCCAAATTTTCATCTATTTATTGAGATGACAACCTCTTCATGTTTAAGCCTCAGGGTACTTAACAACGTTACCCACTTCTCACCTATTCACTACATCTCCCTGCTCACACCACACCAGCTAGTCAGCCTCTCCCACTACATATCCTACCCTCCTGCATCTAAATAAACATTAGTCTGTACAGCATCTCTACCCTCTGGGAGTCCTACCAAATATACATGGATCCATTGACAGTCATCCCCACCCTCCTATTCTGTACCATTGTGTGTTTTATTTAATTTGTTCATGCGAACACTTTTTTTTATACCAAAAAGTGTATTTTCCACTTGTTCTCACCTTTCCTCATCCCACTATTTGAACCAGAACTTTGCATCATTTCTCTCTCTCTGTTTTCTCTCTGGTTTTCTATCTCCTCTTTAAAGAGATAGTTTTGGTTAAGTTTAACTGAGCTATTTCTGTGCACAGCTGGCCTTACAACCCAGCTACAGAGGGCAATCCATTATTACTAGTGGATTTACACAACAACTCTTTCTCTGGAATTTAAAAAAATGATTTGATTTCGAGGAAATTTCATTTTTAAAAGTTCCCTGAGAGAATGTTTTGTATGGTTCACTAGCATAGGTTATGTTTGGATGGTCAGAAGTCAGAAAGACGTGTCCGACTGGAATTGAGGCAGGGGGTGATGAGTTAGATATGTACATTGTTGTGCTCAGTATAGTATATTAGTGGTGTGCTTCAGCACAAATGGCAAGCAAGCCTCTCAAGAAATTCATAGTGTTATCCATATTTGGTGAGCAAGCAAAGCGAGCGAGACACTATCAGGAGTAACACAATTGAAAATTGGGGATATTTGTTTATATGTATGTTTTGACCTATATATGTCATTTGTACTTTGACCCTGGCATTCTTGTGTTAGTTCGGTGGTTGACCCCATTCCAAACTTCACTAAACAAAATCCTCTAGTTTATCGATCATTACCTGTATCGTCCTAGAAATTGAATTGTTTACCGTTTTGAATTCTTTTGCGGATGCAGTTAAAACTTACAAACTTACCGGAGCTCCATTTCTATTCAAGTTAGTGGCGGTGGTAAGTTAATATGCTGTTTGTCATAGTTATAAGCCCTACGCAACAGTATTTACTCAAAAATTCTTTGTCCACTAGACTAACCACGAAGGTACGTTTTGTGTAGGTATGTCCAGTGTGAAAGTATTTGCAAGTATATCACAAATAAAACGTTTGAATATCGTGACTTTAAAAAAAAATTCAAACAGTGACTTTTTTTAAAATTCAAACAGTTGCCGCATCTGATTACTATGGCATTGAAACCCCTTTACCGTATATACGTAATTTAAAACTTGACTTTTTTAGTAGTGTGAGTGTTAGAAGTTAAATTAATCATTTAACAATGCTGTTGTGTTACACCCTGTGTTTGCTGTTACACTCTGTGTTTGCTGTTGTGTTGTGTCTGTTAGCCCAAAATATAATGTGAACTTCTTCAAGCAATTCACACTCGTCATGAACGCTCTAGACAACAAAGGTGAGTAAGTTAATAGGGTACAAGGGACTGTTTACCCAGGGGGTGTGGTCCACTTGTTATATCAGAAGATATACGTGTGAGTATGTTTCCCCTCCCTCTCTGTTTTCTTTACTATATAACTTAATAAATCTAACCACCATGTTACAGGTTACCAAAATTTAATCCAAGGTAATTTTCTGGAGTCAACATTAGTGACGGTTTTATTAACTTGAAGGATTCAACTTAGAGTTCTGCTAGCATGAGAACACAAGAGCTCATCACACTGCAGTTGATTTGGTAACTGGCAGTGCAATGTCAGCAAATCATAGTGTACACAGTAATTCTGTGCTCATTTCCCTCTATAAATTCATTTGATATATCAAGTATATCTAGTTTTTCCTTGTGCACGTGAAGAAGCATTAGGTTGTATGTGCCATTGTAAGACACACAAGTACCTTAGTGTTCTTCTTAACTTGAAACATCTCTCACTCTCAGCATTGAATCTTGCTGAGCTGGTGAGAGTGACTGCAGATATACCATCCCATTGGAAAGTGAAGGTTTTCCTGTGCAGCTGAGCAGACAGTGATACCTGGTTAAGGTTGCCGGCACATAGCAATGCCTGGACACCTTCAGTGGCGAACTCCTGCATTATCTACCACACCCCTGCTTTGCAACAAGTTAGTGCCCATGGCCTATTCCGCATGTTTTTCGCGCTCGAAGAGTGTGATGGCAGGCACCCGTAACATCATTCCAAATGGTATACTACATTTTGGATTCTCAAACAAAACTATTCTTCTGATCAGTCACAGTTGCTGAGAGACTGCCGAGGAATTGCTGTCGGTTTGGTAGTCTTGTAAACTATGGAAAGTGGTAATCCTCTGAGCTTCTTGAGTTCAGAGGGCACACTGCGGCCTTTACTTGTTGGAGTAAGGGAGAAGTTGATAAAGGAGAAACCTCGAATAGTTAGCTTTGCCCTGATAACTCCCACAGGTAAGTTGTGGCTCTGCCACCAAGAGAACTATTTTAGGCTACATTTGTTCCACCCACTCTCAGTGTAAAGGTCAAGGTGTGAAATGTGTGTAATGGTGAAATGTTGTAGAGTATGCATATTTGACAGCATCCCAGCAACCACATGTAAACTCATAGGGCTTCCGCCTAATAGTGGTTATCTTGTTGGGAAGGTGGGCATCATCAAGGGACTCTAAATCAAATACAGACCTAAGTATCTGAACTTTGCACTGCTATGGTTGCACCTGATGGCTACAGGTGTGAGTTTATAGACCCAGTTCCTGAAGACTTCTACTGTAAGATATGTACTCTGGTGGCTAGGAGACTGACTATCACTGACTGCTGTGGAGAGAGTTTCTGTCAGACCTGTATAGCTAGTAGCATTGTCTGCCCGGCTTGTAAGGAGGAAGAGTATAGTACTTTAAAACATGTCAAGAATCAGAGAGAAATAAATGGTCTCCAAGTCTACTGCAGCATGAAGGAGAGGGGGTGTGTCTGGTCTGGGACACTGGACCAGTTGGACACTCACTTGGACCCTCACCTGGACAACTGCCAGTATGTGGACACCAAGTGTCCCCTCAACTGCCTACAGACCATCCCCAAGAACAAGGTGGACCAGCATGTGGCTCAAGAGTGCACTAAGAGATCTCATGTCTGCCAGCACTGCGGCTTCAAAGCCACCTACGAGGAGGTAGTAGACACACACTTGCCAGAGTGCAAGTATGTCCCCTTGCAGTGTCCCAATATGTGTGGGGTGAGTTGTGAGCGTGAAGTGATGGAAGATCACATAAAGATATGTCGTCTGGAAGAGGTAGAGTGTGAGTTTAGCAGTGTGGGATGTGATGGTCGGTTCATTAGAGAGGACGAGGACGAACACGCCAGACAGAACAGCCAGAAACACCTCACCTTGACAGCTTCTCTAGCTGTAGAGACTAAAGAACAACTCCAGCAGAAATTTGTGGAGCAAATAAAAGAAAATGAAGAGTTAAAGAATGAGTTGATGGTATACAAATTAGGAATGGAAGCTCAAGACGCACAAATACAACATCACCAGCAGAAGCTACAACAGTTGGAGCAAGAACTGCAGCAGTACAAGGAGAAGATGACAGAACTACAGGACACAGTGAAGAGACATGAAGATGAAGTGAGCTCCAACCAGCTCTCCTTAGAACAGATGTATACTTTCATTGGATTGAAACGCAAGTTTGAGATGAAGAATTTTAGAAAAGAGATGACCAAGGACATGGCATTGGATTGGAGATCACCTGCCACCTACACACATGTGGGCGGGTACAAAGTCTGCCTGGGGGTGGATGCTAATGGGTGTGGCAAAGGTCGTGGGAGGGCCATACGGGTTTATATGTGGAGCATGTCGGGTGAGTTTGATGACCAGCTGGACTGGGTCGTCAAGGTGAAGTTCACATTGGAGCTGGTGCACCAGAAAGGTGGAGAGAATGTAGCGTGCAGTATGACTGTATCTTGGCCTAAACCTCTCCACTCTCTGCAGTGGCTGTTGAACTTTAGTCGTATCGGATGTAATGTGCCTTGTCACTTCTTAGAACATTACAAACTTAGAGACTTTCTTGTCAATGACTCTTTGCATTTTCACATCACGTGCTTGGAGGTTCTCTGAGTTAGTGTCCTTCATTTTTCAAGAGCTCCCACAGTGTGTGAACTACCCATCAGTTTTCGTTAGAACATAATATTTAACCCACTTATTTATTACAATGCACTAGTTGCCTGCTTTCTAACTAGTATCTATGAGTTGAGACAGTAGGATGTGAATTGCTTGACTTGGAAAGATTGACTATAACTAAAGTGGATAATTGTAGTGCCTGAAGTCTTGGGATATGGTTGAGATGGTGAGAGAAAATTCTGATAAAAGCTACTTCTTGCTGGACTTCTTGTTAATCTTCTGAGCAAGCAGGACACTTAAATCTTAACATTTTATTTCATATATTATATATACACTTATATGTAACAAAAATATAGGGCTTTAGTTTTGTGTTAAGTCATATGCTGTACTTTACTGAAAGACTTATTTCATGTGGAATTGCCCCTATCATTATTGCAATTTCATCCTACTGTGTATTATAAGCTTAGCCAGTCAATCCATCATGAAATCACAGTCAATAGATACACACTTACTTAGTCTTCTGCTGCCATTTGGTGTCTTTAGTGTGGATTCTGGATAGCCCTAGATATTGAACAGAAGATAGTGAAACCAATGCACTGTAAAACAGTTTTGTTAAAATAACTTATAAAATTGTTGACATTCTTGCAACTGAGGTAACCATATTTCCATTGACAGTAATTTAATTTAAGAACAAATATTCTTATTATACAAAATGTAATTTGTTAAAACATATATATATATACATGTTACTACAACAGTCGAACAAACAACTCTTACTTTAAATTAGCTATTCCTTTTTTAAGCAATAGCCAGTGTTAATTCTTTCACCATCAGTGGCACACAGTATTTGGTCAGCACTTCTCTAGTAAAAAAAAAAAAATTGATTATCTAATTTAACATTCCTATTTTTGTTTATACATTGCTCTGACGTAGTAGTCCCCCCCCAAAAAAAAAAAAAATGGAACAAGAGCACTTGTATTTTGTTATAAAAAATTTTAAACGTAAAATAAGGCTTCTGCAACTCAACAGTGAAGTATCTGTTTGCTGACATTTTTTTTATAGTGTTTGGTTCAGATTCTCAGAATCCATGAACTCGAAGAGGAATAAACCGTACCTCTGCAACTGTGTCAGGTTGCTAAGAAATAATTTACCCAACAATGCAGTATTACTGCTTCAATAATTTAACATGTCATAGAAATATAGAAGTAAATGTTGCAGTTTCCATGTGCTATTTTGCTATAATACACTACATGCATGATTTACAACTACAGTAATACTTGCATCAAGTTGTGTAAAGACGAATGTGAAGTCTGCACATCATATCTTATGGCAGAACACAGAGCAGCTTGAAAAGTAAATGGAAATGATCTCTCTCTTCTTGATTAACCGAATAGACATTTTCATAAAAAAAACAACAGTTAATGTTATACAATTTACAATCAGACAAAGGTTTCTCTGCTTCTTCACTATCCCTTCTTTTTACAGTCTTTGCATAACTAGACTGCCAGAATCCATTTGTGGGACCAGTCATTGAATAAGTGGATTATAATTTTACTTGGAAATAATTAACTCCAGTTCTTACACAAACTAAAAAATAAAATAAAAAATAAAATGGAAGAAAGATGAAAGGAACTATTTTTTAAATTTTACTCTTACATTCAAGTAAATTTGGATAAAGACAACCATAACTTTGGATACCTGTCCAATTTAGAAAGAACCAAAGTATAACTACATAAAATTTCTTTTCTACAACTTGAAGTGTCCTTCATCAATGCCATGTCCTTTCGTGGAACGTCTTTGTCCAGTTCTTTCTGCAAAGCCTCTTCTTATTTCCTCTCTTGTTCTCTCATCATCAGTGCTATGAGTTGTAGGGTATCAACTGGCAAGGAATCTCTGACTAGTCTTTTGAGAAGCGTTCACAACACAGACGATGACTTCCGTGCGACCTGCGATACAAGCAGCTGTGGACTTTTGTACGAATAATATTTGTCTTTTGTGTCACGTGTACAGGCAGCATAGGGACACTTTAGTCATAACTGGAGCTTGAAATACCATCCTCTACTTCAGATGGTGATAGTATAAATAATCTGCTCCATGAGGATTTGATCGAGAAGAAGAGAACCATGTGGAGGTGCCTGATATTCAGCATGGTGTTAGGAAATAAAGTTTCTTGTTGTACTCCACCTAAAGGAAGGCCACAGTCTGTCACACACATAGCAGTTATTGATATTGGAGATGAAATAGTTTCTTCAAGCATATTACGGGTCGAGTGAAAGCTGGAGTCCAAGAGTGCTGTACTGACTAATTATCAAGATTCAATGGAACCGTTATTTTCTAGTGGACTAGTTCATTTGAACCATTCCTTCCATGCAGCCTATTTACTAGAGACTCATTCTCAATCTCACTTAGGATGTATGGTACGTTGTGTCAACATTCAGGCGTAAATTCCCAATTGTAAAAAACATGTATCCAATCTTATATTATTTAAGAGCTTGTGCCAAGGTGATTGCAGACTTCCACTGGTCACAGTAAGCAATCATTTGAATTGCTTTGTACTGTGTAGAAACATGAGGTGATACTTACAATATAGTCCATCCCAGAGACCTCTGGAATTGAAGCCACTGATCAATGAGACATTTCAATTATTTTCTTACCTCTGGGAGATGAAGTAAACATTCAGCGTATCTTCCATAGTTTCCTATATGTATTGAAATGTAACTGACACCAAAACTCTTCTTCGCTTATAGCCTGACATTCGTAGAATACTAAGGTGGTTTCATCTTAACTCCAACTGCATTCTGTGTTTTGGGTATTTGTCGTGGGACCACTCCTGGTTCACAAACACGGAATAAAGGCTTTTTTACAACCTTTTGTCAACAGCTCTCTTTGTATCATAATGAAATGGAATGTCAATACAATGTAGCTTTGCTTGCTATCTTAGCTGACAACCTTGCAACTCATGCCATTGGAAGATTTAAGGAAAGAATGTCTTTTGCTGGAAGAATTTGCAGGTTGTGCATGGCTACATCTGACCAAATTCAGTATGATCTTTTGCAAGAAGAATTATGGTTGACGTACTCCCAAGTGCGTGCAAGATAAGTGTCTAGTTTATCAGGTATGCTTTCTGCTCAACGATCTATTCAATATGGAATAAATTTGAAAATCAGTTTTAGATGATATTCCAAATTTTTTTCTGTGGTAAAAATGTCACGATATTATGTGTGATTTACTAGAAGGTGTTATTCCCAATGAAATAAAACTCCTACTTGAATACGTATTTAGTAGGAAAAAAATGTTACAATTAAAAATGATAAATCAGAGGTTAAAATCCTTTAATTTTGGTTATTCAGAAGTCATTTTATTTGGATGAAAAAGTTTATATAAAAGAAAGATTAAAAATTCAGGCAGTTTGCTTTGAAAATGTAGTTGTTGGTTAATTATCTTCTATTGTTGCTAGGGCGTGAGACAGTTTATACCAAGACAGTTAGCATGCATTGTTTTGTGTTGCATTCGTTTTACAGCTGCTCGTAGTCATGTGAACAGACTGTGTCTGGCGGCTGGTGTGCCTTTAATAGAGAGCGGCAGTGCAGGATATCAGGGACAGGTTACTGTTATCAGAAAGGTGAGTGAAATCATCCTCAATGTTTTCTTTCTTTCTTTTTCTTCTTCTTTCTCTTCCCCCGCCCACTCTTCCCTCTCCCCCTCCCTAGTTGCTCGCTCCTACTTGCCCTC
>WLWI01004503.1_pt1 | contig 11800 bp, 16 predicted proteins | sample 6701501 | NCBI WGS metagenome assembly WLWI01 (sample SAMN12718690, study PRJNA515312) | sponge metagenome | isolation source: marine sponge | host: Mycale hentscheli | place: New Zealand: South Island, Marlborough, Capsize Point | collected 2014-11-01
AAGTTGTTGCGTATATGTGTGAGCCTGTGTTTGTGTGTTTTATAGATGTGTCATGTGCCCTGCCCCCCACCTATAGCTCCGCATATGTGGAGGCAGCCTGGTACTCCTGGTGGGAGAAGCAAGGATTTTTTAAGCCAGAATATGGAGTAGGTATTTAATTATGTAGCATGGACACTTATGTTCAGATTTAGCTTCGTAATGTTAGTACAATATTATTATTATTATTTTTTTTATTTTTTATTATTATTATTATTATTTTTTTTTATTATTATTATTATTTTTTATTATTATTATTATTATTTTTTTTTATTATTATTATTATTATTTTTTATTATTATTATTATTATTTTTTTTTTTTTTGGTTGTTTCCCCACTCTTTCTGCTATTTCTTTCTTTCATCTACCCTTAATCAATCTTTATGTGTAATGACTGTTAATTTCCTGAGAACCCCTTTAGGTAAAACAATTATTGGTTTTATAAAACTTTTATGTTTTAAAATCTCAAGTAAATAAAAAATTATTGTAGGTGCTCTATTGGGTAAGGGGTCATTATGTGGTGGTATATATGTTATATATAGGCTTCATTATGTATTGGGTAAGGGGTCATCATGTATTATTTTTGAGTACGTGATATCATTAGTGATTTTTTTTATTGCACCTGATGTTGTAGCGTGAGAATGTAACGGCAGGAGCATCTGACGGTACATTTATGATCTGTCTGCCTCCTCCCAATGTGACTGGTAGTCTCCATCTGGGACACGCCCTCACCAACTCGATACAGGATGCCATTGTCAGATGGTAAGATTTCAGTATAGGACATAGACAAGGTTCGCTTGCTTATGTCTGAGAAAGTAGTTTCTTTGGTATAATTATATGTACATTGTACAAAGTGACATACATATTTCTATTTGTTGTTGTTTTATTTTGTTGTTGTTGTGGTTTTGTTGTTGTTGTTTTGTTTTTTCTTGTTTTTGTTGTTGTTTTTTGTTGTAGTTTGTTGTTTTTTTGTTTGTTTTTTGTCCCAGCCAGTTTAGATATCTATGGTTATTGCTATGAATCAAACTACTAACTATTCTTACCAATCACCAATATTGCAGGCATCGTATGCGTGGGCGTATGGTACTGTGGAATCCAGGCCAGGATCATGCAGGCATAGCCACCCAGGTGGTGGTGGAGAAGAAGCTCATGAGGGAGAGAGGTCTCTCCAGACACGACATCGGCAGGGAGAAGTTCATCGAGGAAGTCTGGAAGTGGAAGAGAGAGTGAGTGACGGAGTGGGTGTGGTATGAAGTCTGTTTAGTGTGAGGGGTAACAAAGTTTTTGTATGTATGTATGTTGACGTGTGGCAGAGATTTACTGGTAACTACAATTTTTTTTCTTTCTAATCAATTTTTTTCAAAGGCTGATTTCAATAAAGCGGAATTTAAGGAAAAGATTGGCAATCAGCATGAGATTGCTTGCATAACGTACAAGCAGTCTGCCACAGAGCAATGACAACCAACAGGCAACCAAAATTTAATCTGTATTTACTACGTACCATCTCCTGTCCACAGACTATTATAATTTTTTAACACAATTTTTTTTTTAAACAGGAATTGTAGAATTTTCTAGCTCGGTTATACTGTGTTATTGTGCTATAAACAAGTTCCATAGTTAGTGACGGAAGTGATTCTAATTATCACTGTTAGGGAAACATAGAAATTATTGCTATAGATGAAAATAGCATTTTGTATTGATAAACCATACCCAAATTATGTAATATAATTGGATCATTGGTTGGTTATCCCTCTGTCAGAACTGACCTCATCAGTATTATGGAATGTGTGAGGGGAGCCATGTGCTAATTGGTGTTAGCCCTGATTGGTGTGATAATGGCATGTACAGCTTAGCCTCTTATTAGCACATATAATGTTTGTAAGTATGTGGTTATTTTGGTTGATTCATTGATTGTGTGTGTGTTTGTGTGTGCTGCAGAAAAGGAGATCGTATTTACCATCAACTGAGGAGTACCGGTAGTTCTCTAGACTGGGACAGAGCTGTGTTCACTATGGATGAGGTGAGTGAATCAGTTGTTTCACTGCACAAGTTTAATGTCACACTTCTTGGAGAAAAGTGGTAGTCTAGAATTTATGCATGAGCTTATGAAGTTCTGACGTTGATGGATTATTTCAGTTTGTTTGTATTGTGTGTGTAGAAACTGTCTAATGCTGTGAAGGAGTGTTTTGTCCGTCTTCATGAAGAAGGCACCATCTATCGTAGCAACAGACTCGTTAACTGGTCGTGCACTCTCAAGTCAGCTATATCGGACATTGAGGTGAGCCCGGGTCACAACTGTGGACACCACTTCATGTTGGAGTTGATGGAGTTCATTTGTAGCAGTTAATGGTGTAGGCAGTGGGGCAGTCAATGTTAGGCAGTAAAAATGTCTCCACTTTACCTAACGTTGGTGTGCATGGGGAGGGGGGTTAGGGATTACAGGATACCGGACAATTCAATGGGACTGTCCCTGAGTAAAAGAAGTTATTAGTTTATTACAACTCAGTATGTACATGGGAATTCATGGAATAATACTTCATGTCTGGAATATAGCAGACTAGCATTTATTCAGGCTTGCAGTGTACATGGTATACCTAGTTTACTAATTCTGTAATAATCGAATTCTTTTAATGCAATTATCAAACGCTACCAATTTCACACTCATTGTTGAGAGTAATTACGTATCTAATAATAAAACAGTATATCATTGCATTACTGGTCACTGGGTGACTTTGCTGAACTTGTGTATGTGATCAGGTGGACAAGATAGAGTTGCCTGGGAGGACGTTCATGAAGGTGCCAGGCTACGAGGAGAAGGTGGAGTTTGGTGTCCTCGTGCACTTCGCCTACCGTGTGATCGGGATGGACAAGGAGATCGTCGTGGCAACCACTCGTATTGAGACCATGCTGGGTGATACTGCCATAGCTGTGCATCCTGAGGATGACAGATACAAGGTGCGTGTGTGTGTGTGTGTGTGTGTCCATTAGTGCCATATAATTACCTCACTCTAATACTTGTACATAGCATCAGTAAGTGTTGACTTTTTGTTTATTTGTTTGGTTTTTGAAAGCTTTTACCTTTTCCTTCACTATATCTAATTTTAGTTGTGTCAATACCTTGTGCTTCTTTCTTAACATAAACTGTTTGACTCATTAACTTGTTACTAAACTCTGCACAGGATGTTGTTGGGAAGAAGTGTCGTCATCCATTCTGTGATCGTGAGTTGATCATCGTGGCTGATGAGATGGTGGACAGAGAGTTTGGTACGGGTGCGGTGAAGATCACGCCCTCTCATGATCACAACGATTACGAGTGTGGTAAAAGACATGACCTGCCGTTTGTGGACATGATAGATGATGAAGGGAATGTTACTATGTGCGACCAGTTCAAGGTTTGTGTTGCTTTAGTGCGATTTTATATTTATTAATACAATATTAAATTGCTTATTACACATATATAATATAGTGTAACAAAAAATTCTCTTATTTAATTATTGCAGATAGCAAGGTAATGTTTACTAGTTTAAATTTTCTATTGCCTGTTCTATTTAATTTATTTCTTGACATTTCCATGAATTGGAAGAAGTTACATGTTTAGATGAATGACTTAGTGCTCACCATGGGGTCTTCCAGTTTCAAAAAAAATAATTCATTCTTTTTTCTTTTTTTCTTTTATTTCTTTTTTGTTTCCTAGCTGTTTCTGCAGCACAAATAAGAGTATTTTAGTATCCTCATCCTCACAGGAGGATGCTATATTCACCTTTTTTAACACACTCAATGTCTCTCTGACTTTACTCCACCAGTTGGGAGTTTGAGGCTCAGTTTAGATTGTGAAAGATAAATTGTCAATTTTTGAGCTCCTTACTAAATACGATCTTATACTGACAACCATTACCACTCAAATTAGTTTTTGTTAACTGTGCAAACTCACTCGTCATCACTGCATTATCACATGACGCAGCAACTAGTATCATTTTTATAAGTGAACATATAATAATCTTATTTTTTTAACTTATTGTAGTAGTGAAGTTTTATCAAGACGTTTAGATTCCGTAGGATCTTCATCAGTTGAACAACGAAAATAACTGAAAATTGAAAAACTGAACAAATGATGCACTTGAATTTGTACCGTATTTTAGTGTGATGTTTGTTTCCTCAGGGTATGAAAAGGTTTGATGCCCGCAAAGCTGTCCTTGAAGCCCTGAAGGAGAAAGGTCTGTACCGTGAGACTAAGGAGCATCAGATGGTGGTGCCTGTGTGCAGTCGCTCCAAGGACATAGTGGAGCCGCTCATCAAACCACAGTGGTATGTGGACATCACTGACATGGCCAAGAATGCCGTGGAGGTGAGTGGGCGGGTAGGTCGGAGGGAGGCACGTGTTGGGTGGGGTATGAGAGTGGGATGGGTTAGGAATAGGATGTGGATGTGATGTGCTGCAATAGTAGATACTGTTTTGTTTAGGTAGTAGTTAGAACTAGTGTTATCAATTTGTTGTCATTAGAATGACATGTAATTGAGTTATTGCAACTCCTAATATGAAACATCTGATGCTAAGGTCTTGGTTTGTTTTTGTTTTGCTTTTTGTTGTTGTCTTTTTGTTTTATTTTTTCTGGAGCTATGAGAGTGACACTTCCTCTGGCTTGTTATACAATTTTAATGATCCCCTGGTTGAGACTGTAGTAGATCACTTCAGTCTGTTGTAGTTGCACTCATATCTATCTACTCCAGGTTTCTCTGTCACCACACCTCCTGACAATGTCTTGTGATACGTGTATTTTCCCATAAGTAGACTTTGACACCAGTGTATTTTGTTGCCATTATTTGATCTCTTCGTTGTCTGGTTCAGGCTGTCCGCAGTGGAGATCTGCGTATCATCCCCAAGGTGCACGAGGCTACGTGGTACAAGTGGTTGGGTAACCCTCGCCCGTGGTGCATCTCCAGACAGCTGTGGTGGGGACATAGAATTCCTGCCTACTTTGTCACCTTCACCGATCCATCCATACCTCCTGGTGATGTGAGTGACCACACCTTACCTAATATTTTATTGAGAGTGCTTGCTCACACACACACACACACACATTGGAATTCATGTTGTAGCTTCTCACCTTGCGTGATCACTTTCTACACAAACACACATGCACACATGCACATACTTGTGCATACATGCTTACACACATGCACACACACACATATCACTTTCTACACAAACACGCATACACACATACACACACACCCATACACATACACACATACATATGCATACATGCACACACATATTGTATGTATAATTTTCAGTAATTCTTCATAAGAGCTACTTTCCTGGATAGTTTGATTTGATGACCCTTACCATTTTTTCAAGTTGGATCTTTCCTTGTATTTTTCATTAGCCCAATGAGGGTCAGTATTGGGTGAGTGGAAGATCTGAGGCAGAGGCTGTGGAGAAGGCTTCCAAGAAGTTTGGCGTTCCCCAAGACAAGATTGTCCTTCATCAAGGTAGTATTTCTAAGTGTGGGTTGTTCTACATAGCCTCGTATTGATGGCTGCTTGTGGAACTGATAGTAGGGAAATTATTGCTTTAATTTAAAAAAATCGTGCAACATTTGTACTGATTCTGAACTGAGTTTGTTCTTTGTGAATGTGTGGCAGCAGTTACATAATGAGCTCAGCAAGAACTCAAGGCATTATATTATGTTATTGGCAATGGTTTTGCTTTACAAGATCTATAAATAATACATTGTTCACTAAGACTGGTTCAACTGGCAGTGTTTCATGCATTGTATGTATGTATGTATGTATGTAGATGAAGATGTGTTGGATACATGGTTTTCATCTGGTCTCTTCCCCTTCTCCATTTTTGGCTGGCCAGATACGGTGTGTTTGTGTGTGTGTATGTATGTATGTAAGCGAGTCTACAAAGAACACACTAATGTTCCATCATTGAATGCAGCCTATTCATTGGATTGCATTCCAATACTTTTCGTATATGCAGTGTTGTTGGATGGGGTTCATGTTTTTTACACAAATTATATGTATATCTTGTTGTTGTTGTTTTGTATTTACGAAAACTAGGGTGGGTTTTAGTGATTACTGAAGTGTTAAATTTATGTAATTTGAGTGTGTGTATGTGTTTCCTTGTTAGTGGATGGCGGGCCAGCCACATAAGGAATTTAGTTTGTATTATTGTATTTGGTCTCCATAGTAACTTATGAATATCACACTTGTAGTCTTGAATATAATTGATGAGATGACTTGTGAGTATGTGTGTGAGCATGTGTGCGTAAGGGATAGATCCTGCAGTGCTGTCTGTCTCCATTCTGTCAGGGCCACTAGTTCATGAATATCTGTAGATGACCACTTATAGCATGGCCTGGGTGTTCACTCTAGGGAAAAGACATGAATAATATATCTTGAATTCCTGACACTGTGCAACTGTTGATTCGCTGGTCACAGTCTGTGTGTGTATGTGTGTGATAATGTTTGTGTTAGTACGTGTTTCTCCGTGTAATGTGTGTGTTTCTCCGTGCGTGTGTGCCAGCTGTGGTGTAGATGTTTGGATAATTTTAATATTAATTTTCAGTTTACAGTGGATAGAGAGATGTAGTATGAGTCAACAACGACCTGGAGTGGCAAGAGGAAGAGGTTGCATGTTATTGTGAAGATGTCAAGTCTTCATCTTGTGTACTGTATGAAAGGTGCACGACATTTGTGATCATAGTCTTTTTTTCTTTTCTTTTTTTAGCAAGTGTAGAATAAGTCAGATTTTATTGCTGTCTTAGGTCCCTGCTGTGTTTTCTTTTTCACCATAATATTGACTTGTGGTTAATATTAATTTTTTCCAGACCCCAGATTTGGAGGTATTTTACCCAAATGGTCTCCTGGAGACTGGCCATGACATCCTGTTCTTCTGGGTGGCCAGGATGGTGTTCTTCGGACAGAAGCTGTTGGGCAAACTGCCTTTTCCTGACGTCTACCTTCACGCCATGATCAGAGACGCCCACGGACGCAAGATGAGCAAATCACTGGGCAATGTTATCGACCCACTCGATGTGGTGCTGGGGATTACCCTAAAGGTAGGTGGGGCTAATCTAATGAAGGTGTTAGGGTGGATGGTGATCCATTTATACACATCATTATTTATAGATGAATTGATAAATATTGATTATGTAGAATCTTCAAGATCGCCTTGACAACAGCAACCTTGATCCACGGGAGGTTAAGCGAGCCAAGGAAGGCTTGGTAAGGGAGACATGCATGAAACACATCCTGGGGAATAGTTATATTATATGTACAAACCTACATGTATTGTGTTTGGGTGTGAGCACAGAAGGTGGATTACCCTGAAGGCATCCCGGTGTGTGGTACAGATGCAATGAGGTTTGCTCTGTGCTGGTACACGGAGCAAGCTCAGGACATCAACCTGGACGTCAGGAGGGTGGCCGGATTCAGGAACTTCTGCAACAAAATATGGAACGCTTTCAAGTTCTCGCAGATTGCTTTTGGAGACAACTTCAAACCCAATGCTTCCATGGAGGTAATTCCTCACATGTGATTTATGGTGTTAACTTCGAGTGTAAAGAAGTGACACCTTGTGTGTATGTGTGTGTAGTGTAGTGTGTATGTGTGACTGTCACACTGCACAGCTCTTTGTGTAATTTATTTGTAGCCAAAAAATTGACAATTCTCTCCCTGTTTAGTATTCCACAGGAAGACATTCGGTATTTGTGTATTGGCGTGCTGTGTAGTGATGAGGAAGTCGATATTAGTGGGATGTTTTCCATTTTAAAATAAATTGTATATAATTTTATGTAGCCCCAAATTCTATGGGATATACATGTTTTCATCATGACATCACGGCATAAGAGCTATAGCTCTTGCATGTAATCTTCACATGTTAGATCGTCCCGTTATGGAGTGTTATGCTGTCTTGTTATATACAGACAGTGTTTGGATAGTTGATGTCATTGCCTATGAGCGATAAACAACTTTGTATCTATTCATACTCCAAGTTGAATTTGTGTAATTAATTTTACCTATAACTTTTTCATGTATGGTCATAGAAACTGTGTTAATGTATTAGTGATATTTATCTAGTTTAATTACTTATTACGTGAGGAACTCCTTAAATAATAGAGAAAGTTTATTTGTAAGTATCCCAGATAATTGTGTTTAGTTTGAATGTATGTATGTGTGTTAGTTGTCAGGTAAAGAGAGTGTGATGGACAGGTGGATAATGAGTCGACTGTCTCTAGCTATCTCAGATGCTAATCGTGGGTTCGACAACTATGACTTCAGTTCAGTCACGAAGGCCCTCTACAACTTCTGGCTCTATGACCTTTGTGACGTATACTTTGAGGCTCTCAAGCCAGTGATATACGGAGAAGATGGGGACGCCAAACTGGTGTCTCGGAATGTACTGTATCCACATGTGGCACGGGATGTTGGGGTATTGTGTGGGCGGGAAGGGGAAAGTTTGAGGTCTGGTTTCTGGGTTTCTTACAGAAATTTTCGCTTGGGAGGGAAATATTTGTGTTAGATAAACGTTAAAAGTGAGTTGTACACATTCTGCAGTTTACAAAAGGATCAACCTATAAGTGAATTATCTCGGGTCCTATTTGGTGCATTTTAACTGTGAAATTAGTGGAAATTCGAGTTTCTAGGTCCAGTCCCCTTCAGCCACCGCCCACATGGATATTAGGATGCAATTAGCAAAACCAGAGCATTCAATTGTAACTTTCGCAAACTGTTTGTCAAACATTTCATTCTAAGTAAGTCCAATTATATCTTCTCGAAGCGTCATTGGTTGGTGGAGAAAAGGTGGAGGGGGGAGGGAGGTAGTTCCCAGTGTCGCCCTTTCCCTCTCCCCCACCCACTCTGTATCAAACATTGGGTTTGAAAAGTAGAGATGTTTATTGTTGCGATCATAATAATATTAATTGAGGATTTTCTTATTTTTTAGGGTTTTTTTTTTTTATTTGTTTTTGTAATTGGTAAATGTTATTTCATTGTTGTTTTAACGATCACATTAGCCCTGTGAAGGCGCAAAGGAACAGGTCATTGTATAAGTTAAACTGAAAATATAATAACAGGCCGTGCACAATAGTGTGTCTGTAAACTTGTAAACGGTACCAACCTACAACACTAGATTGTTATTATACACATTTTTTCTCGTGTAGCTTTCTTCTTGTCATAAAGTTTACATGAATATTTCCTGTGCACTGGTAGCAGTTGAGTTAGAGTCATCTGTTTCTTTAACCATCTGCTAGACAAATGTCAAAATTTATGTATCAATAAAAAGAAATTTTTGTTCTAGTGGTGGTACTGTTGACAAGCACACATGTGTTGCTATGATAGCTGGTACATTTTTTCTAATTTTCAAGGTGATCTATGATGTGTATTTTGTACTAGTTCTCTGTAGATATAGCAGAAGGAGCTCTGAATGCGAGTTGACATTCAGTTCTCTCTGATTGCATTGGTGGGTGTGGTAGATTTTTCTGTAGTGTAGTTTCGAATTAGTCTTCTTTTTTTTTTCTTTTTTTTTTCTTTTTTCTTTTTTTTCTTTTTTTGTTGTTAATCTTTTTTTTTTTTTCAAGTATCAGTTCAAAATGTGCAAAAATTATATTATCAGTGTTTGACATGTAAGAGTAGGAAATTGTACAGATATAAGAAGCTTCATTTTGGGGATGGCTAGATCAGTGTTTCCCCCTCCTGTACTAAACACTGTTGTTTGTCTCTCCTTGTGCAAGTTTCTTCCTTGACCACCATTCCTCACAGTTACACATGTTTGGACTCGGCTCTGAGACTCATTAGTCCCTTCATGCCGTACCTGTCGGAGGAACTGTTCCAGAGACTCCCCAGGAGACCCGGCGAGACTGTACCGTCTATCTGTGTTGCTCCTTATCCCACTGAGGTTTGTATGTGTGTGCAGATAAATGTTTTTACCAAGAAGAGGAAAAAACAGGAGGAAATCATTTCAGTGTGTCTCTTGTGGATAACAGTCTTTTTAGCTTGCACTTCATTTTCAGAATTTTGTTTTTACTATTTGAAGTGTGTGTGTGTGTGTGTTTGGAATGTTTGTGTGTTCAGCTGCCATATCGTGACGAAGCATTGGACGAGCGTCTCAAGTTGATGCAGGAGGTGGTGACTAGTCTTCGTGGGATGAAAGCTGATTACTTACCTAATAGCGCCAGGCCTGAAGGTGAGGAGGGTGTGGTTAGCTGGGTGTGTGTGTGTGTTTGTGCGTGCACATACACACATACACACACATACACATTTAAATAGTACATTTCTTAATGCTCCATTTAGTTTGTCATTATAAGGCCAACTGGATGTAGGAGTAAGTTACAATAACTGTAGGATAAGTAGCATATTGGCCATGAAAGTCAATAGAAAGTCTATTTATACACCATTTATTGAATGTTTATTATTTATTTGCCAGAGGTGATATATTTTTACAGCTTGGGTAACAGTCTCTTGGAATATATACTTGTGTTATGTGGTGTATTTATCAGTGCATGAATATGTGTATCTGTAGGCAGCCTAGACACAGCATTGTGTTTGTCACATGTGCTATGAATATACAATATACCACATATGTGTCTACTGATACCGTACTCTGTGTGTGTGTGTTTGTTTGTAGTGTACATTGTGTGTAAGACAGATAAAGCTGCGGATATCATGAGGGAGTTCTCCATGGCAACGGGGACTCTTAGTAAATGTGGCCAGTGAGTAGTACCGTGTGTGCGTGTATGTGTGTGTGTGATAGAAAGTGTATGTTTTATATTGCAAGTTATTCTCTTTGTGAATCTTATCCAATCACATATCATTATTATTCCTGAAGCCCTCATCTGAACACTTGTGTGTTATATTTAAGGTAACATTCTTTGACTTACTCAGGGTACATGTGTTGACCTCTGACCCCGTCCCAGCCGGGTGCACGATGAGCACTATAGGTTCTAGCTGCGAGGTCCACCTCATGCTGCGTGGTTTAGTGGACGTCCCTAAGGAAGTGGGTAGACTGCAAGGCAAGGTGACCAAGCTGGATGAAGCCTTGGCCAAACTCATGGAAGCTATGAACATTGACAACTACGAACAGAAGGTCAGTTTGATTCTATAGTGACTTGCGAACAGGGTTCATTATTGCTGGTTGTCTTTAGGTACCGGTGGAGATTCGTGACCTGAACAAGGAGAAGTTGGACTCCCTGGAACAGGAGAAAGCCAACCTCAATAGAGCTATGGATGGTCTCAATGCTTTGGAACAATGATATTGTCAGGTCATTTTGTATGGCATATCCAATCAAACATATTATTAGTAGTTTTCTACATTATCTATAACCATTTTATTAGTTGTTCGTTATTGTTTATTTTATATGAACTGTATTCTAATGTTATTATAAACTGATAAAATAATTATGAATAACAATATTCCAGTGTGGGGATAATCAAGTATCAAAAGTAAATCTGGTACATCTGTATAAATACTGGTATGAGGCAAGCTAACTGTAATATCAACTGTAATGGTGCAATAGAAATGTATTGACAGACAATGTGACATATGTATGCATGCTACTACGGTATGAATAATATTAGTGTGATACTATACCTGACTAATCTCTGGGTGAGTCGGTGATATTCATGAGTGTGTCATAAAGAGTCTCAAAAGTGGCTCGGTCACTAGGTGACTCCTTCCAGCACATCAACATTACATCATACATGTTTGCTGGACAGTTGGTAGGTTTAGCCAGAAGAGTTCTCGGATGTTTCTGAGT
>WLWI01004504.1_pt1 | contig 11797 bp, 8 predicted proteins | sample 6701501 | NCBI WGS metagenome assembly WLWI01 (sample SAMN12718690, study PRJNA515312) | sponge metagenome | isolation source: marine sponge | host: Mycale hentscheli | place: New Zealand: South Island, Marlborough, Capsize Point | collected 2014-11-01
CAGGGGAGTTTATTTACTCGGAATCCTGACTTTTTGTTTCTACCATCCTGATATTTAAGTCTACTAGATGTATCTTTTCTCTCAGTCATCTGAGCATCTAGTTTTCTATTATTCTTATCTCCGTTGATTGCAGATTTCCACGGATACTTTTGTTCTAGAGTTCTATTTTTCATACACGTGCAAACATATTTATTACAGCACCTAGTTCTTTTCCTGTCTATTTTTCCCATTATCTTTTTTTTCTTTTTGATCCTTTTAATCTAGATTTTTCTTTCATTCCTCTGTTCTTAGACTTAGACAACACTTTAGTCTTTTTAGAATTAACACCATTAGGATGATGTACATCTTTTCCATCACCCTTTTTTACTCTACCTGCTTTAGTAGCCTTACGTCTAGCAGCATTCCTTTTGGCTCTATCCTTTTTTTGTTTATCAGAGGCTTGGAACTTAGCGTATTCTTTTTTATAATTTCTTTTCTTAGCCATTACTATACAAAGATACGGATTATTTTTTAGTTTTCTCTAATGAACGTCCTCCAAAGTAGGCCCCAATTACGGTTATTAACACTAATTGTAGTAAATCCGTCCATTTATCTTCTACTTCAAATGCTATTGTGCCAGCATCTATAAAGATCATAAGGACAGTACACACTACTAAAAATATAAGAACCATAGGTCTTACGTTCTTAGACAACCATGAATCACTGTTCATGTCTGCGCTCCACCTAGTAGAGATTTCCTTTTCCATTTGTGTCTCATAAGAAGCTATTAACTCCTTAACCTTTTGTTCAGCAGCAAGCTTTTCTTCTTTAGAAGTATGTAAATTGTCTATTACATCACCTACTCCTTTTACTAATTCAGTAGCGCCACCTGAAAATATTTTACCTAATATACTCATCGTTTTTAATTTTAATTATTTAAAAAGGTATTGTTACAATCAAGGACCCCATTACTGATCCAGCAATGTCAGCTACTATATCACCACGCTCTGCACCTTTAAATCTTGCATCGTGTATTTCTTTTGCAATCCCAATTGTTATACCTGTTCCTATACCTATTAATATAGCCTTTTTTTTATTTCTAGTTTTTTTCAAAATATAGCTTGTTGTAGCAGAGGATATAATGTACGTATAACCTACGTGCAATTGTTTATCCTTGTGCATATCTAACACTTCGTTTAAACGTTGTGCTTGTAGATTTATACACAATAACATTATAATCGCTAATACTCTATACATCATTCACTATCATCAATGCTTTCTATATACTCGTTCTCTTCTATCATATCTACGTCTAATCCGTTGTTATCACCTAGCCAATCCTCCGGTTCATTATACGTAAATTCTGAAAGTTCGTTAACTGTATCAAACCTTCTTGTAGCCTCATGTAAATACTCAAAAACTCCTTCGTATCCTATAATGTATTTTGTTCTATCTATACTCTTAAGTAAATATGATACTCGTTGCTTGTCTACCCATGTAAAAACGTGTTTTGGTATTATATAGTATTTTATCATACGTTTCCTATTGTTGATCCACCGTTAGGTAAGTTTGTATCTTCTCCTACTGTAGCAGCTGCTGTCTCAAATGTATAGTAGCCTTTCAAGTCACTGGCTGCTGAATGAGTTGTTGCGTCCATTCTTGTACCACTGTTATATAATTCTGACACTTCAGATGCAGTAAGTCTTTTATCCCAAAAAGTTATATCATTATATCTAGTAGTACTATAGTTACCTGCTCTATAGTTATTCCATGATGTACTACCAAATGCTACTTTCCTATCATTATTATTTAAAGCCGGTGTACCTGCGTTTAAACCATTTGCATAATAACCGTTACCACAACTAGCAGCATTCCAATATAATGATACATTAGTGTTTTTAGCTTGATCATCTGATCCTTTTGTTACTGTAATCATAGTATAGTCATCATCTCCTACATTACCTCTATTAGTATTACTCCAATATGTACTACCTAAGCCTGCAGCATTATATGCATCTAAATATTGTGATGATGTTGAATGAAACAACCAAAAATTACTTGTTCTATTACTACCGTCTGATCTCCAATCAAAATATATTCTATTGTTTGATTCATGGTAATATATCCTTATTAAACCTCCACTAGATGAAGTTACACCTACATCATTCATACAAAATAAATGTACGTTAGTATTTAAAGATGAGTTCCATCCTGGTTTTACCCATAAAGATATACTAAATTCATCATACTCATCCCATTCTATACCCATACCATTTGAATCATCTACACCTGCAAAATTACCTGCACCTGTAGCCCAAGTTCTATATAAGGCTTTATCATCTGCAAAACTAGCAGATGGAAAAGGGAGATATGGATTAATTATCATTCCCATTATCTTTGGTATCCTATTAATGTTACTTTTAATCCTTTACCGGTACCTTCTGTACCTACAGTATCTATATCTATACTTACTTCAGCATCATTACCAAAAGTTACTACAGTTGCACTACTCACAAAATTATAAGCAGTTGCTGCAGTTGTTGATGTTTTTTCTCCTGCGTCTATTGTTAAACGTGTACCTGTTTCTCCATCTCCAAATATACTACTACCATTTAAATTAATATCTACAGTTACTACACCAGAGCTTGTAGCTGTTGTTAAACTTGCTCTTACATTTGTTATTTGCATAGCATAAGGCATTCTAAATGTAACCTTAGCTGTACCTGTTGTTAGATCACTAGTTTCATCAGAGCAAGCTAAAATAAAGTTTTCTCTTCTTGTAGATATAGCTTCTATATTTTGTTTTATTGTTTGATTAGCTGGGATAGTTGTTGAAGTATAAGCACCCATATTTGTAGATGTATCTGCAGCAGCACCTACTAGAGTAAATAAATGATCTAAATCAAAAGATGCTTTAGTATATTGACTATTAGTATAATTGCTAGAATGTATTGTCCCTGCTCCATTAGCAGTCCAGTCAATAATCTGATTACCTGATGGTATAGTAGGTGTACCACTTAAAGAACTATATGCTCCATCAAAAGCGTCTGTAATTCCATAACCACTTATAGTTGTTGGCTTACTTGTTAAAGAAGCAAACGTATGTGTATGTGATGAAGCTGCCCTAGTTGCAACTTGTGTGTCTACATATGATTTATTTGCTGCATGTGTAGCTGAAGTTACTGTATCAATACCTATTATTTTACCAGTACCGTTTAGTGTTATATCACCTCCATTAACAGTAAGATCACCGTTTACTCTAACGTTGTCAGCAAGATAACATGTATCTCCTTGACCTGAACTTAATGTTGGTTCATCTCCTGATAACGTTAAATTTGGAAATGTTTGACCAGTAATATATAACCCACCTCCATCGTGTATGAATATGTCATCATTTGCAGTTAAAGGGTTATCAAAAGTTTTATTACCACCTATAGTTTGATTACCTGTCAATTTAACAACAGCATTGTCTGCAGCTTTTGTACCTATGCTAGTTGTAATAGTTGTTGAAAAGTTAGCATCGTCTCCTATAGCTGCTGCTAATTCATTTAATGTATCTAAAGCAGCTGGTGAGCTATCTACTAAATTTGCTACTGCAGTACTTATAGCACTATTCATAGCTGTTGTAGTTGACGCATCAGTTATACCATATCCTGATAATGTAGTTGGCTTACTTGTTAGGGAGCCAAAAGTGTGAGTATGGGAAGATGGTGTAAATGTACTTGGTACACCTGATAAAGAACCATATGCTCCATCAAAAAAGGAAGTTGGTAAAGCTGATATATCTACACCATCTACAGTACCTGTTACTGTAATGCTGTCTACATAAGCGTTCTTAAATCTTACTGAGTTAGTACCTAAATCAACATCACTGTCTGTTTGAGGTGAAAAAACACCATCAGAAAGTTTTACTTGTGTAGCTGCTGCAACTCTAAATTTAATTAGATTGTCAGTTTCAAAACCAACGTAATTATCACCATCTCTACCAATATGATTAGCTCCTAAATTTATATCACCTCCAAAAGTTGCTGTACCTGACCCAAAAGTAACATTATTGCCCAGCTCGTTAATTTTTAAAGGCTTACTGCTATGTGATTGTATCCAACTATATGTGCTATTACCACCAAATCTTAAACTTGTATTACCACTATCGTCTCTAATATCTAAAACACCATTAGTACTTGCAGCAGCAGGACCAGTTATTGTTACTGGATCCTGAACATTTAAAGTCCCTGATATGTCAGCATTACCGTTTATATCTAAAGATGTTGCTTCTACCTCACCTGCAAAAGTTGCTTTGTTTGAAGTGTCTAAACTTAACACATTAGTAGAGCCAGTAGTAAAAGCTAAATTTGTTTGGCCGCTAGGCACATTTATATTCCACCTATCTGTTTCGTTTGATTTAAATTTTAAATTTGAACTAGTAACACCACTTCCTTCAATTAAAAAAGTAGCCGTACTTGAAATAACAGTGGCTCCTGTTGTCATAGTTTCAAACTTTTTTACACCATTAGTGTATAGAGCAACTTGCCCATCTTGATTACCGTGTAAAGCATATTCGCCAGAACCCGTGAGTAATGAAACATTACCGCTAGCTTGAATAGTACCCACACCGGTTATATTTCCTGATATGTCAGCGTTACCATCTATATCTAAACTATCAGCTTGTAATTCACCGTTAATATCTACACCATCAGATTTTGTAGTAAGTTTATTACTTCCATCATAATAAAGACGTCCAGCTCCGTTTGCTGTAGACATAAAAGCTGTTTCAAAAACATTACCAGTTGGATTGTGATGTCTTATTGTAAAATTGTCACTGTCAGCTAAAGTGTAAACGTCTATATATTTATCACCATTACCGGTCATATCAAGCTCACCACTCATAGCAATACCAGCTGCAGTTAAATGAGTTCCTTCAACATAATCACCAGCATCTGTAATTCCATATCCAGCTAAAGTTGTAGGTGTACTTGTGATTGTTGACCAATCTTGATTGTGAGAACTAGGAGTAAACGTACTTGGCTTACCTGTTATGCTGGCCCAAGTTTGTGCTGGCACACTAGTTAAATAATTAGGATTAGAACTAGGTACCCAACTAGGAGTTGCATCAGCATTTGTTGGAGCATGCGTTGATTGTGAATGAGTGTATGCAGTATCGTAGTTAGTTTTATTAGTGGCTGTTAATTTATTTGTTGTCCAAACCTCTGTCCAGTTTTGCCAACCTGTTCCTTGTGGAGACGCAGAGTTAGCATTATACTGTCTAATCCACATACCAGACTCAGAGTAATCTTCATTAGTACTTATTTGTAAAGCGTTACTTACACTACCACCAAAAGTGTATACAGAACTATAATTTATAGGTCTATTTGAAGTGGCATTATTAACCGAGTGTGTACTAAATATAGTTCTAGTGTCACTATTTAAATCGTCTGTAGCTGAGTATGCTTTTGGTTTAAATGTTGTTTCACCTGTTGTAGTTAGATTACCAGAAATATTTGTGTTAGTAGATATATTTATAGTATTAGCAAGTTCAATATAATTACTTGTATTAGCTCTATCAAATAGTTTACCAGCACCACCAACATGAATATCGTTGTTTGCATGAAGTATGTCATCTGTTCTAAGTATGTTTACACCATCATCAAATATGCTAACATCATTACCTAAATTTAATGTTCCTCCACTAACCGTTACATTTCCTCCAAAAACTGCATTACCGGCAGAAGATAAAGTTAAAGCATCACTACTATCTGCTGTGTTTGTAAATTTAAAACCTTGCCCAGATGTTCCACTTGTAGCTTGCCATTCACCAAATTTTCTTAAAGACCCTGAAAAATAAACATTATTATTAGAGAACAAACCGGCTTCATTTACATATGCTTTTGTTGAACCATCTACAGCAAAATTTAACTTATCTTTATTAGTATCATAATTACTTCTATATATACCTGTATGATCAGAACCTGAATTAGTGAAAGCTATTGCATGAGCACCTGCAGAACCATCAGTAATTTTTAAGACACCTGTTAAATCTCCACCAGCTAAAGGTAATTTGGTTCCAATAGTAGTTGCTATTGTAGTTGAAAAGTTTGCGTCATCTCCAAGTGCTGCAGCTAATTCATCAAGTGTATTTAGAGCAGATGGAGCTGAGTCAACTAGATTTGTTATCTGTGTCTGTACGTAGGATTCTGTAGCATAGCCAGAAGGAATTGCTGTTAAATATGATTGTAAGTCACTAATTTGTGACTCAGTAATTGACAAAGCTGTTTGATGTCCTGTCACATCACTTTGTGTAACAGTGTACCCCGTAATATAATTAGGATTAGATGAAGGAACCCATGATGGTAAGACTGCATCAGCATAAGCAGTTGTTGCTACTTTGGTTGAGTTATCTCCTGCAGATTGTGTAATAGCAGTAGTATTAGTTTTAATGGTACCGTCTAATTGACCATCAAACTCTGTTGCGTTTATTTCTAGATGTCTTTTACTGTCGTTTACTGTAGTACTCATGATCTTAGTCTTTTTCTTGTTACCTTAAATTTTACATTAGAATCTTTTGCTGCTTCATGTAAAGATGAATAACTGCATGATAATCCCATTTGTCTTTGATAAAAAGGAGCTTTATCAGGATGCCCACCTGCAGATAGCTTTACTCTTAATTGATTACCGGTTGATGAAAAAATATGTGCTAAGTCAGAAGAACTGTCATATGTTTCCCAACTAGAACCATTATTATTACTTACGTATACTGTTAAGCTGCAGTTTGTTGGTATATAAAATTGATCTAAGTTAGATACATGAACTAGATCTACATTAGCGCTGTTATCTAAAGTAAATGTACCAAAAACTATTTCCCAATTGCCACACAGTTCCATTGGTTTAGTGGCTTCTGTATATATTCTAAATGAGTGACCATCACTACCGTAACCCATACGTATCCAATACTTGGTTCCATTAGCAGATTCCATTAACACCATGTTAACACCATAACTTGATTGCCAGCTTCTACCTCTTGCACTTCCACCGTATACACTAGTTTGATCTTCTTGATAATTAGTTAATGATTTTCTAGAATATACTTTAAATAAATCTAGATTTAAAAAACCACCATCTACTGTACCATATCCTCTATCACCTGACAAAGGTATATATGTACTTGTATAGTCAGGTAGTTTATCCATAGGTGTACCAGATGTTTTTTGATATTTAGTACCAAACCTAGTTATACCATTAAAGTCAATACCAGAACCATTTGCACTTGGTTCATCAGTAATGTTAAAGCTTCTAAGATGCGTTCTTTGTATTATATCTGGAAAACCCCCGGTTAAACAATTGGTATAATCTATTTTATATATGTAATCATAACCTGGTGCTATAATAACATTAGGAGCATTATCTGGGTCAGGAATAAATAGACCTGACTCTCTCATGTAACCATTTGAAGTGTATGTAGTGTTAGACCCTGATACAGTGTCTTCCATGTCACACCATACTACTTCTGGATCTGATGTTGAAGCATCAAATATAACTGTAAAACCTCCATTACCTTCATAGTTCCAATAATACATTCTATCATTTACTTCATCATATGATAAGAAAGCTCTGTAACCGTTTCTATCTTCATCTGCAGTTCCTGATTTTTTATCTGCTACTCCAAGCATTTCTTCTGCCCCGGTAGCTAAATTTCTTCTAGGGTATCTTTTGTAGTGAATTGCATCATGAGAAGAACCATACACCCATTCACCAGCTGCACATAAACCTCCCGCATACCAATAACCTGCTCTTCTAAGATAACCATTACTTCTATCATTATTTGCTGTTGCATCAACAAAGTCTGTAGGATTTGTATGTGTTGGTCTTGCTTCTCTAATTACAGCACCTCCATTTGAAGTTCCATCAACAGCACCACTATAATCTATAATAGAATAACCATAAACGTTATAAGACATTACAACTGCTTTATTACAACCTTTAGCCATTGCTACTGATTGCATATGGTTGTATGTACTACCTGTGTCTCTCCATAAACCTTGATTATCATGATAAAGTTTTGTCATACTACCATCATTGTTTAATCTTCTAACAGCAATACCATCTCCCCAACCAACTGATATAAGTATGTCTCCATCAATATCATAACCATTGTGAAAACCAATTACTCTATCACCTCCATCATATTCCCCACTACCACTTGACACAATACAATTACCAGACCCTCCTTTTATTACAGGTCCTATGCACACAGAGTCAGGAGCATATATACCTGCACCTGTCATGCTGACAATGTTGTTTCTATCTAATGGACTAACTTTAAATTTACTCACTGTATTCTTTTATTTTATCTTCAGCTTCTCTTAGCTCTTTTAATAATATTTGCATTAATTCTCTGTCAGGATTTCCTATAGCAGTCTCTGCTTCTATATCCTTTAATCTTTGATTCTTTACCCATGTCCAATATTGTTTATTATCTCCTTTCATTATGCTACTGTTGTTGTTACCCAAAATTTATGGAAGTTATTATTACTAGATCCACTTACAGAATACATGTAATTTGTATTCATACCGCTATATATTAATGTAGCTGAACTTTCTGAAAGACCTGCAGAAGTACTAGCTTCATGTTTGTAAACATTATATGCTGTAACAAATCTTGACTTACTAGATGGAGCATCCCACTGTATATAAAATGCTTTATTTAAGTTTACTACATTTAAGTTTGTTGCTTCTACTGTACCTGCAGAAAAACTTATACTACCTGTTCTTGGAGAAGAATAGATGCCATTTTTAACAGCATATATTCTGTATGCTTGTGTGCCAGACGCATCAAAAGAATTATCTATAATGCTCATATTAGCTGACATGTCATCTGGTGGTATTACAGATATTAATCCATAATCAGAACCTGCTACAGAAGAAAATACTAAATAGTTATCTATATTAGATGTTGTTGACGCAGCAAATGCTACATTAACAGTATCATTAACTATTGTTGTAGTTATACTAGCTGGAGCATTAACTGTTTCTGATCCTGTTAAGTAGTTAGGATTACTAGACGGTACCCATGACGGTGTAACATCTGCGTTTGTATCTATAGTATCTAGTTTAGTACCATCTGATGCTATATCTCTACTATCTACTGTTCCACTAACAGCTACGTTACCTGTAAAAGTTGCAGTACCAGCATGAAAATCACCATCTACAACACTACTACTACCAGTAGATTTTAATATTTTAACACCTTTGTATTTACCACCGCTAGATCCGTTGTTTTGTTGTTGACCAAGTAAGCACCATTTATCATTATAACCACTTCCAGTTGTTTCTAAACTTAAACGAAAATGCTGTGTCCAATCATCACCAGCTGTTCCACCTTGAAACACCCATGCGTTTTGTGCATTTCTTAACCAAGTGTAACCACTATGGTCATTTAAGTCAATACTGTAACTATTTTCACTAGTTTCAAATATAGAGTGACCATTCATATTTGTGTCACCACCCATTGTTATAGCACCTGTAAATGTTCCACCAGATAAAGGCATTTTTGAGCTATCAGTTGCTGTTACATTTGTTATATTACTACCATCACCGTATAATGTATCTGCATATATGTTTCTAAATCTTGTTCCAGTCTGTCCTATATCATACGTTGAGTCAACACCTACGTAAATGTGTGAGCCAAATCTAGCTCTGGATGTACTTATGTGCAATTTTTCACCTCCGCCAGCTACAACTCTAAAAGCATCATCATATTCAAAACCAAAATAAGAGTTTGCGTCTCCTGCGTGGTATATATAATTAGGTATAGTTAATGAACCACCAAATGTAGCCGCCGCAGTATCCCTTGCCATAGAAAGAATGGTTCTTTCTGTGCTTGTGTCATGGCTTTGTATGTTTAATAAATTACTACTACCTTCTTGATTTATTCTAAAACCATACATATCAGTTCCCCATGTTGTACCAGATTCATTAAAATATAAACTACCAGCGTCTGTTGGGTTTGATCCGTTGTGATTATCTATTGTTATGTCACCGTGAAAAAATGCGTTTTGTGATGAGTCTAATACTAATGCATCAGTGTTACCATTTTTTAATCTTACATTACCAGCACTTCCTGACAGTACACTAATATCTGAAGTAGATGAAAAATAACTAGATCTAATTTGTCTAGTTGCTATACCACTGGTACTGTCTACTCTAACTTCTCCATCAACGTGTAACTCTACACCAGAGGCAGGTGCTGTACCAATACCAACTTGACCAGTAAATTCAGGTGAAGCAAGAGGTGCTTTAAGTGCAATGCTGTTTGTAATTGTTGTACTAAAACTAGCATCGTCATTTATTGCTGCAGCCAGCTCGTTTAAAGTGTCCAAAGCCCCAGGTGCTGAGTCAATAACATTAGCCACAGCTGTATCAACATAACTTGTTGAAGCTAAACCTGAGATAGAGGGTATACTTGGTTTGTTTAATATAAGCGCATCACCACTAGTAGCATTCCAATCACTTTGTACGTTTACTTCTGCTCCAGTTGCTATACCATCTAATTTTGTACCATCGGCAGCAACGTCTCTCCCATCCACTGTACCACCAACAGTCATATCACCTGCCACATTTACTGTACCTCCTTTTGCTATAGTAAGTCTTTGATTACCGTCAGTTAAAAGTGCTACTTGTACAGTATTGCTGTTTGAAGTACTACTTATTAAATCTATTCTACCTCTGTTAGTATACTCTGAAAAAATGTTCCAAGCTCCTGGACCTTTAATAGCGCCGGTAGTAATTAAACCTCCAACTGTTAAAGTTTGATTCGTTGTTGCTCCTCTATCAGCTACATTATCTAAAGTATCTGTTTCACTGTATGATGTTAAATAACCTGCTGAAGCATGATTACCCCAACCATAAGCTGTGTTCCAGTTTCCTACATTAGTATCTGTAAATTGATTTGTTCCCATATCAATAAAACCATCTACGTATATGTCCCTCCATTGATAACTACTAGCACCTAAATCATAAGTATTATTTGCTCCAGGTCTAAGATGTCCGTGTAAATAACCATCTTTATATTTTTCTAAAAAGTTAACGCCTTGTGTGTGAGCAGTACTAGTGTTATTTAAACTGTTGTCTCCAGCTCTATAATTAGCAGCATATAAAGTGTGTATTCTAAAGTAGCTACCATTTACACTTCCACCTAATGTGTATCTTAATTTTGTTGTTGCATTACCCGTTCCACTATTATTTGCTATTTGTCTTAGTACTACATTTTGATTATTATCTGTTATATCACAAAGAGTTTGCCAATTACCTCCTCTATAAGCTTCTATCTTAACTCTTGGAGCAGTAAAACTTCCTGAGCCAAACACTATACCTGCCCAAGCACTATATGTTAACTCGTTTGGCCATTCTAAAGTGATAACACCAACACCAGCTGTATTACCATCAGCACCATTGTCAGAGTACCAGCTTCCGGCTGTACTTGAGTGGGCATCAAAAGCCTTCCCACTATCAAAATCTGATGCAACAACAGCGTTGCTATAAGTATAACTTCCAGAAGATCCACTTCTAGTTTTATATAAACCACTTACTGTTATAGTTGAGTTGCTCCATTTTTGAAAACCAGCTAAGTCATTTATAAGATGAGGTATGTGTACCATACTAGCTTCTGCTGCTGGGTTTAAGAATCCTCCACGAACAACAGTACCATCACCACTTGTGCTAATAGGTTGAAAATCAACTGGACCATTTATATCTAAATGTGTTCCTTCTAGTTCTGTACCTTGTATTTTACCAGTAGAAGTTATTAAAGATAGTTGATCTCTAA
>WLWI01004505.1_pt1 | contig 11787 bp, 1 predicted proteins | sample 6701501 | NCBI WGS metagenome assembly WLWI01 (sample SAMN12718690, study PRJNA515312) | sponge metagenome | isolation source: marine sponge | host: Mycale hentscheli | place: New Zealand: South Island, Marlborough, Capsize Point | collected 2014-11-01
CCAGCTTCACCACAAAAATTGGAACAAATCCGTAAAGCTCAAATTGAAGATGTGGAATGCTCACAAGCAAGAGAATTCTGCAGGACTGAGTGGCCTATCAGAGATACTGAGTCTATGTGGGGACTTAGCTACTAATGTACAACCATCGTATTGTTATACCAGCAGCTTTGAGGAAGGATATCCTAATCAAAATACATGAAGGTCATCAAGGAGTGGAGCGCTGCAGAATGAGGGCAAGACAGTCAGTGTGGTGGCCAAGGTGTGTCAAGCATAGGCTCCAACCGTCCCGAAATGTCCGGGACCGTCCCGGATTTGTTAACTTTGTCCCCGGTCCCGGAAGAGACTACTATTTGTCCCGGAAAGTTACTTTAACCGGCAAAAGGTAAAGGGTATTTCTACGCGAAATGGGAAATGATCGTCAGTGTCACAAATGCAGGAGTCGATTCACGGTTATTGTAGTAATTGCGGTCCTCCTAAGCCTAAAAGAGCCAGAAGGCAATGCCATTTTGATTTTAGCTGGCCTCAGCAATTCCCTGGTATAGGGATTAGCTCTAAAGGTAAAAGCAGTAATAAAGTAGTGGTTATTTACTACTTTCTAGCTAGCACAACAAATTTTGTGTAATAAATGACTATAAAATAAATACATAAACAAAAGCAACAGAAATTTACTATTACAATGAACAGTCATTTAGTGTAGGGAATAATGTTGGATATATATTTTGATACATCAAATGTAAATCTCTTCCAAGGTTTGAGGTAGTTGTATACAACTATTGTAAAACTTAGATGAACTAGAATAAAGTTCCATGCAATACAATCATTATCACAACCGTCAAGTTCTACGTCATAATCACTGATTAATACATTAAATTCACATTTATCTCTATCTTATCATTTTTCATTTAGTTAATTAGTGGCGGGCGTGGCTATGGTCCCTGATGCTCCTTTGGAAAAGTTGGAGGGTATGGTCAAGTCAGATACAACAGTTGGTTGAAAATTGTAGTGAGTGTGCCAAACATGTTAAACCTCGAAGAGAACCTCTACTGCCTACTCCTTTACCAGATTATCCATGGAAAATGGTTGGAACTGATCTGTGTGAACATAAAGGAATACAGTATTTGATCACAGTGGATTACTACTCACGTTATCCAGAATTCATCAACTGAAATCAACTACCTTAACAGCAATAATTTCAATTCGAAGGAATCAGAATCATCTGAACGTACTTCCGAACATCCCAGTTGAACCAGCTAGTGAAATTGAGACTCCAGCAGATAGTCAACCAGCGGAGGTACCCAGACGTATCGCAACTCGCCCACAGACCGGTGTTGCTATAAAAACCCCAGAGAGACTTACCTATAAAGGGGGAGATGTGGTGTGATACAACCTCATCAGATAACAGACATTACCTCATTGTGGTTTTGTGTGATTTACTTATATAAGACTGAGACTTGTTGAGTTTTATAGTCAGTTGTGTTGAGTTATGTCAGTCATTGAATTGTCCTAATTATAGTTAATAGTAAATATATTAATACTGTCAAGTATAGGTAGCTAGATAGGGCTTAGGCCAATCTAGTACAAAACTGTTACAATCTTCAAGTAAAATTTTTAGTCCTCCTGGTCTTGCTACAGCTGCAGATTTAAAGGACTTGCGCTTGGAAATCTCACAATTAAAGAAGCTAGTCATGGATCTCACTCATTCTTGTTCATACTCTCATCTATCTCGCTAGTCCTATCGTTCTCTGATCCCATCTTCTACTTCACCTTCCAACTCTTGTGACCATGTTCCCTGCTGGTATCACCACAAGTTTGTAAAATGAGCTTAAGTTTGTTGTTCTCCATGCTCTTGGTCATCAAACGATCAGGCCGGATGTTAATGGTGACAAATGTTGCAGGTCTATCTCACACTGGTCGCCTCTTTTATGTACATGACCGTAATAGTAACACTTGTTTTCTTGTTGATACAGGTGCCAAAATTAGTGTAATTCCTCCTACTCTCATCCTCAAAGTCTGTTTTCTGTCCAAGGAGTTGGTGGTTCTGTATTGCAACCTACGGTGTACTTTCCTGCACTCTGAACATTTGGCTTCAGGCATTCTTTCCGCTGGGTATTCATTGCTGCTGATGTCAAGCAAGCTATTCTAGGTGCAGATTTCTTGCAATATTTCGGCATGACAGTATACATGCGTCGACATACTCCACACGTCTCAAAGTGGATTGATTACCGGATGATGTGTCAACGAAATCTCCAGGACTTCAGCATATTGAGCAAGACTCGTCTAACATCTTATCTCTTCTCTCTGAGTTTCCCTCACGAACTCAAGCATGTGCCATTGACTGCCCTGTTAAGCACGTCATCCAACACGTCGAAACTACTGGTCCACCCATTTCTACGCGCACTCTTCTTGCCTGTGAGCGTTTTTGCATGACAGGAATGTGACCATATGCTACATCTTGGGATTGTTCATCCTTCATCAGCCTTGCACATGGTACCTAAGCATATACCAGGTGACTGGAGACCATGTGATGACTTCTGGGCCTTCATCGATACCCAGTCCCACTTACAGGATTTCACCGCCTCATTGCAGAAACTTCTATTTTCACTCACATTGATCTAGTTATGGCTTATCACCCAATTCCAGTGGCAGTAGAGGACATTCCCAAGACTACTATTACTATGGCATTTGGTTTGTTCAAGTTCATCAGGATGCCATTTGGATTGCGTAGACGTCTGAAAGTTTCATAAACAGTGTACTACAACTGCCTTGTTTTGCATATGCACATATCAACGTTTACCTATAGCAAGCTCGTCCCCCGTAGAGCACCAGGAACATCTTTGATCTGATTTCAAACTACTGGATGAACACAGAATTGTAATCAATGTTTCCATTGGTGAACTTGACTTTATGGGTCGTCATGCTGATGCCAGAGGTATTCACCCATTGCAAGAGAAGATGCAAGCCATCCGAGATTTCCCACAACCGAAATCACAGTGAGAACTGCAAAGATTCCTTGGTCTGGTGAACTTTTACTACAAGGTTCATACCACCACGCAGTGCCTCTCTCTTGCAACCTTTAGACTCCCTAGTTAAACGTACTGTATGTCCTTCTGACTTACTACCATGGACTGATGACACACTCAGCTTTCGCCAACATGAAGCAAACTCTCGCTGAAACCATACTACTGGTACATCCCGTCCCTAATGTGCCCAATGACTGACGTCTCCGATGTGGCTATTAGTGCTGTTTTGCAACAGTTTAATGGACGGTGGTGCCTGTTGTCATTTTTCTTATGAGTTTTGACACCAGCTGTAACATATTACAATACTTATGATCATGAGCTGTGGGCAATCTACATGTTCATCCGGTATTTTAGGTATTTCCTCGAAGGTCGTGAACTTCATGTGCTGACTGATAATGAGACAATGACACACTCACGTCCGGATCATCATTCACCTAGGAAAGTAATACACCTGGACTTCATAAGCCAATTCTTCACTGACCTTTGTCATGTGCAGGGTTCCATGAATGCTGCTACCGATGTTTTCTCCCAGCTTGAAGCTAACGCTCTTCACACTGGACACACTTCCATGGTGAATTTTCATGAGCTGGCTTTAGCACAAAACAGAAGACCCTGAACTTTCCGAATTGCACTCAGACTCTTCTCTTCAACTTTAAAGTGTTCCCTTTATGTCCGAAGGCATCTCACTCATCTGTGATGTTTCTATGGGTGTAGAACACCCCTATGTTCCACAGCGTTTCCGACGAGCTATTTTTATGCTCTACATATTATTTCTCACCTGGTATTCGTGCAACGCAACCACTTGTGACCAGGTGCTTTGTGTGGCCGAGTGTTAACCGAGATATTCGTCAGTGGGCCTGTTCTTGCCTTCTGTGCCAATGATCTAAAGTTCATTGTCAGGTTGCTACACCCCTCAGGACATTTGCTGCACTTGATGCTCATTTTCTCCACGTACACATTGATTTGGATGGACCACTACTAGTCCAGCTGATAAGTGCAGAATTTTACTAGAATTGGACCTTTGATGATTAAAGCATGAAATTTAGCACACAGTTAGAATATGTCCTTGACAATATTTTTGACTATAGGGACATTGCACATTCATTCCTGGGGGTGTGGTATGTACTATCACAATTATTGCTATTGAGATTAAAAAAATTGTGCATTTTTAAGTTGCATTTTTGGTACTGCAAATTTAATGTTCAGTTAAACAAAAGTAATATTCAGTGATTTTTTAGAAGATGTACCTGAAGGTGGTGGGAAGATGCTAAATTCCACATATTAATGCTCATATGATCCTGTCACATGGAATAAATAGCAGCTGTGTACTGAGAGGTCACAAGAAGAGAGAGAAAGGTAAGCATGAAGGTTTAAGCGTAGAGATTTAGGTCAGGGGGAGCCATTTATTAACAACAGAACAAGCCTTACACATGTAAATATCCTATGCTGAAATGTAACACAATATAAATAATAGAATTTCTTCTGATACATTAAGTAGCAATAGGTCATACGGGTCTTTCAAATGATTATATGTATTCCTACAAGTATAATCTAGTTGTGGCTTCAGATCTTTAGCGACAATAGTCACCGAATTTAAAATATGAACCAATTAAAATTTTAATTGATGGGAATTAATTCTTTACATAATGAATATATAGGTCCATATAAATATTGAATGTTTAGGTTAAAATCACTAGACCATTACGGTTGTGGTTTAAAGGTTGGACTCCACAAGTTGACAGTGTGTGCAGAAAGGCTTATCTAGCTCTTCTCTTAGTAAGGCCATCAATCTGAATTTCAGCCAGCATATCTGTATCTGTCTTTCGTTATGCCTCACATAACATTTTATATGCCCAAATTGGTTGGTGAACTCTAAAATACCGTGCAGCAAGGAGTGTGTAAGATCCTATAGAATGAGGTGCAGTCCCAGTGTCTCTTTGTGGAGGAGGGTATGGTGCCTCGCTCCACAATGAAGGCAATAAAAGGTCGAAGGACATTCTTGAGCAGTATGATTATGGCCTAGGCAAATAGAACACCTTTTGCCATCCTTGACAACTTTAAATCGCCGTGTTTGGTCCCAATTAAACAAAGTGGGACAGTGAGAAATGTTGTGACCTGTTTCGTTTTGGAACAAATGCATCAAGTTGTTACTGGGATTGACCTTATAGACTGGCCAACACTGTCTTTGATTCACAGGTGATTTAGATCTCTTTGTCGGAGCTGAAGGTTGTGAGGGTTTCTTTGTTTTCTGGAGGAAGAGCTGTATTCTTTCGAGTGCGAACAAACTCCAGTAAGTGTTCCATGGTTGAGTGTTCATCTGTGTCTGCAGAGGCAAGAGCCCATTGATGAGCAAGTTCCTTGTCGAATTGCCCCTCTAGCAGAGTGGCCAGAATGTTTGTAGCCTTATAGGAATTGCAATCATTCATTCCTCGACTGTGGGTGGACCAGTCTCCAAAATGAAAGATAGATTAATGCTTGCAAGTGCTACTTGAAAACGACTCTCTCTCTTCTATATTTGTTCTAAGAGCCTTGACTGTCTGGTTGTAGCCATCTGATCCCAGAGTAGCAGACTTGACAAGTTCACGAGTATCAGGCATCGACTTTGAGTCGGTGAGCAAGCAGCTTTTTTCTCTCAGTATGTGTGGTGTCCTTGCTTATGATGGACATGAAGAGCTCATGGAAGAATCTCCAATCAAGAGGGGAGCCATCAAATTTAGGTAGTGATACCTTAAGTCTCGATGAGCTAGGCTTTGGGTCTTCCTTACATGAAGTAGTTGCATGAGTAGGGGCAGATATGGGGAATTCCTCTTTCTGAGCTCGTACCAAAGCCCTGAATTGACTTTTGTAACTCTTGACGTAGAGTGGCAATATTATCATCATCAACATAATCAAGTGTGTCGCTTTGAAATGTTCAAATGTCTAATTCCATTTTGTTGATCAGGGAGAGAACTCGTGATACAAGAAGAGATTCAGACTTGATAAGGTCTGACAATGCTTGCTGAAGAAGTAGCCCTTGCTGATACTGCTTGACTTTGGCAATGAGTATTTCAACATCAAACAAGGCTTTGATCTTCCTGCACTATATCATCAGCTTCTTTCTTAGTAGTGAGTGTTTCTTCTGTAATACGTATGACTAGGGACAGGTGTGCCTAGGGACAGGAACGTAGCATATAACCTTTGACCTTTCGCACGCGCGTTTAAATACTCTGAATTACTGTACATGCGCAATGGTCAACTCCGGTACTGATGCACGTGTGGCTTGTGTTTCTTTGTGCTTACTACGCTTGCGCCTGCTAGCTAATTCACCATGAATTGGTCTCCATCCAGCGAAGGAATTTATGAAGAGCTGTCACCTTTGCTTCCTGGGTTTGCAAATAAGCGTAACTGCTGCTATGCAAATTGCATATTTCAATGTTTGATTTGAGCTGTACTAAGCTGCACATACATCCTGCACAGAATGCATGCAAGGTAATTGTTACAGAGCTATTTTATATAGCTTTATAATAATTGCACTAAGCAGAAATGATATGATAAACTTACTTTTACTGCACTGTATGCCATCCAATCCTTTATTATTATTATTTTTTACACACTCCATCCATCTTGGAACATTTCCTTACACATCAATACACAACTTATATTAGAAGTCTTTTGTAGAACTTATACAATCCAATATGAACAATAGCTAGAATAGTAAACAAAATAAAGCACAAAAGTTGTAGCTCGTATATGAATAATTGATATTTGGAAAATTGATTAAAGTTAATTATAAATTGCTCGTTTTATACACATACATAATGTTGCATCTAGAAAAAGGGAAACTGAAGTAAAGCTGGTGAATCAATAAAAATAATAAAGCATTTTTTTTATGTAGGACTTGGATGTCTTGTACGTGAAGTTCAAGCCATACGGAACTGTTACATGTACAGTAATCGCTGCAAGACTCTTGATTTGGCACCTCTTTTGAAAAATCTGGGAGGTAGACAAGAATAGGATGATTAATTATGTGAATATCACCATGCATTTTGTTTATATTATAGCAAAAATTTGGCCATCAATGTGTTATGGGAATCAAGAGGATGCAAATGAATTTTACATGGGACTTATGAAGAATTTAATTCAAAGGCTACCAAAAAAGTACAGCAACCCTATAGTGATAAGTTATAGCTAAACAAATTTCATTTATTCAGGCTAATTATCTGAAAGCCTATATTGATTACCTAGTATAAAAATATAATATCTTAAGTTGTCTTTAATGTAATTATATCTACATATTTTCAAATTAACACATATTACTTTATATTAGCTCTTTAAAGAGGAGGTAATTATATTCTGCAAAATACACGGTGTTCTTGCAATAATTGAAAGAATTACAATCAACAGACAGAGTAGTCCATAGCAATGCTTGAAAAAAGAACTAATGGATCAATGTGTTAAATTAAAATTAAAGTATTTTGCAATACTTAGCTTCTCTTCAAGCATATCTGTTGATTAATTTATGTAATAGAAATGTTTAATCATTACATATAGGTTACACCACGACGAGGAGGTCAGTAAGGGATTTACACAACCAAGAGCCGAAGGCCCAAGGATAGTGTAAATCCCATATCAACCGAATGCGGAGTGGTATGACCGATTGGTATCATGGCTTTAGGCTAAAAAGAACGCACAAGTTTGATTGAACAGTTTTTTATTCACTTCTTAGGAGGTAGGTACGAAATATATATTCACCACGAATTGAGTACAATCTGATTAGACAGTTTGAGCATACCATGGTACAAACATAATTAAGCATGTAATTATTATTTTTTACAGTTACAAAGAGAATTTTTTGTCAGCATTGTGCATGGAACGTACTGAATCAGGTATGTAATAATGATCTCTCAGGATTGTGTATAAATTCACACATATGTAATTGTTTACAGTGACTTGTACTGAATGTAACTCAATCTGCTACAGTACACTGCATCGAGTGCATCCCTATTCTTCAAAATTACTGTGCTAATGTTTGTTTGTTAGTTTGTGCATGTAATACAGATACAATTTGCTTACTTCTGCATCATCCATATGCATCCACTGAGTGTCACTTAATTTTGACTTCACAAAGGAAGTATAATGTCCACTGTATCTGTGCAGCATCTTGTGGACTACCATCCCACACAAAGTATAAGTCCTCCTGTGCTTGTTTACTGGGCAAGATATGGCAATGCTCTGTGATGATAACATTATATTATATGTATGAGTAATAGCACGGGTAACCGTGCTATTCAGGATTAATAGCACGAGTAACGCAATTGAAATAGCATGAGGCGAAGCCGAGTGTTGTTTCAATTGCTTTACGAGTGCTATTGACCCCTAATAGCACAGGTTACCCATGCTATCACTCGCTAATAGTAGGCCAGCTATTAAAAAAGTCTTTTGCAATTGTAGCTACACTGTATCGTTCACTCACTATGTCCTTATTTCAGGATTAGCTTCCACTGGAACTTTCTTTTCAATGTATAACTCCTCCTAATCTGTTGTAAATCATTCCGTCTAATATGGGTAGAGGTTCTGTGGTAAAGAATGACATTGTCCCCGAACTGTACGTTTCCAACATTAATGCTCTACGCGTGCGCACTTACCTGTATTATTTCACTTAGCTACCGAGGTATTTCACTTAGTTTCCACTTAGTTACCGAGGTATTTCAATTAGTTACGTGCTATTTCACTTTCCCCATGCGATTTCAATTGAACAGCAATTTTTCCCATACATTTTTGAATGAGTAGCTTATGCGCCGTACTATTAATATATATATATATATATATATATATATATAATATATTGAGCATCAAAAGTCATTTTATTAGATACCTGCAGTTGAAGTGTGCTGGTAGATCTACATATAACATAAATGTTAACAGTTATTATAACAAGGGTAAAATCTTACGTAATGTTATCCTTTGCTATGCATAAACATAATAAGTTTGGTGGGTGGTTCAAAACTGTATCTCTCTTCTTCGTGGTATTCTTGTTACATCTAAAGTTGTAACATTTGTTTTTGTATAAATCATTAGAGTGTATTATTCAATTTTACATACCTGGTACATAAACTACATTCCTGCTCAGCCTCAAAATGCTTATCAAGGAGCTCTTGCACAGATATTAATTTAGTAGACGACTAAATTTTCACTTTCAATTGCTTAACATTTTTAATTGGAAATGCTTACTGGTGAGAAATAACACAGGCTCAGTAAAAGTGTTACAGAAGTAAGCAAACCAGCCAAAAAAAATTACCAACTCATTAGGAAGCCTGGTTGGAGGCTATGTATGGACTGGGTGACAGAGAATGGAAGATTGACTGATTGAACATGGTAAAACTATTTCTCATCTCCAAAATCGAACTGATGTAATTACTAGTTAAAAACAACTGTCCAGTAATGCTGTCATTCGTCTCACGGGACAATACAATAGTCACCTGAGATGCCCAATCAAAATTATGAAATTTATTTTAAATTGTAGCTTTCACTGCCGGGAGCCCCTCCTTCTGGTTGAACAGTTGTTATAGCCATTTGAGGTTGTAGTAACATGACTGGTACACTCAATATAGACGTCACCCCCACTACTTCATAAAAAACCCTTGATGCTGTTACAAATGCATAATTTGACAATATACCATAGAAGTGGATGGGGACTTCCTGGAATACACACAGACAATTGACGGCAAAGCTGAAAATTATGAAGATTATTAAAACTGGAGAAAGTGATCAAATATTTGTCATCTCCTTCTTCGTTACTATCAATTTCATCTCCTTCATTACCACCAATTTCATCTGCTTCTTCGTTACTATCAATTTCATCTGCTTCTTCGTTACCATCAATTTCATCTCCTTCGTTACCACCAATTTCATCTGCTTCTTCGTTACCATCAATTTCATCTGCTTCTTCGTTACCATCAATTTCATCTCCTTCATTACCACCAATTTCATCTGCTTCTTCGTTACCATCAATTTCATCTGCTTCTTCGTTACCATCAATTTCATCTGTTTCTTCGTTACTATCAATTTCAACTGTTTCTTCGTTACCATCAATTTCATCTTCTTCTTCGTTACCATCAATTTCATCTGCTTCTTCGTTACTATCAATTTCAACTGCTTCTTCGTTACTATCAATTTCATCTCCTTCATTACCACCAATTTCATCTGCTTCTTCGTTACTATCAATTTCATCTGCTTCTTCGTTACCATCAATTTCATCTCCTTCATTACCACCAATTTCATCTGCTTCTTCATTACCATCAATTTCATCTGCTTCTTCGTTACCATCAATTTCATCTCCTTCATTACCACCAATTTCATCTGCTTCTTCGTTACCATCAATTTCATCTGCTTCTTCGTTACCATCAATTTCATCTGTTTCTTCGTTACTATCAATTTCAACTGTTTCTTCGTTACCATCAATTTCATCTTCTTCTTCGTTACCATCAATTTCATCTGCTTCTTCGTTACTATCAATTTCAACTGCTTCTTCGTTACCATCAATTTCATCTCCTTCATTACCACCAATTTCATCTGCTTCTTCGTTACTATCAATTTCATCTGCTACTTCGTTCACATCAATTTCATCTCCTTCATTACCACCAATTTCATCTGCTTCTTCGTTACCATCAATTTCATCTGCTTCTTCGTTACCATCAATTTCATCTCCTTCATTACCACCAATTTCATCTGCTTCTTCGTTACCATCAATTTCATCTGCTTCTTCGTTACCATCAATTTCATCTGTTTCTTCGTTACTATCAATTTCAACTGTTTCTTCGTTACCATCAATTTCATCTTCTTCTTCGTTACCATCAATTTCATCTGCTTCTTCGTTACTATCAATTTCAACTGCTTCTTCGTTACTATCAATTTCATCTGCTTCTTCGTTACCATCAGTTTCATCTGCTTCTTCGTTACCATCAATTTCATCTGCTTCTTCGTTACCATCAATTTTATCTGCTTCATCTATACTGTCAACCTCATCTAGACAGTCTTCATTGTCATTATCATCCATTAGCTGTAAGATTTGTGGGGCTTGCTATAGCCCCAGAACTAGTTTAAACCGACATATGAATAAAGTACATGACGAAACCAGCAATCATACGAATATCAAATGTCAGGGGAAGAGGAGTGCACCTTCACATGTAGATATTTAGACAAACTGACACACCATTTAGAAGCCACTCACTCTATTTCAATGGACACTGCAAAAATGAGATTCAAATCTTTTGAAGGTATGTATGTATAAATAAGGTTGATGACTGCAAGTATAGTTAACTTTAATTGGTAAGATCATTGAATAGTGTTTGTCAAATGCATGTTTTACAACCATTTATTATGCAAAAGTGCAATGCTTCCTGAACCATGCAACGTTCATATGGCTCAAAATAATGATATATGTCAATTGTTGAGCTACCTGGGCTACCTCACTCACTATGTCACAGTAATCATTACAATCCAGTGGCTAATTAACAATGACTTTAAATCTCTGGTGAAGTGTAGTGCACTTTTTATTATAAATATAGTAGGACCTTGATATTTGTAAAGCTTGAGACATTTTTAGATAATCAAAATTTACAACTAATTGAAACAATTTTTCCTTGTTTTCTTAATGGTACACTCTAGGCCATATGGAGTTCAATTTGTTCGGCTGTTTGTCCTTTTGGATAATCAGAGATTTTAGATACACAAACTTAATGCAAGGGCCAATATAATGTGAAGCCAATTGATATTTCTCAAAATACTG
>WLWI01004507.1_pt1 | contig 11785 bp, 4 predicted proteins | sample 6701501 | NCBI WGS metagenome assembly WLWI01 (sample SAMN12718690, study PRJNA515312) | sponge metagenome | isolation source: marine sponge | host: Mycale hentscheli | place: New Zealand: South Island, Marlborough, Capsize Point | collected 2014-11-01
AACAAGTACTAGCTCAGAAAGATTGTTTAGTGCAGCAGGCAATGTAGTGACGCCTCTGAGAGCTCATTTGAAGCCAGACAAGGTTGAGATGCTAACCTTTCTTTCGAAAAACTTGTAATTGGACCCACAATTCTCCATTTTTTTCCTCATAATTCAAAATTTCAATATTTTCTTTTTCCCATTCTTCAAAGTTTCAGTAATTTTTTTCCCCCCCTCATCATTCAAATTTTCAATAATCATCATTAAAAATTCTTGCTGTTAATTTTTTTCTTAAATAATTAATAATATAAAAATATTCAATATATAGTCATATCACAATATTGTCCTGCCAAAATACCGTGATACAATATACCCCAATATCGCCCAACCTTAACCTTACCATGCTCTTTTCTAAAATAGCGCGCATTTGCTACTTTGCAAGGGAATATCTATAAGAGATATAATTATATTATGATGCAGTTGCAAAGTATTTAGTAGAACTAGATATTCTATTGAAATGAATATAAAAAGTGAACAATACTTATGGAATCACAATTGCATTATTAAATACTTGTGAATACGTTCTGTGTTCAATGGAATGTTGTGACATCTCTTTTCTTTCTACATAACATCAAGAAGACTATCATTGTGGTGGCTATTAAGTGGTGAAGGCACTCCAAATCTATTTATCCATGCAAGAAGACGTTTTGCTAAATAGTTTTTAAGTCTTACTGGAACCATATAGTGGCACAAAAGACACAAGCCGTAGAATGGGAGTGCAAGGAACCCAAGGCTTATAGCCACTGTTGATATGTTTAACTTTAGCTTGGCTCTTTCTCCCATGATCAGTTCCTTTTGAAAGTAAGTCACTGCGCCATAGTTGGCCAGCATAGCAGATGAGATAAGAATTGTGTTCACTATGTTGTGCCACTTGGACTTGTATGGGGCCAACAAAGTGACTAGCAGCAGCAGTATAGCGAGGATATAGACCACACCTGTATGATACTGGAGTAAGGAGGTGGTATGAAATATAAGTATATTGGTAAGGTTTGCCAAGAGATATATAGATGTAAACGACCGAAACCATTTGGGTTTTATCTTGTAGCTTCCTCCGTATGCATCCAAATATGTGGTAATCCATCTTTTCAAGCTTTGTGGAAGCCTTCTTTGAAAGCAATCACATGTATGAAAAAAAAGAACTAGAATCGGACAGATGTTGAAAACTAAAATCATACTCACTGCCAAAACAAAGTATGGAATGTGCTGTTTACTGAAATATGGGATACTTGGATCTATGTATACGACAGGATGGCCTTGTGTCTGGTTTGTATAGTGATACTTGGTATATGTCAATATATCACAGGAAATGGAAAGTATTTCAGAGAAGGAAAGCAAGAACAAAGTGGCAAATGCCTCAATAAGAGAATTTCCTATTTCCCACTCTTTTCTGAAGCAGTGCAAGCAAGTATACAGTGGTCTGTACAAGTATACTGCAAGCTGGCTCCTATCATGGCAACTAACCACTAAATAGGTCAAAAAAATAATTATATGTGGATATAGGGCCACAAAATAGTCTAAGGCCAGGACATGCAAGGAAGTCAAATTGGGATCCACACATATATCAGAAATAAGTGGTCGTAAGAATCCCAGATTCCACATAGTATAGAAGGTTAATAATACTTTGTATTGAATGCCTGTGAAAACTGTAAGATATAATCTTACAACACTTCTATTGGCCAGAATTTGGCTCAAGGTGATATAGGCAACCATGGAGCCAGAATTAGCGTTGAACCTGAACAAGATGACGGCAAAAACGAATACAGTAAGTGGAAGATAAATAGTTCCGATGTATTTCATCCAATTATGGGAATGTTTATGGCATGGAACACAGGAGGCAGTGTACGCATTCACAGATAAACCATAACTTTCTTTGCACTTTGAGCACAGAAGTCCTTGGCGGTTATAGGGGCTGCACATTACGTGTGATAAATTAGAGATGTTCTTGGGTTCGATCTTGTACTTGAGAAGTCGAGAACTAGACTTATTCAACCAAATGTAGCATGAATACAAGCACTGCCCCACCACGGGGGCATTTTCATGAAGATCCAACGTCATGCAGTAACAATCTTGAATGTAAACACTTTTTCCCTTGCAGTGCACTATGTTCTTAAGTGAATCATAACAGGTACAACTCCCATTGACTCGATATTGCCAAACTGGGCACTTGTCTGCAGTAGCTGTCAAGTTACTGCCACCAGCTGCTGAGTATAAGACAAAAAGGGAGGACAGGGTCAAACTGATCATTTTACCTGTATGATTTTTTAGTACAACTTCACGACTTAATGCTTTCTAAATATTCTTAGTACTTTAATAAGACTTGATGCTTGTTGCTTTCTAAACTTGTAGTGTTTGTAGGTAACTGATAACTTTCAGTGTTTTGTAAAAACTTCCGTGATGTCTAAAGTGGGTATGAATGATGTAAGTGAAATGTTGTGTATACACAATGGGCAGTTATGTATAATTTCATATACTGTGTATTACTATGATTCCTAGTTGAGCAGGACTTTAATTCACTGTCCGTAGAACTTATAGTATGTCCAAGTTGAGTTGGCCGCAAGAAAAACTTGAATAACTTTAGAAAGGAAGCAGCTACGCATCCGGGGTTTGCACCATTGGAAAGCTCGCACCGAAGCGGTTAAAAAATATTCCCTCAGTATACTCCAAAACCGGAGAGAAAGTGCTATTCCAAAACTCAATACAAAAGTCTATGGGAATAGAAAAACCACAAGTTTCCCGCTCAAAACGCGCCCGCTTTTAGTCACGCGGTATGGCTCAATTGATCACGCGGACTGTCTTCATTAAGAATTTTGTAAACAATGAGCGGCTTCTTCTCAGATTGCTGCGTTTCTAGCTTTATATTGCGATTAGCTTAGGTTGCGAGTGTGGAAACAGGATAGACGGAGCGTTCTGTTGTCGCAGAGGGTACGGGACCATCTGATAGGATATTGGTAAGATTATTTATTTGTCTACCTGTTCAATAACAAATGCTGTATAGTCAATGTATTTCAGTGATATAGCTATCATTTAGCTACCAACTTGTAATACAGCCACACTTAAGTTTGCCGTTAAATTGTGTGCTTGTCAAACCCGTGTTTATGCCAATTCCTTTTCTTCACTACTATAGATGCCGTTTATTGTAAGGATTGACCAACTCAGGCTGCACTCCACCTTCAACTCGGATCACAACTATATTTTGTATATGTGTACTACTTAAATTCTATCATTTCATCAATTTTCATATACATATTATAGATAAATGAAACAATTGATAATTTTATTTAACAAGAAAGTCTAGTAACTTTGTCTCTTTAGAAGAACGCCCCACCAGTTTGCGTTTTCCATCTGCTATACATTATCTGCACGTAAGAAACATAAATATAATTGAAAACGGACGAGATGAGCTGTATAAACTTCACTAAATTTCTTTCTTTCAATAGTTACAGTATTAATGCGCACCTGTGCTACCGCCCCTTTTTCACGTGTAACGTTGACGTTTGCGCGCTTAATTGACTTTACTAACAGTGCAAACTGAAGCTCAGTCTTCCATAGTCTCAGAGCTGGTGTCAGTTTAGACTGAACTCTGGATTCTGAGCTTCAGAACCCTATATACATGAAAAGAAATTTGAGATTGTAAAAACAATCATGTACTCCTTTTTTTTTTCCTCGATGCTTTATTACAGGAAATACCTTGTCACAGCACCGTATAAACAAAAATTAGGAATATTATATTAAACTAGCAAGTACCCCGCCACATAGTGGCGCTTGATGTGTTAAAGTAAGAATGCAGTAGCACTAGTTATCTTGCTCAGTTATCATTCTCTACCATTGATTAAGGTTACATAAGTTTCCCTCTACTGCTCTCTTTTTTCTGAACTATCTGAGCTTTTTTATACCCCACCTCTCCTTTCTCCAGCTCTTCTTCTTGAGTCATGGAGTCTCCTTTTCCTTTGTCTATCTCTCCTGCTTCTGAATATCTATCCTACTTTGAGAAACTTTTGTCTTCTATTTCGTAGTTTCACCTTTCTTTTGAAAACTAACCCCCACCTTTATTCATTGATTCCACCCGCTTTTTAGTTACAATTAATCGCTCGCCTTTTTGCCTTCTCTTCCCTTCCATTTTAAACCTATGCCGCCTTACCTCGCCGATCCCACCTGCTGTTCAGTTACAATTAATCACCTTTTACCTTCTCTTTCATACTTCGCCTCCTTTTTGAAACCTACGCCACCTTCCATCATCGATTGCACCCACTTTTTAGAAATATGAAACCAGCACTGTCTACTGACTGTGATGACACTTTACCTACCATGAGATGATGATGCTTTACCAAACCATACAAAGCTCATGAATTATTCATGAATACACACACCATCATCGTTGGTTGTCGTCTGCGTCGTTAATGACACACAAGTGTACTATTATATAGATATAGATAATCAATTTTTTTTAAGGAGAATTGCCGACTGAATGCAGAGGTTCATACGGTGCTGTTGATAGTGAAAGGGTTAATTAGGCAAGCTAACAATAAATGTTTTAGTTTTCATATAATTTATTAAAAATGGAGCCTGTAATTTTGTTATTTATTTATTTATTTTGGTTCTGGCAACCATTTACCTAAATTACTGCCATATGCCACTCTTGGTTGTGCCATCTTGATCATGTAAAGTTTCCAATAATGAGGTACGAAAACATTCCAACTTTATGGAATAAATTTTGTAAGGTTGAAACTCCAGGGTCCGGGGATAAAGCAATATAATATTCCCTATGCTGAGTATGGGTGTGGCTTGTAATTAATTGCAATATCACTTCCAGTCTGTAATCTCAACCGTGACTATATATGTATACATTATAGTACATTGTCAAAATGACTATATTTGTCATCAAAGTATGGATATATATAACTGTATTTGCAGAGAAAGTATGCAATTACTTTGTCCTAAAATAAGGCTTGCTTACCGCTGTAGTACCAGAACAAAGTGGGAGTAAGCCCAAAAGGCTGTATTTTTGGGAGAAAGGGTGGCTGCACATAGCAACACGCACTGCTCGTAAATTCGGACATTAATTTATTCCCCGCCAATACCCCACCATTCGATAATACATGAGCAGAAACAATCGTGCAGTAGTAGCAGAAGTATACTTTGCAAAGTTGTGGTGTCTTTAGTTTAGCTTCATGTTGTCTCATAACCGTTTATAGCAACACTCCAAACGTCGTCTGAGTTCACGTGGCAATGTGCACCAGGCTGTCTCTCCTTCTGTAGCCGTTCTCCAGGCTCTGTGCATCTGAACTTAAGCGGATGGATCCAGCAGGCTTGATTTCTGAGGAGCGAAGACTTCCCAAGCTGCGCAGATCTAATACCTTCATCTCTGACTATCTCCAAGAAACTGCTCTCTTCGGACTCTCTTGTTATTGTTGCATTGATGTTTGTTTACTCTTGATATAGGCGAGCTCTTTTTAGAACCAATACAAACCAACTGGAAAAAAATTGCTCGCATACATACTAGTAGTACGAGTGGAATTGCGAGTGGAATTAAAGTTCCAAATTTTGTATGAGTTTTTCTTGGAATCTAATAATGAGAACGACAAAAAAAAAATTTACACACGGGTAAACCTAAAAAAAAATAACTGCACCACAACTTGCAATTTTCAATATCTTATAAAAAGGAAAAAATGTGAATAAATTATAAAGTAATATTGAAATGGAAAAGAACTCGTCTTGCAGTAGAGTATTGGCTTGGCTAGTAGTGCACCAAATTGCGGAGCTCCAACTTACCGCACTGCTCCAAAACAGTACTACAAAGTTTTATAACCCGGCCCTGATATTTCCTCCAGATTAGCTCTAAATTAGTGAGTGGCACCTTCAGCAGGTACTTTGTTCTTGTGTTGTAGTGGAGAATTACAATAGTAGTAATCGTGCATAGCAACCATCAACAAAAATTGTGTAGGCGGTATGCGGCCACCCTTATGGGGCATGCGGCCACCCTTATGGGGCATACATACAATCCTTATATATATGTGTATATATATATATAATATTGAACATTATACCCGATTTTCAATTGACCACCCCTAATACTGTCTCGCTCACTCACCAACAGACAAATATCCCCAATTCTCAATTTGTTACCCTATATAGTGTCTCGCTCACTTTGCTAGCTTGCCAATAATGACATGAACAATGAATGTTGGAGACACCCTTTCATTCTTATCAATTGATACATATACTCATGATGTTTCGTTAAAAATAAACTTTAATATGTTCTGGTCTTGCCTTTGGGCATTTGTGAAAGTGGTTAGAATCTAATTTATAAAATTGAAAGTTATTAATATTAGCTATAGTGCTTGGGTGAATCATGCCCAAGTAAAATGAAATGAAGTTATGGTAACATTATCTAATATTTGTTCAGCTGTAGACATGACATTACTTTTATATTTTTGTTTCTACATAACATCAAGGATATTGTCACTTTGATCATTATCAAGCAGTGCAGGGCTTGCAAACCTTTCTTTCCACTCTTTGATACGCGTTGACATACAGTGTTTAACTCTAACAGGAACTAGATAGTGGCAGAGAATGCATAGACCATAAGCAGGTAGAACAAGGAACCCTATGCTTATGGCAACTTTTTGTAGATTTTGCTGTAGTGTGGCATTTTTGCCAAAAATAAACTTTGTTTCAAAGTAATTTGCTACATTATGGTTGGCAAATATTCCAGATGAAATGAGAACTACATTAACTGAATTATGCCACCTTGACTTGTATGGGGCAAGAAGAACTACCAGTAGCAATAATGTAGCCAGGACATAGACCACTCCTGTATGGTACAAGGTCAAATGGAATATAAAGATGTTGGTGAAATTAGCTATGAGATACACTGAAGTGAATGACTGAAAGAATTTCGGTTTTAGCTTATAGCTTCCACTGAATGCATCCAAATAAGTTGTGATCCATTTTCTTAAATTGGGCGGCAATTGTTTCAAGCAATTTTGAAAAAATTTGCATGGATATAAAATTAGTGCAAGAAGTGGGCAAATATTGTAAACAAGAAGCATGACAATTGCCAATACAAAATACGGAAGGTGATTTTTACTTAAATATAACATGTTTGGATCAGCATAAACCACTAGACGGCTCTCTGATTTGTTCATATAGTTATACTTCATATATGTTAATATATCACAAGAAATAGAAAGGATTTCAGAGAAGGAAAGCAAGAACAGAGTAGCAAATGCCTCAATAAGAGAATTGCCTATTTTCCATTCTTTTCTGAAGCAGTGCAAACAAGAATACAGTGGTCTGCACAAGTATACTACCAGCTGGCTTCTTCCATGACAGCTAACCACTAAGTAAGCCAGAAAGATGAGTATGTGTGGATAAATGGCCACAAGGTAATCCAAAGCCAGGACCTGTAAGGGAGTCAAACTTGGATCCACACATAACTCTGATATAAATGGCCGTAAGAATCCTAGATTCCACATGGTATAAGTGGCTATCACAGCTTTATACTGAATGCCTTTGAACACAGTTAGATACAGTCTTACTATGTTCTTATTGGCCAAAATTTGGCTCAGGGTGATGTAGGCAACCATGGAACCAGAGTTGGCATTGAACCTAAGCAAGATGACAGCAAAAATAAACACAGTGAGCGGAACATAGACGGCTGTAATATATTTCAGCCAATTATACCAATTTTTGTGGCATGGAATGCAGGAAGCATGATATCTATTTATAGATAGACTATAATTGCCTGTACACTTGGAACACAGAAGACCTTGTCTGTTATACCGTCCGCACATTCTAAGAGATAAACTTGAAATGTTTTTGGTCTCAATTTTGTACTTGATAAGTTGAGTGGTTGGTTTTTCTAGCCACAAGTAGCAGGAGTAGAAGCAATGGCCCACCACTGGAACTTGGCAGTCATCTAAAGTCATGCAGAAGCAATCTTGAATGTACACACTGCTCTTCTCACAGTGTACAACACTTTCCAACGAATCACCACAGGTGCAATTTCCGTTGTAGTTTTGATACTGCCAAACTGGACACTTGTCGTAAATAGTTGGCAAATTACTACAACTTTCTGTAGAATTGCAATATGCTGTAAAATATAGTACTAACAAGAGCTGTAGAAACATTTTGGTTTGCCTCAACAATACAATGAAATGCAAGATATGTATTTGTGTCCCAGATACTTATAAACACTTTCAGTGTTGTTTCTTGCTAACACTTTCAGAGTCGTTGCTTATCCCAGATCAAGTCCTATGTTTTCATAGGACTTGATGTCCTATGAAACTTTCACTGCAGGGATCCCCTCCTTGTGGGTGAATAGTCGTGCTTTTGTGTTTGTAGTCATATGACTGGTACACCAAAAATTGGAGGTTTGGTCCCCCATAACTCAATGCTCGAAGGCAATGCCTCCCGCAACCACCCCCAGGTATTGTCCCAAATACATGTCGGCTACCTTTGGTTCTTTTTGTCAATATGACTATAGTACACAACCATATAAGTGAGTGGAGCTTCCCAGGAATACATGGACAATTGACAGCAAAGCTGTACAACTACATATGAGTGGGAAAGCAGAAGGTAAGGTACTGAGAAAGTTTTCATGTTGGTAGAAAAGACCGGTTTCAACAGCAGTGTTCAACAGCCTGTAACTGATCAGAACTATTTGTGTGTTGTAAGTTGTTGTTTTTTATAATTGTTATATGTAGCTTTTGCAATTTAGTTATACTGAATCGCAAAGGAATCTTACTAAGCAGTGTCCATCTGTAGATGATCATATTGATGACTAACATATTTCAATAGCTAGAAAAATAGTACAACATGCAACTCAAATCTGTAGCCTACAGTGACATGTTTATAGGTATTAAAAGTAAAATGATGTGTGTGTGTGTGTGTATATATATATATATGTACGATACATCCACATAAATCCTTATAACTGAAGATTAAAAAACAATAAAAAAAAACACTACAGTTGATATAGCTGTAAGTAAATGTTATTGTTGTACAATATATTGCAGCTAACAGTTATAATTTCAAAATGGTGCTCTCAGTTTGTGCCCTGTATTCATGCACCGATATGGCAGGGAGTCTGAACAAGGTTTCCTTCGGCTGTGCCACTTTTCTTGAAGACAACTGATGTACTTCTTTATGTTTGTCTTTAGTTTGCTAGGTGTGAGATAATTTAAAAGATGGCAGAATCCATAAAGTGGAAGGAATAACACACTACCTCTCATTATATATATAATGATTATCCTAACTACTTTATATCTAACTGGACCCAAGATATCATTTTCAATTAGAATAACCACTCCACTGTGGAATACAATCATAGATATAAGGAGTAAGATGTTTATTTGGTTGTGTTTTTTCTCTCTGTATGGTAAGAATAAACTTATCAGTAAGATCCAGATGATTAGAATAAAATTGATTCCAGAGAAGTACAGCGGATAATCTAACAAAAGGTAGACTACTAAGCTGAGAAAATTACAAATATATCCCACCACAGAGAAGGACCGCGAATAGCTTGGTTTGAATTTGTAGCATCCCTGAAAGGCATCCATTAGTATCCGTAAAGCTGGCGAGTTTAAGCCAGAAATACTGAGAAATCTTTGGACACATTTGTAGGGATAGAGACATAATAGTAAGACTGGCAAGAAATTGAAGACAAAGCTGGCACTAAATGCAACAAGTACAGATGGAAGATGTTCCATACTGAAGTATTCTAGACTTGGGTTGAGAAGCACCAGAGCGTGACTTCTGTGGCTTGTCATATCATAGTGATATACAAAGCTAAGAATCTGCAGTGTCAGATGAAGTATCTTTGTAAAAGAAAGCATAATGAGGCTTGCAAAGGCTTCAATGAGCGAGTGCTGAATGTTCCACTCTTTTCTGAAAGAGTGCAAGCAACAGTGTAATGGTTGGCAAAGTCGGGCACACAATCGGCTTCTCCCTTGAACATGTACCACCATGTACACTAATATTACAAGCAACAACGGATAGAGAGCAGCTAAGTAATCCAGCATAACAATTTGAAGTCCACTCAAATCTGGATGCAGGCAGAAATCAGAATGGAGAGATTGAAAGAAATCAAGATTCCATACAGAATATAGTCCAACGAGAATTTTAGATGTCTTATTAGGATTGAGAAGTAAGTATAGAAGCAGAATGCCTCGGTTAGCAGCGAGCTGGCTTACTGTGATGTACACTGACATCCGACCAGAATTTGCTGAGAACCTGAATAGAATTATGAGGATCACAAATACCGTGAGAGGAAAGTAGACTACAATTATATATTTTACCCAGTTGTGCTTGTAGTGCCTACAGGGTACGCATGACAAACTGTATGAGTAGGCTGGTAAGCCATATCCTTTGGCACAGCTTGAACAAAGAACTCCTTGGCGCTTGAATCGACCACAAGTCTCTTCGTTGATAGTTGAGGTGGAATTGGCGTGAAGAATGTCAGTCAGCTCGTGCTTCATTATGTCTCTACTGCTAAAGCTACAGGTGTAAAGGCAAGGAGCAACCACAGCCTTTTTCATTGTCTTATCCGATGTCATACAAAAGCAGAATCTGACAGAGATGGCATGAGTGTTAGGGTCGCATTTCACTACCCCGTTGACTGCATTGCCACAAACACACTGTCCTGTGTCTTTGTCTCTATGGTGCCATAAGGGACAGGGCAGGGCCGGTGCAAACTCCTGTGACTGTGGTAACATAGCGATGCAACCTATTACAATATAGAATATCATTATCAAAAGTCTCACTTGACCTGATTGTTTTGTTGTCTCTGTTGCATGCGGTTATATGTAGGAAGATGAATGTTTTTAATTATATCACTGCTCCCAGATGGCCGGAAACATTTGGATAATAACAAGGCATGAATTAGTGTTTTGATGACTGTTAGAGCAAGTAGATAGCAACAACAATGGACTAAACTTGGTTATACAAAGCCAACTATTATAATATTAGTAACTGAACAACACCATGTGTAATATATATATATACAATATATAGTAATGAATGACACATACCTGATTACTTAGCTACTTCTTTGTTAATAATGCACCAAAGGTGCTAACCCTCCGTGCTACTATTAGCTAGCTATTACAAAATTATTTCTCAGACCAGAAGAATTTTTTTTTTGGCTATTCCTATGCAGATATCAGCTTGAGCAATGAAAAAGTGGTAGATGTAAAAAGAGAAGAAGAACAGGCCAGAGATTCTCACCGGTATATATTTTCAATGCAAAAACTCCACTTCTAGCACTCCATTAACTTCTTAGCATAAACAAAATACCTTGGGCAGCAATAAGAAACGATTTGCTCACATGAATACGATGTGCAAAAGCTTGTACTCACGCGGAGCTGACAGCTTCACATTGTCTAAAAAATCAGCCCGAAATTCAAAAAAGTAGCACAATAAAAGGTCTTAAATGGTCATTTAAGTAAGTTCGTACCTAAATCAAAAGTTAATTGTCAGCAATCTAGCAATCTTCAAACTCAGGGCGTGACAGACAGACTGACAGAATGACTACTATATCCTTGCGCTGAGGGTTAAACATCTTCAGATTACTTCAAACATTATTTGGCCAACAGTCAAACCTCAATTTTTTGTTTTATGAATGATAGATGTGAATTAAATATTTAAAAGTTCATTATGCGTGCCAGCAATCAACCTCAGTTCTTTTTAGATTGAGTATGAATCCATACTCCCAACTTGCTCTTCTCAATAGTAGCTGTCTCTGACT
>WLWI01004508.1_pt1 | contig 11783 bp, 4 predicted proteins | sample 6701501 | NCBI WGS metagenome assembly WLWI01 (sample SAMN12718690, study PRJNA515312) | sponge metagenome | isolation source: marine sponge | host: Mycale hentscheli | place: New Zealand: South Island, Marlborough, Capsize Point | collected 2014-11-01
CACTACTCCTGAAGTTCCTCTTGAAGGCACTACTCCTGAAGTTCCTCTTGAAGGCACTACTCCTGAAGTTCCTCTTGAAGGCACTACTCCTGAAGTTCCTCTTGAAGGCACTACTCCTGAAGTTCCTATTGAATGCACTACTCCTGAAGTTCCTATTGAATGCACTACTCCTGAAGTTCCTCTTGAAGGCACTACTCCTGAAGTTCCTCTTGAAGGCACTACTCCTAAAGTCTCACCAGGAGAGTGTATAGAGAGTTTCAGTGAAGACACTGCTCTAGACTGGCTACAGCAGACATGCCACCACGAATCTTGCTCAGGTATGTCTCTTGGTCAGTGTTGAAGTTCAGATTGACAGAGCCTTTCAATCAGGATTAAGTAGCATTGATACTTTGTAAATTTACATAACCCCTTAATTCATGCTGTCTTCCTTCAGTTACACTATAACAATACATACTTTTTAGCTTTCCACCTTCTCAAAAATTGTAATTGTTGTGAAGTGCCATATTATGAATTACTACTTGCTTTGTGAGGGAGAGAATGGAAATCTTAAATTCAGCTTCATCTTTAATTTTTTTTTGGACTCCCAGCATAACAACAACAACAGCTGGTTACTGCTTTGTAAGGGTACTAATTATCCTAGGCTCAGTGAGGTAATAAATATCTGCTAGCAGTCTACCTAAATAGATAATTAAAAATGAATAAAAAATACAGCATTGTGTGGTAGAATACTCTACCACATTCAACAGACTTACTAGACTTATTATTCATTGTACTTTCTTTTCATTGGTTCATTAATCTTTCACTTGTTCATCTACACCTCATTCACCTAATTAGAGTTCATTTAGCCACAAGGTGCAACTAGATTGTTCTAATTCCTTTGAATGTACATTGCATCATTCGCACATCCCATGACAATAATTGGGCTCTGGGGAAAATCATTTTTAAACGAACACAGGCAGATGCCTTAAAGCATTAGCAGCTGCTATTAGAAATCTCTTAACTCATTCCAAGAAGCCAATAAAGTATAGCCAAGGTGATTCCACTTTCAAAGGACTGTTAATGTATGGGGGGAGGTTGTTTGGTCTTGGAAACACTTGTATAAGACTGCCTAGAAAGCTATTACAAATACTATAAAGGGAAAAAAATAAATATATATAATTATATAATATATATATATATATATATACACACACACGTCTACTGTCATGGAAAGAAGCCTGTCATGAGAGTTGTTCAAGCTCTGTAACTTTAATGTATGAATCAAATTAGTACAGGCTTGTGGCTTGGCTTGGTTCCACAATGAGTTAATAGGTAATAAATTATGGGACTCTTATGTTAAACACTGTGTTGAGGCTTACTGCCACACACAAGTAGTTGAAAACTAACAACTGTTTATACATTTGTCCGTACAGATCGCTATACCATCTGCCATGAACTGGTTTCCACTGTACTGAAGTGGTTCAAACAAATAGACATCTCCTTCATCAGCTGCATCGGATTTGAAGTCCTCGGCCAATTCTTTACCGCCAATGTGAGCTGTTGGGAAGACATAGTTGCATTGGCGCTGATAGAAGGACTTCCTGTAGCCTGTTCCTTCCTGGGAAGTGAAGCCATCAAGCAAGTCATCCTGTTAGTATGTATAAAACATCGGGAACTGTTACTTGACATGTTTAAGGTGCTTGGACGATGCTGTGCTCTATTAGCTAAACGATTAGTCCGGGCTCTCTATGAGAGTGAGGAAGAAGAAGATAATGAGTGCCCATCAGGGGATTCTCCACGCAGAAAAACTGGAGTTAAAAGTGGGATAAGAATGGTCATCTTAGCAGGAACAAAGTATGTCATATATGTTGGAACAAAATCTGCTGCCAAGCAAGCCACCAAATCTGCAGCAAAGCATGTGACCAAGACTGCAGTAAAGCACGGTGCCAAGTCCTTCGCCAAGCAAACAGCTGCACACGGTGCTAAGTCTGCCATTAAGCATGCAGCCAAGCAAGGGGCAAAACATGCGGCAAAGGAGGGGGCAAAATCTGCTGCCAAACATTCTGCGAAGCAAGGAGCCAAACATGCTATGAAGCATGCTGCCAAGCAGGGAGCCAAGTCTGCCGCCAAGCATTCTGTCAAGCAAGGAGCCAAACATGCTGCAAAGCATGGGGCTAAATCTGCTGCCAAGCATGGGGCTAAATCTGCTGCAAAGCATGGTGCCAAGTCTGCGGCTAAATCTGGAGCCAAAGTCGCAGCGAAACATACAGCCAAGCATACAGCCAAGTCAGCCTCTAAAGCTGGAGGCAAACATGCAGCAAAGTCAGGAGCTAAAGTGATCCATGCAGCCGCCACTGCTACTACTGTGGCAGCAACTCTAGCAGCTCCTGTTGGGATATTAGCTGATGGAGCTCAAATGGGGCTGGAATACTTTGGCCATAAAAAGGCAGGCAAGGCTGTAGGAGCCACTGGGAATGTGGCCTCTGGTGCTCTGACTGGTCTTGCATTGGGAGGACCACCGGGTGCAGCCATTGGAGCACTGGCCGGATACGGACTATGGAAAGGAGGAGAAATAATTGGAGAACTCTCAGATAAAATTATAGACCATTACTTCCCTGATTCAGTAGAGGAGAAAGAAGATGCTGAAGAATGTAGGTCAGATCTATGTAGCACACAGCTTGAAGAGGAAGAAGAGTATGAGAACAATGCTCAGGAAAAAGCAATACTTAAAGAATGTACACCAGCAGAATCTGAGCCTGTAGAATCTAAACCTGAAGAATCCACATCTGTTAAAGCAAAGCCTGAAGAATCTGAATCCACACCTGAAGAATCTTCACCTGAAGAATGTAAACGTAAAGAATCTAGTGCAGAAATGACACCAAAGGAACAGACTAATGAAACAGGATTTTGGGCAAGTGGACGAAGCCTTGTTAGCAGTTGGGTTGGAATCTACTGGTCAGGCAACCAAAGTCAACTTTCTGAAAAGGACAAAGATGAAAAGAAAAAGAAATAGCATCTCATAAACTATCATTCTCATTGAATAGCTTAGTCTACCATTTAAATTGTACACGCCAAAGAGTGTTTTGATTTCTTATAATCATATCCCACTAATCAGATATTGAACATGCCAATGAATAATTTAATTGGTACATACACACAAGGTGAGACTTTACTACTGCATAAAACATCAAGTGTATACATTGTCTATAAATTAGTTGTTGTTGTTTTTTTTAACAAACATTGAAATGAGAATATGGAATTTGTAGTATGTTTCTGCCACTACTATTCATTTTATTCTGACAATACCAAAATATAAAGCTGGGGTCACTCAAGAACCAATAGCAACATCAAGCTGTATGACTAACTTGAAACATACCTTTAATTTATTTCTTGTGTGGACTCAAATGAGCTAAAATTAGGCCTTGTGGGTAACATGATAAGTGAAACTTTGTGTGATGTTCAAACTATTTATAAGTGATACAATGCTTATTGGGTATAGCTACATCTGAGAGATCTTTAAAAACTTAGATTATAGAAACCAACTAACAGAACAGAACAGAATCTGGCATGACTGATAAGAATTGCCTCTGGAGGTTCCAAACTATAACTGAATTATTAGACAAATTTAAACAGAATAATCACAGGATTGCTTTAATGTTACTGCAATGGTCACTCTTTCTTGTTATTGTAATATTTTAGGTGGTTTAAGCAATTACATAAATTGGCAATTCTTTGGGAGGGGAACTTTTGCTTGGAGGAGTAATTCCAGGTCTCCCCTCTCCCCTCTCTATGAAACCATGCCAGTTATATGAACACATCACTAAATGAATAAAAGATATAGCGTAATTTTTTTAAAATGGAACAAAAACGTGATAGGTTTGAGATAACCACACAACTACAGTATCTAATTTTCATGTGACAAAAACAATGAAATAAAAAAAGGCATTTTTACAATTGATATTTATCATTCATAGTCCTAAGGATTATCATACAAGTACAGTGTATAGCTGTCATGAGACAGAACTAAACCTACCATTAAAGAGAACTCATCTAACGAAATTGTCTATACACTTGTTAATACAGATTGAGGCACAAAGCATTCTATATATGTTGGAACAAAGTCTGTTGCAAAACAAGCCATTAAATCTGCAGCAAAGCATGTGACCAAGACTGCAGTAAAACACGGTGCCAAGTCCTTTGCCAGGCAAGCAGCCACACACGCGGCTAAGTTTGTCTTTAAGCATGCTGCCAAGGATGGGGCAAAATCTTCTACTAAACATTCAGTGAAGCAAGGGGTCAAACATTCTATGAAGCATGCTGCCAAGCAGGGGGCTAAGTCTGCAGCCAAACATTCTGAGAAGCAAGGAGCCAAACATGCTGCCAAACGTTGGGCAAATCTACTGCTAAGCATAGGCATGATCCAGAAGAAGATGCTGAAGACTGTAAGTCAGATCTATGTAGCACACAGCTTGAAGAGGAAGGAGAGTACGAGAACAATGCTCAGGAAGAATCAATACTTAAAGAATGTATACCTGTAGAATCTAACCTGAAGAATCCACATCTGTTAAAGCAAAGCCTGAAGAATCTGAATCTACACCTGAAGAATCTTCACCTGAAGAATGTAAACCTAAAGGATCTAGTGCAGAAATGGCACCAAAGGAACAGACTAATGAAACAGTATATCTTGTAAATTACCATTCTTATAATGTAGCTAAGTCTATCTTTTAAATACTGCGCATGAAAGAGGATTTGCTTTTAATCGTTATTGTACCAATTAGATAATGTACATGTCAAAACAGTTTATATTTTTTATTGCTATAAAATGTAAGGGGGAAAACTGTAAGGAAAAACAACAACTGCAACTTGGTGCAAATAGCCCAGGTGAGTCTTAAAAGCCCTAGTGTATCTTGCAATGTTTGCCTTCAGAATTACATCTGTATGGAAACAATCTTAAAAATATATACTTCATCTGCCATAGGCTGAATCGTGTCTGCCATACTCATCTGATGACAGATGATGCTAGCTTTCAAGTCACACTGACACCAATACTGTGTATAAAGATTTAATAAAACAATCAAAATCAACATTGATAACTCAAAAAAACTCAAGAACTGACACAGAATATGAACAATGAGTTGTTCTGTTTGTTGTCCATTAAGATGTCCACTTGTACAACCAAGCACCAACAATCTCTCCAGTGAACCACATGCCAGCTCCTACCACTGCTCCACTTGCAGCTCCTACAGGTCCACCAGCCATAAACCCAAATGCAGCTGCAGAGGCCATGTTTCCTGTTATACCAATGGCTTTTCCAACTCTTTTCTGTCCAATGTATTCACACGCTCCTTGAGCAGCATCAGCAAATATAGCGACTGGATTAGTAGCACTCTTGACCGCAGCCATACCCAAGTATTTGGCACCTAGTTTTGTAATAATGATACGCCCGCCAGTTTTTGTTGCAAATCGTGAGACTTCTGAAACAAGCTCTTTGTTTTCATGGAGTTTTGCGACAACAATGTCCTTGAACTCAGTCAGCAACTGAATCCCCCATTTGGATCCTTTCACGGTAATAGTTTGCACATAACCTCTCCATTCTGGACATGATTCTAGAAGAAACTTAAGGAGTTTCTCATTAAATTCATTGGAATCACTGCTGATGCCAAGATATTCTTGTAGTTTATTCAACACTTCAATAACCTGGCAATTGCTGATGCAATCCATGCCTGAATGTATTCTGGCTTCAAGGAACTAGTGCTGTTAGACTCCTTGGTCATTTATATAGCAAGCAAAGTTACAGGGAATTCCCTTAAATAAATACAAACTTGTGCACCAGTATGTATATGTATATATTTATAATATACATATACATTATATTATATACATACACAATCTTTTTTTTTTTGTGGTTTACCTGGAACAGTCCCCATACACTATGAATTAGCTGAGCACACTAAAATTCATAAATCTTGCTGTTATTGTAGTGTACAATAATGTTTATGCTCACTCAGGCATGCCTAAGGTGGGTTAACTTCCTAGGGGTGAAAGCTACAAATAAATGTATTTGCACTCCTTGCACTCAACAATATGTTTATGCTCCATCAGGCATGCCCGGCAACCACCATCACGCAAGTTCCTAGGGGTGAAAAATACAAATGAATGTATTTGTGGTCCACGTGCATTAAATACTGGTAGTAAAATAAACAATTACCTGGGTAGAACATCATATACAATGTATGTATTTATGTGTACACAACATATTTGTGTAGTATACATATAATAAACATATATTCATACATAAAAATTCTCTTGCAACCGCTAGTGGCTATGCACACCTGGCAGAGCTAGAGCCAGCATGCCTGTGCACTAAGCAGGCACTGTGAGCCTGCAAGCAACGTTCCTGGAGGGGCTAGGAACTCGCAGGAGAACAGGCCTTTCCTCACAGCAAGTGGTGTGGGCACCTGAAGTCCCACCTGGACCATTGTTGTTTCATGAGAAAAGGCCTTGAATTAGCACCTCAGCAAATACCAGGTCCCCAATCACAGCTGGGTGGACTGGTGGGGCTGGTGGGAGGCAGATAGAAAAACTAGATGGAAAAATTGCCTGAATTCTGGGACCTCAGGCCCTGAGCAGACACAACCACTACACCACATAGCCACTACACATACATACACACCCGTATGTACAATATATTTAGAACATATCTGGTGTGGTTTTTGTATTATGACAGAGGGACTTTAAATTCATTAGGTCCTTCAGGGAGGGACAAATACTGGAACTAAATCAGTTACCAAAGCCACTACCAAGCTTGCTGCCAAAACTTTCTGCATTCTTGAAGGTATGAACTATGAGACAGCAGGAAAGATAGTTGGTGGCCTCTGGTAATATTGTGGGGACACGAGTGGCTGGATTCTTTGCAGGAGGGCCGAATTGATGCACTGGTAGGTGTGGCTGCTGAATTAGTGCTATGGGGTGCTGGAGAGATGCAGTATTAACTTGTTCTCTACTATACAAGGACAATATGTTCATGTTCCCTCAGGCAATGCCTCAGGTGGCTAAAACAACAACAATAGTCAAGTTCTAGTGGGTAGAACTTAATAAAAGCACAAAATACTGCCAGGAGAGAACACTATATTAGATATTGTGTTCTCAAAAGGCTAGATCCTTACAAATATAGTTGAAGAGCTTGTACATAGCAAGTCTTGCAATGGATGATGACTCTCCCTCTCACTCCCATTTTAAAAGTATATTGTTCAAGGTTTAGAGACCAACCCAGACTGGAAATCCATTATCCGCGAGGCCAGTCCTAACACCGACCAAATGCATAAGTGTAAGTATATGTACGAATACTTAACACCATCTTGTATTTCAGCAAGATTCTACTCATAATGATGGAATAAATGAAGCAGGCAAACCATCAATTAACGGGCTCTAGTCAGAGTATGGTGGTTGTGACAGACACATACAACTTCAGGTAATATTAGTTTGGGGAAGTTAGGAGGTGGAGCCTACTCTAAGGTGAGGAATTGGTAAACACAGCATATTCTCTGTCAGAATGCTGCTGGTGACATTTCAACCTTTGGAGCTGATCGCACTGACACAGCGTTAAGCTGGAGGTGCTTGGCTCATGAAGTAGGAACCCCCCTCCTTGAAGCTATGATTAAACCTACTAAATTGGGAAGTGGGTGGGTGGGTTAGATCAACAGACACTTTTCTGTGAAAGCTACAGAAGCTACAGGTTGCACGTGGTGGTACTAGCTTGTATGTTTGTGTGTGGTATACCCGCCCATGCGCGGGCAGCCCGTGTGTGCGTATGAATACCATGCGTGTGTGCGTATGAATACCATGCGTGTGTGCGTGTGAATACCATGTGTGTGTGCATATGACTACCATGCAGGTACCCTAGACAGGGATTCTAATGCTACTGCACCAACTCTGCTGGCCGTTAACCTCAGGTATCGGGACCGTTAACTCCATATAAAATATACATACTCTTCTTTTTTCTTTTTTTTAATATACCTATGTATCATGACTCCACATCTCTCGTGAGGAGAATTTGCCACCCTCCTAACATTACCACAAATTATTCTGTCATTGTTTCTACAAAATTCTTACATGTGACTGACTTCTCTAGGCTTTGTAATATTCTGATGGGAAGTACAGTATAACTGACAATAATATATAGTGCTATGAACAGTATAACTGAAAATAATACACAGTGCTATGTACATTATAATTGAAAATAATACACAATGCTATGTACACTATAATTTGAAAATAATACACAGTGTTATGTACACTATAACTGTATAGTGTTAAATAATTCCGACAACTAAATGTTTCTAAATGTACAAAACTAAAGAAAGTTGTGGGAAGATGAGGTCGTTAGATATACTCATAATATGGCATTAGCTATAAAGGCTGTATGTTTGGCTGTTTGTTTGGCCGTTTGTTTGGCCGTTTGTTTGGCTGTTTGCTAGGCCGTTTGTTTGGCTGATTGTTTGGCCGTTTGTTTGGCTGTTTGTTTGGCCGTTTGTTTGGCTGTTTGTTTGGCTGATTGTTTGGCCGTTTGTTTGGCTGTTTGTTTGGCCGTTTGTTTGGCTGTTTGTTTGGCTGTTTGTTTGGCCGTTTGTTTGGCCGTTTGTTTGGCTGTTTGTTTGGCTGTTTGTTTGGCCGTTTGTTTGGCTGTTTGTTTGGCTGATTGTTTGGCCGTTTGTTTGGCTGTTTGTTTGGCTGATTGTTTGGCCGTTTGTTTGGCTGTTTGTTTGGCTGTTTGTTTGGCCGTTTGTTTGGCTGTTTGTTTGGCTGTTTGTTTGGCTGTTTGTTTGGCTGATTGTTTGGCCGTTTGTTTGGCCGTTTGTTTGGCCGTTTGTTTGGCTGATTGTTTGGCCGTTTGTTTGGCTGTTTGTTTGGCTGATTGTTTGGCCATTTGTTTGGCCGTTTGTTTGGCGGTCTTAAAGCATTGCCCCGTTTCAGTGCATACAAAGTTGGCTCCTGACTTTGCTGTTTGTTTGGCTGTATGTTTGGCTCCTGACTTTGCTGTTTGTTTGGCTGATTGTTTGGCCGTTTGTTTGGCCATTTGTTTAAACGTATGTTTGGCGGTCTTAAAGCATTGCCCCATTTCAGTGCATGCAAAGTTGGCTCCTGACTTTGCTGTATGCTTGGCTGTTTGTTTGGCTACTGCTTTGGTTCCAGATTTAGCTGTAGATTGAGCACAAACTTTAAAAGTGGACTTGATACCAATTATAAAAGTCACGGCTTCTTGAGACAAAAAAGTCAATTTATTCCTTAGAAATCTTTTTCTAAGAAATTTTCGAGCTCCTTTAAAAAAGGGTTTCAAGTAGTGTGGATTCTGTTGAATAAACTTCATTATAGATTCTTTGTTCTCTTCAAGACTCTCATATGCCCAGTGAATGCCTTTATCATTAGCCAAATCCACAAGGTGTCCCCAATTGATACATTTATCTTTGAAGAATAACCGAAACTCCTCCTTCTCAAAATCCATGGAAGAAACATCACACCACTGGTAGATCCTGGTAATTAATAAATAGCTGCTCAGAAGAACTTGATAGGACACCATTTTACTGCATGGAAAACTACAGTAGGTTATGAGGGACTTCCCCTGGGAAAATACGAGTATTTGTCCATGAATCCACTACAGCTTCCTAATTTGGTCATAACATTTCAACTGTATCCACTATCTATGCCTTCGGTATTAAAAAACAACAACAACAACCAAAAAAACTAAAACTGTTCCAGCATCAGTTCTAATGTCAACATAATCTATGTCATTTATATAAAAAATATACTTTGTACCCACACCATCAGATGAGGGGGAGAAGAAGTGGCCTGGTATACACTGACTATGCATGCAGCTATTGTAAGTACCTTGCCTTATTCCATTAAAATTGAATAAAAATGTGAAAAAGCTGTCTGATCGAAATTTATGTGCAGATACAATTGGCTACTATATATATATATATATATATATATATAATATTTATTGTGTACTGAATTGGCCTAGTGCTTTTACGTAGAAAAAGTATTGAATTGGAAAGTATCGTATGCCCACAATATTCCGCAGTAAAGGGAAAATCCGGAGTTATTGCGTCCCCCTAAGCTTCATTTGTACGCTTATTGCGTCCCCTGAGGGTCTGTTAATTCTATTACAGGGCCAAATCTTGAATTGCTTGTAGTCATGTATTTAGGACATTTCATACTTTCACCACCTAGGCTAAATGCCCTGCACTATAGGACATTTAGCCCTATCCTCTACCAGAAAAGTGGAGAAAAATAAAATTGCCTAAATACGAGACTACAGTTATTACCCTGTGTATAATACCATTCTATGCCAATTACATCAATTTGGTTAAATACAATAGCGACTTTTTATTACTAGCTATGAGTAGCTGTTGAGGTGTTTTAAACCCAGAATCTCTTATGATGCTGTATTGTTGTGATGGTCTTTTGTCAGATGTCTATCCAAACTTCTTTGAATGGAAGTAAGAGTGCTCGGTTCATACAGACTACCGCATGCATTCCGCGAGAAGTCTGTCTAATTCTTTGGGTGGAATATTCTCAATTTTTCGCTTTTCATTCATCCCTTTGCACGAATGCTAGCTACCACGTCCTCAAGTCGGGTAATGTTTTATTTTGAGTATTATAGTTGTTTTGCTCTTCTATAAACTTCCGTAATTCCTCATCATCAAGACTAACTGATTGTTCACTCTCAATGCTACAAGATGGCGGTACTTCTTGCCTTTCACATTCCCTTTCTACTCCACCTTGAATATTAGAGAAAAGATTTTCAATGACTTCATCAGAAAAAAAAAAATCAAAAGACTTTTAGGCAGCATCAATTATATTAGCCACTCGGTTTCTATGCCATTTGCGCATGACCAGTACACAATAAATTGATTAATCATTGGATACTGCGAGAATATCACGAGTCTGTCGGTGGCATTTACACTTGTGCCTGCGGCACTCGTGTAAACACTAACTGACAGACTCGTGATATTCTGCGGTATTCAATGATTAATCTATATCTATATCTATATCTATCTATCTATCTATCTATCTATATATTTATTTATTTATTCCACCCTAGATATCTTCACAATGGTATCTTTAGGTACATGACCCTAACTCACGGTTTTTCCCGGTTGTTATTTCACGCTAAGCTGGGCAAGCTAATTACCCTTGTAGTTATAGCAACCGGCCAAACTTGTCACTTTTGGGTTTTTTACAGCTACCTTTGATAAAAGAATTCTACCGGGATTGGAAATGGATTACGTGCTCCCGTAGAAACAGTACAAAACGCTAATCTAAGGCGTGTAACATTTGCTACATTGCGATTCGCACAGCTGATTACCTACCTACCCAGAGCTGCATAAGGTGAGCTAACTCAGGGAATAACTACTTCTAGGTTACTGGATATATTCTAATGTATAAAAAAAATTGTGCTTGAAAGAATTGCTATCTTTTTCAGTCACTTGACCAAAACTGTTATAGTCCCTTTAGCTGGCTAGAAAAGAAACTTAAGGTGCTTGCGGTCGTGCCAACTCAACTTGGACATACTATAGGGCTTTCATCACTTTTTATAGCAGCAAAGGTGGGAGGGAGAGGGAAATTTTCTGGGATTTCCCCTGGGACAATAAGCAGGGGGGGGGGGGGGGGGGGGAGGAAGGATTAAAAAAAAAAAAAACCTAAATACTACATCTCAAAAAAAAATTTTTTTTTTTTTTTTTTTTTTTTTTAAAAAAAAAAAAAAAATTATTTTTTTTTTTAAAAAAAAATTATAAAATTTT
>WLWI01004509.1_pt1 | contig 11779 bp, 10 predicted proteins | sample 6701501 | NCBI WGS metagenome assembly WLWI01 (sample SAMN12718690, study PRJNA515312) | sponge metagenome | isolation source: marine sponge | host: Mycale hentscheli | place: New Zealand: South Island, Marlborough, Capsize Point | collected 2014-11-01
CATCTATGAATTTGAGCAAGCTTCTTTCAGAGTATGGTTCATCTTCTTCCTGGAGACCAAGAAGGTTAATTTTCTTCGTGTACCTCTGTTTTGCTACACCTTCTAAAGACTTGCAGTACTCACTCATTGGTTGAGCCAGCTGATGAAGCCTTAGAAACTTTCCCCCCAGTGGGCGTGACCCGACCGCGCCCATGTACGTGAATAATCATTAAAATTCCTCGGCGATATTTGGATGAAACTATGTATAGCGGAACGTAGAGACGCATTTGGAAATTTTTCCAAATACGATGAGTGTCTCTTTTTCCGCCAAGCTTGCCAAATCTAGCTGTGAAATAAGGTACAGGAATTCAAACAGATACTAAAAAGAGCCATACTTGCTAAACACCTAGCTTTGACAGTCGTGGAGAACCACTCCACATGAACATAATCATTTTAGCTAGTCATGTTTTATATCATTATTATTGCATTTTAGTTTGCACACCGTGAATCGGGCACTTCTGCTGCAGGGTACGATGTTTGTCGAACAATTTCGTCCTTGTTCCATCACCTGTATTTATTTTTGATTGGACATTTGAATAACTATGTCATTATTCACAAATTCATATTTAATCACTGTATCATTATTCTCAGTTTAGTTCTGTCTTAGCAACCAATATTAAAACAACTTAAAAGTTAGACTGTTGTTAGCTAACTTAATTGACGGAACAAGAGTAAAAGGATTATAATTCCCTACAACAATGTGCTGGTGAGGAGCCATTCTGTTAATTTGCTAACAGTTCCTACTCTTTAATTGGCGGCAGTAAGACCACGTCACACAGTCGTCCTTAAACTTTTTAGCTCAAGTAGGTGATCGATAGCAACGTCTCAGGGTCTGGTACGGAGCCCATTTTTTTGAATTTTTAGCCTCCCTCGCTTATTTTACCTACTTATCATTCATATTGGGTTCAAGAAATCCACTCAGTAAAATGTTGTTGAAGATTACCATGGGCAGGTGCCTTAGCAGAATAAAGGGTACATGCATGCCTGAGGTTTCCTACACAAAATGAAATAAAGGCATAGATATTATATCCCAAACTCATTAGTATTTAGTATGCTTCGCTCGCTCTGCTGAATTAATTAAACCTAATGAGATGAATTCGTACAGGGTTGACATGATGGCATCTTAATTTATAGTCTATATATACAATGATAATTGAGTGAGTACATTGATCTTTTAGATATTGCATAAAAACATGCAACTTGTATTTAATTACTTACATAGAATATCAATTATCCTTCTCCTGGGTATTGGAACAGGAACAATATGTCTGCTGAGTGTAAGAAAGTTGACTGTATTACTAAACAGTTTGGTAGTAAATATTGAGTTGTGTTTAGGAATCGTACGGTCTAGAGTACTGTTATGTAGGTATCCTAGAAGGAACTAGCAACATTCAAGTCAAATTTGGTACACACATACACATACATGGCAGTATAGGTGCTAGACTTGATTATTCTACTGTACCACTCACAGTAAGTTACATCCAGCTATTTGTGTATTGAGCAACTGGTAGTGAGCTATTATAGAGGGTTTAAGTGGCTACTTTTCCCTCAGATATGTTTTTTGAACCACTGTATCTGACGAGATCATGATGAAGCTAATCACATAGAGTTAACCACCCCCCCCCCCCCATCTCTCAGTACATTTAATTTTCTTTCATTTTCATTTAGTGTGTGTGTGTAAAGAAGGATGGAGAGGATGGAGAGGATGGAAGGGGAATTGGTGAAACGGGGCTGGTATGTAGTAACATGTCTTTAGAAGCACCCATCCCACAGATTGCACAATGACATTTCCAGATGCCTTTCACACCGAGTATTGAAGCTGCTTATACTAATTTCTCTGACTTGTACTTCCCATATCTTGAAATAGTTTTGCGTTATCTTGAGAATTATTGGATACATTATGTAGACCCTCATGCATCATTTAAAACTTCAGCATTCATAGTGTACATGACTTCCTTAGAACGACAATTTAAGACCTGTTATTGCTTTACTTTAGTTTTAATTTCTGGCTAATTTTCGAGAAAATGTAAGCCATCAGTTCAGCATAGGTACTAGCTTTTATGGGTAATACCCCCTTTTGTTGCGTCATAATCACACGAGCTAACAATTATCACAGGAGTAATTGTGGTCATTAGTAGTGGCTGTGTTGTTGCTGACCTTGACAGTATTCTAGTTGACCTTTCTAAAGGTGTAATACTACCTGGAGAGAGCACATCCTCATTCATATAGTAAATATAGTACATCATGCTTACGTTGTTCCTTGGCACAGGTTATTTTATAGTACAAGGTTTATTTGTTGTTGTTTTTTTTGTTTTTTTTTGTTGTTGTTGTTTTGTTTCATATTTTTTTACATTTTTTTTATTTAATGAAGGTGTCATTACAAGTGTACTCTCCAGAAAGAGCAGTTTACCTTGGGATTTGGTAGTTGCATGTTGAATGCTAATCTATTTGTACATGTGTGTGCATGTGTGTATGCGATGAGTGTGCATGCATGTGACATGTCAGAAACATCAGGCTGTTTACATTTCACGTCCTTTGGAATTCCTTAATTGAAAGGAAGCAACACATAAACACATGTGCTCAGGAAACAGCTAAATTCAGAGAACATTACTTTCAGTAGCTCAGGTTCTATGTGGTTCTATAATAGTGGCTGACATGGTACATTGTAGTACCTTAAATGTATAGATGTGAGAGAAAAATAAGAAACAAAACACTCATAGAATTCTAAGCTACTAATGTGGCATTCAGATTAAGCAGCTCATACAATTCTTATGACATGAATAATATTATTGCTACAATACAGTTTGTTAAATAAATACATTTATGTAGTAATATTAAATCTTAAGTATAAGAGAATGAAGGTGATAAGACACTTATTAGCAGCTTATAGTGCAACTTTATTCTTACTACATCACCAAGTATATGTAACTTACTATTATATACAGGTGTCTTCATTGCCTCCAATGAAACAAAAATGTGTATGTATGTGTGTGTGTCTATGTGTGTACATGATGTGTCTGTGTGAGTGTGTAGAGCTTGTGTTTTGACATAACCTATGTTAGCCTTAGATGAAGTAAACATTACCCAAAATTTGAAAACTATTTTTAACAAGTTGGCATATCTCTAAGCAAGTCAACACTGTTTGCAAGACCCAAACAGAGAGCCCTCACGAAAGTACCCTATCTTCACTAAGATCTGAAAGCTTATATGACTATTTTTTTGCTGCGACAAATGGTAAATTGATCTTTGTGGTAAGGCAGTCTTACTTTACTTCACTAGTGAACTATGAGTGATTATTGTGGTGTGAAGTATAATTGGTCAGTGAAATACTGAATATCTGAGTATATATGGAATGTATTACATGTTGAGAACTCGCATATTCTTTCAATTATAAATCCAATTAGGTATACAAGCAATGAAAAGCAAGATGAATGGAGTAAATAAATTTGAGGTGGGATTATGCCCCCAGAGCAGGAAACACTACAATTATTACCTGTAAATTATCATCAACTTGTAACTAGTACTTTATGTATTAAAGTCTCGGAGGTGGGGGGAGGAGGTGTACACTTTAAACCCTAGTAGCAATTTAAAATGTGTTTTATCACAGTAAAAATGAACAATTTTGTATTATTGTATATTGATACTATTACATTATCATTTATACATAATCACTAGTGGAATAGTTAAAGAATTTTTGTCTTTCACTAGGAAATAGTTACAGATGTTCAAGTGCTGCTTTACAGCACTATAAATTTATTGAAACAGTTGTTGTATGACTTATGTAAGATTATGCCCTAGTAATGCAGGTTAATTTAGCTTGCTTACAAACATTGACAGTAGTCTCAGTGTAGCAGCAAATGCAAATGTTGGAATAGCTTTGAAAGGTACATTATGGATATGATTATCTTCATTTTTTTGTTGGTGGATTTTGTGATTTCTTACTGTTTTAAATGCACATTGCAGTATAAGTATTTGTACAAACACTTGGAATAGTGGTGTTTATTATGTCTGTGTCGATCCTTTCTGAGTCATTATTATAATATTGAATATAGCTTAATAATTTTTTCTGAGTCACTTTATAATTTTGACATAATCTAATAATTGATCCTTTCTTAGTCAATTTGAATAATGTTGACTAAAATCTAATAGTTGATCCTTTCTGAGTCATTTTAATCATGTTGACAAGACCAATAGTCAATCCTTTCTGAGCCATTTTATATAATGTTGACAAGTGTTAATAGGTCATTTTATCTGACTTACTTTTTATAATATTGACAAAAGTTTAATAATTGAAATATGTGATTTATTTTTCATAATGTAGGCAAGAATCTAATAATTGATCATTTCTAAGTAATATTTTATCATGTTGACAAGAATCCAGTGATCGATCCTCCCTGAATCTTTTTTAAAATGTTGACAAGTGACTAATGATTAATTCTTTCCAAGTCCTTTTTTTAAATTTTTTTCTGAGTTTCTTTTTTATAATGCTGACACGAATCTAATAAACGATCCTTATTTGGTCAATTGTTATAATGTTGTCAAGAGACTAATAGTTGATTCTTTCTTTGTCATTTGTATAATGTTTAAAAGAGTCAAATTATTGATCCTTTCGGAGTCACTCTTTATAACGTTGACAATAATCTACAGAGTCACTTTGTATAATGTTGATTCTGGGTCATTTTTATATTGTTGACATGAGTCTGACAATCGATCCATTCTTAGTCATTTTTATAATGTTGGCATATTATATCTAATAATTGATCCTTTCTGAGTCCCTTTTATGATGTTGAAAATTGTTTAATGGCTAATTCTTTCTGAGTCAATTCTTATAATGTTGACAGGGGTTTACTAATTGGTTCTTTGTAAGTCATTTTTACAATATTGTCTTAAGTCTAATAATTGATCCTCACTGCATCATTTTTATAATGCTGACTGGAGTTTAATACTTGCTATTTCTGAGTCATTTTTTATATTGTAGGCAAGAATCTAATAATCGGTCTTCCTCTGAGTCACCTTTTATCATGATGACAAGAATCCAATAATCAATCCTTTCTGAATCATATGTTTTAATGTTGTCAAGTGTCTAATACTTGATTCTTTCCGAGTCATTTTTTACAATTGTCTAACAGTAGTCCAATAATTGATTTGTCTGAGTCATATTTTATAATAATGGCAAGATTTAATAATCAATCCCTTTCTGAGTTATTTTATTGAAGAGTCCAATAATCGATACTTACTGAGTCATTTTATATCATGTTGACAAGAATTTCTGAGAATTTTTATAATGTTGACAAGAGCCTAACAGTTCATCATTTTTTCTGAGTCATTTTTTTTTTAATAATTTTGACCGAATTCTAAAAATTGATTTTTCTGAATACTTTTTTATAATTAGACAGGAGTCCAATAATTCAGCCATTTTTATAATGTTGACAAGAATCTAAAATTGACTGTCTATAAGTGTGTCCTTCACGTCCTCTACATCATTTACAGAGTATATATATGCATTGTACCAAAATTACAATTGAGTAATTGAGTGTTATGAGACTCATACTTTACTAGAGCTTATTATTATCAGTTATCTCAAGTCCATTTTTTCCAGTTAAATGTGTACGGTATTTTTGCAATGTTTAATATGTGATAGACTGAGACTAGTATTTAGTATTGTGAATCCATTCTGTATGTCATTTTAAAACATGTTTAGATTGATCCTTTCTGAGTTTATTATCACCCTTAGTAATTGCAGCTATTCCTTTAGAAGCCAACTGTTACCTATTTTACTTTGTGATTGAACAAAACCTAATGATTATGCTCTACTTGAATCCTTTCTAATTTTTTTAAATGTTGAATGAACTGCAAGTCTACTTTTATCCTTTTTAGTAATTGTGACTGAGTTTAATTTGTACAATCTTTCTGAATCTGTTTGCTACAATGTCGAATGACTGTCGTTGATTTTTTCAGTAGTCTATTATATATAATGTTAAATAATTGTATCTCGACATTATCTGAGTGTTTATCACTATGCTTGGTCCTTTTCGAGAGTATTGCTGAATGTAGAGATTGTAACTACTTTCTAAGTCCGTTATTTAAAATGGTCAATGATTGTGACTGATCCTTGTTTAGAGAGTATTTTTTACAATAATATTAATTTATCCTTTTGATTCTATTTTTACATTAATGCCTTTAGTATAATGTTTGAAATTTGTGATTGATCTTTTCCTTATATATAATTAATGGTATGTTTCCTGATGGTGCGCTATTGTTTCGGCATCCAATGTTCAATAATTATTTTGTGATTAATCTTTTATGAGACTGTTAAATGATTGTGTTTAATTTTTTTCTGAGACTATTATTTATTATGACAATGTTCAATGATTATGACTGATTTTACAATGCTCAATGATTATGACTGAGTTTGTTTATTTTACAATGTTCAATGATTTTGACTGGTTAATTTTATTTCTACAATGTTCAGTGATTGAGTTTGTGTATTTTTTACAATGTTTAATGATTATGTCTGAGTTTATTTATTTTACAATATTCAATGATTGTGACTATGTTTATTGTTTACTTTACGTTTACTAATTGTGTCTTAGTTTGTTTATATTTACAATGTTTAATGATTGTGACTGTGTTCACTGTTTATTTTTACAATATTTAATGATTGTGACTGAGTTTATTGTTTATTTTGTAATATTTAATGATGGTGGCTGTGTTATTGTTTATTTTTACAATGTTTAACGATTGTGACTGAGACCATTTACTTACATAATTAACACACTCATTTTTTTTTATTTACTTATATTTAATTATTCATATATTTTCATATTTAAACGTTCTTATCTAATTATTAACTCCTTCAATTGCTTTCATTTTACATTCTGATATTAAAATACTCTGGTTTATTTATTTACTTTTATTTATTTATTTACTCATTTATTAAGCTACTTATTTATTTATTGACTTATGTGGGGCCACCCAACTGTTGCAGGGACACCAGATGGAGGAGCTGGGTGTGCCGATGCAGTTTGTAATTGTGATCAGCTGCTACATCAACAGCTACCATACTGGTTTCACAGTTTTGGAACTAAATAGTCAGAACTAACTTTAGACACAGTGGTATCACTTTGAGCATGGCACACACCTCTTTCTTTTTATGTTTCACTATGTGGGAGGATGGCTATAAAATCACCATAGTCACTCCAGCCAGTTTCAGTTGGTCTCTGTCCTTTTTTTTATTTGCACCATACCTTATTAACTAATATCTAATTAACTTTCATTATAACTTCCTTGAATACTCTTGAGGCTAGTTGGGAAGTGATAGGATAGCTTTAGGTTGCTTATAGGAGAGTGCCAGACTACCCATAGACCAATTCTGGTGGCAGTGTACCTGGCTGGAACTTGGGATTTACACATAGTCTCCAGCTGCTTAGTAGTCTTGCAAGGACTTGGTTCAATACCCCCACAACTAGTGACAGTGGTGGTCCAGCTACCCTCTGATTGAGACCCCACTGCCATTGAAACTGAAGTTCAAGAATTTTTTTATGTGTTTGGTAATAACTGTATCATTTGTGAATATTTGAACACTGGAATTATTATTATTTGTTTGGTACTATATCATATTGTATCATGTTTTTCTTTCTCTGTACTTATTGTTTATTTGTATTTTCTCTTTTTCCTTGTACAGGTCCCTAGTTCTTTGGACTCAGCTGAACAGGACCTGGTGCCTATGCCCCAAAGCAGAAGACAGCTAAACATCAGAGACATTCGTCAGATTCTTTCTACGAAGTGCCGAGCAGTCACCATACTCTGTGAGATTGTGAGACTACAATCAGAGTGTGGTTCGACAATTTGAGAGCACTTCCGATCCTCCAACTTTGGGTTCCACCGGTGAAGAGACTTCTTCTTCAACCCTGAGGAAATGACTGAAACAGAGGAGCCCACATTAGCTGGTGTCATGACTGCATGATGGCAACCATGCTCAAGAGAGTTGAAGAACAAGATGTTCTAAGGGAAGCAGAGGCTAGAGCAGAGAGGAGAGAAATGCAGGCAGAGAGAAATATTGAGAAATTACCAGCTATGGCAGAAGGTGCAGATGTGGAGCTGTATATACAGAGTTTTGAGAATGACCTCGTTCAGGCTGGCATTTGTCATGAGTCTTTCCTTATTCCCAGACTACCTCCATCTTTGAAGGATCATATTGGAGACTTGCAGGATGACTACACCACAACCTATGACCAAATCAAGGATAGGCTGCTTATAAGAGTCGGTTAAACTAGCTTACAGGCAGGTCAACAGCTTTTTTATTTACACTCAACTGACATTCGTAGGAGGTCATCGTCACAGTTGATTGAGCTGGTGGAGAGAGTCATTATGAGAGTAGCAAGAGGTGCTAAGTTGGTGTCAGGTGTCGTGGATAAGCTTTGCATTGCGAAGATTTGATCTTTGTTGACTTCAGAGGGCCAACAACACCTTGATTGTTGGCGGATTAATACCAAGGAAGACCTACGGTCTGCTCTCCTGGGAAACTACATGTGGCTACATTGTTAGAGAGGAACGGTCATTGAGGAACCTACAATTTGGTCATCATAGAGAACTGGTTTTATACAAGTGCCAGAAACCTGACCACAGAGCAACTGATTGCCGCTCAACTCAGTCGAGTTCTTCTGACTTGCACAAATCTGATGGATTTGTGTATACATGCTATGCATGTGGTGTTGTAGGCCACAAAAGCCCAGACTGTCCATCAAAAACTTCCAATAGCTCTAAGAGAGTGGAGGTGAAGAAGGAGCCTGAGAATGCTGGCAAGTTGAAGAAAAAGTCTTTCAAACAAGCTGAGGTCAGCATGCTCTACAACGGACCTACTAACACTTCACTATATGGCCAACCACTACCCCTCCTGCTAGATACTGGAGCTCAACTATAGGTTTTCCCAAAGGAAGGACAGGCAAGAAGGTATGCCTGAAGGGCTATAAGGGCAGGGTAGATGAGGTCGAGTTGGCTAGTATTTCATTGTGTATTGGGAAACGTGTTTGGAAGGGTGAGGCAGCTTTAGTGAATGGGTCTGATTTAGATGGAAGGGTATTTTAGCAGTAGATATTACTGACCGTGAGGCATGGGAAATCATGTCTGAATTTAGGGAGAGTTCTTTACAAGTGAATGTGGTGGAAACTAGGCATCAAGCGAGAGGGAGAGAGAGTGTGGAACAGAGTGATAAAGTGTGTATGGAAGAAGAGAATTTTGGTAGTAATACTTTTAATTTATTTGAGGATGACAAGGATGAGGTGGTTTCAGCAAGTGAGGCAGATGAATTGCATTTGGCAGATGAGAAGGTCTTGGAAGATGTAGAGGGAGAAAGTGATAAAGGCTTCAGAAGTGGGAGTAGAGGCATATGCTCTAGATTATGCTTGTGTTTTGATAGGGAGTGACTGTGACAAATTTGTGGAGGAGGTTAAAAATGACTAAGTCTTACACCCTTAAAGGACTTAGCAGACAAGAATGCTAGAGGGTATTACTGTGATGATGGTGTACTCATGCAGAGACATAGTGATGTGGCTTTTGGTTTGGTTGAAAATATTATTTGTACCTAAATCTTGATGCAGTAATCTTATTCACTTAGCCCATGATAAAACTGGCCATTTAGGATATAAAAGCTGACTAGCATTATAAAACAAAACTTTGTTTGGCCTCTAATGAACCGGGACATTAAGACTTACTGTGAATCATATGAAATTTGTCATAGGAATAATAAGGGGGGACAGAGCAAAGCAGTGATGGTAGAAAGACCAGTTCAGTCTCAGCCCTTTGAGCAGATTACTCTTGATTTAGTTGGGCCACAGTCTAAAGGGAAGGGTGGGGCTAGACTTATACTTACTGCAGCCTGTATGGCTACAAGCTGGCCTGAGGTTATAGCCCTGAAATCAATAACTGCTAGTTAGCAGCTGAATCAGTCATGGACATTTTTAGCTACATGTATTTACCACAAAAAAATTTGACTGATAGGGGAATCCAATTCACTGATGCATTGGCTAAACAGTTAACTTCTTTGATGGGTATTGAAAAATTACATACAGCAACCTACCACCCACAGACTAACGGAGTGCTAGAAAGACTCCATGCCACCCTCGAAGCTACGTTACGGAAGGCGAGAGCACTAGGTTTGGATTGGGTCGGACAAATTCCATTTGTTTTATTTGCTCTTAGACAAGCCCCAAACGAAACCACTGGGTTCAGTACATTTTCTTTTCTTTACTTGTTCCTTCACTTATATTTAAACTCTCTTATTTATGAACTCATTAATTTACTTATTTATTTACTTACATTAAAAACCGTCATATTTATTTATGTACTCATTCATTTACATATTCATTTACTTATATATTCTCTTTCTTATTTATTTATTTACTTATTCATTTACTCATTCATTTATTGACTTATATTTGCTCTCTTAATTATTTCCTAAATTACTTACTTTTCATAGTAAATTACTCATATTTGAACTCTTTTATGTATTTATTTATTCCTTTATTTACTTAAACTCTATTATTTATATACTTACTCATTTATTTGCTTACTCATGTACTAACTTATATATTTAAACTCTCTTTTTTATATTCTCATTTTTATTACATTTATTTACTCATTTATTTACATGTTCATTCACTTACTTACATATTCTCTTTTATTTATTTATTAACTGATTTGTTAACTTATTCATTTATTGACTTATATTTTACTCTCTTATTTATTTACTCAATTACTAACTTTCATATACCTACTTATATTTTAACTATCTTATATATTTATTTATTACTTAATTTTATTTCAACTCTTATTTATATTTACTCATTTATTTACTTATTCATTTACCAACTTTTGTATTTACACACTTTTATTTCTTTCTTTATTACTCCTTTCTTTACTTGTTCCTTTACTTATTTCAACTCTCTTATTTGTGTACACATTTATTTACATGTTCATTCACATACTTACATATTCTCTTTTGTTTATTTATTTATTTACTTATTCATTTATTGACTTATATATTTATTCTCTTAGTTATTTACTTAATTTACTTACTTTTCACATAGTTACTTAAATTTAAACTCTCTTATGTATTATTCACTCCTTTATTTACTTAAACTCTCATTATTTATATATTTACTCTCTTATTTACTTATTAATGTACTAGCTTATAATATAATGAAATTCTCTTACATATTTCTTTATTACTCCTTTCTTTTGCTTATTCATTTACTTACTTATATTCAACTCTCTTATCTATTTATTTAACCACTCGTATTTCTATTTTCTTATTTATTTATTTGCTTCTTTGCTTAATCCAGTAACTACTTGTTGCTATTAGTTTTATTTAATACTTTCGCCCTTTTTTTTTGGGTCACCATCCGATTGCACCTATCATAACTCTCTCATTTGGCTATGTAATTTTTGGGAACCGGAGGGACAATTGGCAGGTAGCTAGAGATTTTACAAGAGTATGATGATTTCAAAATTGTACACTGGAAAGGTAAAGTTCCTCTTAATGCTGATGCCCGCACTCGTGCTTACCATATCGGCAGTGTGGTTGCTTACCATATCGGCAGTGTGGTCGCCATGAGCCGGTGTCACAGCAGATTGGGTCCCCTCGCGTATTTGGCCCGGGCGGACCAAATCCGCTTAGCAGATTTGGTCCTACCTCCGCGGAATTGGTCCGGTTTTTCAGTCTTCCTTTACTGCTGTGTAA
>WLWI01004510.1_pt1 | contig 11776 bp, 10 predicted proteins | sample 6701501 | NCBI WGS metagenome assembly WLWI01 (sample SAMN12718690, study PRJNA515312) | sponge metagenome | isolation source: marine sponge | host: Mycale hentscheli | place: New Zealand: South Island, Marlborough, Capsize Point | collected 2014-11-01
ACCAATGTTTAAAAACAGTCAAGTTTGAATTATGTTACAATAACAACACATTATTGAAAGTAAACCAAAACCAATAGTTAACATATAAATTATTATAGCTACAGACATAGCATGTGGAATTCTATGCCTAAAAAACTAGCACAACCTACTGATATTCAGGTGTTCACAAAATCAGAAATGATATTGTTCAGAGCAGTTGTGACTGTAATTGCAATATGGAGTATTTCAGACTGTAAGTTTCTGCATGCGTGTAGCTGTCATTTGTATAGCTGGTCTTGTAATAGGTGCAATATTTTATCCAACTTCAGATACACTCACTGGAGTATCTTCCAATAATGGATCTGAGGCAAATGAAGGATGTCCCTCAGTTTTTAAGATGACTGGTGCAAGTAATGAGAGGTTTTGTGAATGTTTTCAAATTTTAAGTAATATTAATTGAACTCTCATTGATGGAATTATTCCTACATTTGATATCAGTCAGAGGTACCTGGGCTTCTCAACTCTACACTGTAGATGTGACTCCCTCATATTCAATTGGATTTAGATTCTCTAGTTCATTTATGTTACAAGAAGTAGAACTGAGCATATTTCTCTGTACTCCATGGTCTATACCTACATCAAGTCTGACAATCAATATTCACAGAGGTATTACATTTCCAGGATTCATAGCCACATCTCCAATTGGTAGTAGAACACTAACTTTACAACAAAACTGTGAGTCTCTGGAGACTATATACATTACTACATCACCAACTAAATATGGTAACAACATAATAATATTATATTGAATTCACTAATTCTGCAACTGTGGGAGCAATTTATATTGGTGAAGTGATATTCAGAGATCAAGTTATTCAAAATCCAGTGTGTAAGTCAATTGAAGTTATGAGCAATTGTATGCCTATCAGGCTATGCATATTGATCACCAAAATCTACTTTAATTGCACCAACAGGATTTGCAACCAAAAACATATAATGTCCATGTTTAGTTAACTTATCCCTTTGTATAACTATGGTACTAAACTAAGTCTCATTAGTGTAATCCTTGTATTGTTAGCAACATCAAGTGCTCTGTGACCTATAGTGTCTAAAACCACAATAACAACATTTCACAAGTTAGGGTTAAATATAGTAAGATTTATGACAGTAACAACAATAGCATGTAATTTTTGCTATCAATAATTAATAAATTATAATACAATTTAATAGCCGATAAGGAATATGCGTTGAAAATTTCAGTAGTATAAAACTTTATGGTATGCAATTCAAAAATTGATTATGATTGCTCTTCCAATACATTCCTCATCCACCATGATTTATCATCAAAATACTATTATACCATACTCTATTGTGAGAGTGAAGTAAATGTGGTTCCACCTCTCAGCCTATAAAATTTATTTTGTGACAACTGTTAGTAGACTTCACAGTATTTATTATCATGCGAAAATATCAACAAGATTTATTATCAATTTTTATTCTATAACAAAATTTGATAATTTAGTATAAATAAGTTAAAATCTCAGTTGTAACACCATTAACAATACCTCATTCTCATGCCAATACTGTCATTGTATTTGAGTGTGACTTATAATTCTAAATAAAATATGTTTCATTTTTTATTATTGCATATTTTATTGATATCAATATTAATTAGTAATCATCACTGATAATAAGATTTTTGAACTAGTACAAATAGTTTTGCTGCTGACTATCAACCAGAAAGTCTAGTCACTGCTACAGTTATATGTGAAGTAAGGCTTTTTAAAAGCTTACCTATTGCATCAGCATATTGTCTATAGCCTATACAAATCTTAGATATTTTATCTGAATAATTATGTTTACTACAATTACTAGAGAGCTTTAATTGTTGTTATAGATCTGTTACAAATATTATTAAAAAAATGTTGTTATGCAAGTCTCACCATTGTGTGAGCGCATCAGCAACTAAGACATAAACTGTATCACACCCTACTACAACACTGAATTGTTTGAGTAATCCATATGAATTTACTTATAATAAGCTACAATAACAGATAAGCAGTTAGTCACATAAGTATATTTTCTAATATCACATGCTGATTTAAGATTGTACCAAAAAACCTATTAAAGAAATAAGTTTAATAGTTTCTCTCTCTTTTATTAGCATAAGTTCTTACACTCTATAGGAGGGGTCTGAGATTTTATTTCCAAATACAACCTTTAATGTTATGGACGCACACTTACCAGGACATTCTAATATGGCTAAACTCAGCTCAACAGAATGTGCTAGTTCATTAGCACTAGTGTTAGCTTCTTCTAATGAAGTGAGAGTACCAACCTCACAGGAGATAGTTGAAATAACCTCTTCACATTCCTCTTACTTTCATTCCATGATAAGTTCTTTCCTCTTCCAGGATAGAAGTTAGCCTTATGACATATAGTGTGGTAGATATAGCTCAAAAATAGGTCATACCCGAAAAAAAACGTAGAGAAACAATTTTGGTATAATAAAAAGCAGAATTTTTCGCATACTAAGATGTCCAAAATCCTCTGAAATCCCTTCCAGGGGAAAATATATATAGAGTTTTTGCCATGATGAGTAATACTGCCAGTTAATGATGCATGACCTCTGGATCAACTTTTAGCAGCTGCCAGTTTCAAAGTGCCTTTTTAGTCTAGTCTGACCTCTTTCCTCCTGGGTTGTAGCTTCTCTGTGCTATTCAGGAGTTTAAGTTGCATAGTTGTAAGTTTGTACATATAATTCAAATTGTGTATACAAGTAACATTGATTAAAATTCTGTCTGTTTGCTCACTCTGTGGTAAGCTTTGGTTGGGTGTTATAGACCCTATTGCCCTGCACCCTGCAGTGGTGTTTGGTGTGCTCTAGGTAAGTTACAGCGAGTAAAAAATGGCCAGTGAGGTAATAAAGTCTTTACAATATCATTACAGAAACCTGATGGCTGGGAATAACTGCGAGGAAGTTTGTAATATTCGGGAGGAGTGCTGTGTATTATGTAAATCAAGCTTTGAAGATGATAAAAAGTCAGTTAGTGTGTCCCATAAAGGTATTCTTACCATTATCGAATTTAGTAAGAAACGTGGCCGACTTGATCTTGTGAATTACCTAACAGAAAATATTGACAAAAAAGGGTTTTAGTACACGTAAAATGCAGAAGAAATTTTACAGATTTGAAGAGGGTTTGCAGTAGTTTTTCAATAGAAGTTGAAGCACCATGTGCTAAAAAACTTCGTTCAAACGAGTCACACTTCAATTGGAAAGAGCATTGCATGCTCTGTGGCCAGTTAGCTATACGTGATTCTCGTCATCCAGAAACAAGTGTACGTTCTGTCACTACACTGCCATTGCATGATAAACTCATGCAGTGTTGCTCAAGAAGGGATGATGCATGGGGATTAGAAGCCATGAGCCGCCTCCAGGGCTGTATAGATTTAGTTGCAGCTGAAGCCGTCTATCAGGATATCTGCTTGTCCAAATTTTTGCTTGATAGGGATGTTAGTACCAAAGGGCATACATTTTTGGGAAGACATAGTGATAAAAATAAAATGAAATGGTTTCAAATGCTTTATCAATGGCTGGACTCTGAAGCTGGTGCTGAAATGTATACACTAGGTGAATTACCTGCTAAGATGGAAGAGTTTTCAGATGGTTCAGAGGTTTACGGTAAAAAGAGATTGAAGCAAAAGTTACAGGAACAATACAGAGATTCCATATTCTTTGCTGAAGTGGATGGTCATGACAATGTTGTTTGCTTCAAAGACATGGCAATGCATATTATTAATGAGAAGTGGTACACAGATCGAAAAGACAATATTGAAGAAGAAGCAGAATGCATCATTATTGCTGCAGCAATGTTGATAAAAGAAAGTATAAGAGAACAAAGGTATGACATGGAATATTACCCTACCAATGAAAACTTTGAGGATGGTAAGCAGTGGATACCAAATCTTTTGCAAACTTTCCTTAAGACCATTATCTCATCATTACAGCTGAAGCAGACTAGCATTGGTCATGCTATAGTGCAAGCTACAAGGCACAAGTCAGTCATAATGCCAATTTTATTTGGTTTGGGTGTTGAGATGGACCATGTGTTTGGATCCAAGTGGCTTGTAAATGAATTAGCTAGACTTGGATTCTCTGTTAGTTATGATGAAGTAGCACGATAATATAAGCAATCTGTTATTCAAGGTGATAATCCAGACAACCTGTTCACTGAATACCTGCCAGGAATGTTTACTCAATGGGTGGCCGATAATATAGATCACAATATCATGACCCTGGATGGGCAAGGTACTTTCCATGGTATGGGAATAATAGCCATATCAACCCCAAGTACTGATTCCTCACCCATCAATAAATTGCAGGCAGTGAGAAGAAAACATTGTGTTGAAGTAAGCCAGTTGGTGAAAAACAGAGGAATACAAATATCACCATATTTCAGTGCAGCAAAAGGCCTCTCTTCAATTGACTTTAAGCCTATAATTCAGTTGAAGTTTCCATATACTCTACCCTCAGAATTGTATTCAGACCTTCTTTGGCATTCAGGCTGGATGTTCAGCAGCAAACAATTCCCAAGACCAAATTGGTCAGGTTACATGCAGCATGTATTTTCAAATAATTGCAATGTCTTCCGTAAATCTGAAGTTTTGTTTCTGCCCATTATCAACCTTAACCCATCAGATGGAAGTTGCATTTATTCAACCCTAAAGTATGTTCAAAGTCAAGCTAGAGAATTGAGTATACCAACCCATGCGTAACCTTTGACCAACCACTGTGGATAAAAGCAGTGGAGATTATAAGCGAGAAGTCAATGGATATAGTATGTCGCTTAGGTGGCTTTCATACCATGATGAGCTTCATGGGTAGTGTTGACACAATGACACAGTGTATGGTTCCAATGCAGTTAGCCACATGATCAGCGGCAAAGCTGTTTCAAGTGCTCTTCGTGGTCATTTCTTGGTGGAAGCAGCACTAACAAACAAATTGCTGGTCAAAGTGTGTCCCGATTACAGCATCTCTCAAAAGGAAAGATTAGGTCAAGTCTTTGAATCACTTACAACAAGGGATACAAATTGACAAGGAAAAGTGTCAAATAAATCCTACAAACTTGTTTTCACGATTAATAGCCATCATTCAAAGAGAGGAAGATCTATCTCCATACTTCTGTTATGAACTCACTGCATTTCCAACATCTCTGTTCAAAGATGGCATCATGCGTAAAACACAGAAGTCACAATTAGCCAAAATCATTACCAGTGATGTACAACCAGCTGAGTGTAATGCAAGGACAGAATATGTTATTGATGAAGGAGCACTCCTGCATAAAGTTAAATGGGCAAAGAAAACAACTTACCATGATGTAATCATGCAATATGTGGAGTACGTACATCGCAAGTATGAACACCAATGTTGCATTGTTTTTGATGGCTATGAGGGACCATCAACCAAAAGTCATGAGCATCTTCACAGAGTGATAAAAACTTGTGCAAACATCCAACTTAGTGAAGCCATGGAAGCTCTATTCAATTAGCAAACCTTATTTTCCAATGAATGAAATAAAAGTCAATTTATTGCCTTACTGAGTCACTACCTACAAGCTGGTAATCAGATAGTCCACCAGAGTGCTGGATATGCTGACACTGAGACAGTTGCTTGTGCCCTTCAGTATGTTACTCAGGGAACTGAAGTAACTGTTATTGCTGAAGATACAGACATTCTTGTGCTTCTGATGTACCACTGGCAAAAAGAGATTTAGCTATCAAAGAAACTGAATTAAATACCACTTACAACTCCATTGATGCTGAAGAAACTAGCTCGCAGGTAAAAGGTCCAGATATGTACAACAAGATTGATTTGAGTGGCAAAGATCAAGCCTCTTCTGAAACGCCAACCCACCCACCTGGTAAGAAAAGGCTACTTTACTCTCTAATTAGAAAAGATGTACCACCAGAAGTTCCGAAGAAAACTCCTGAGCTATATCGTGCCCTTAAGTCTGATAATGGTGAACCACCAGAGACTGGCTACACTGTCATGAATGGCAATGCAGAAGGAGAAGAGACCATAAATCCCAGTTATTATGATTCCAATACTGCTGAAGATTCAGCCTATTGTAGCACAATAGACGAGGCCAGGAAAGCTATGTCTGTAAATCCTATCTATGAGGGCAAGTACAGTGAAGTTGAAGGAGATGTTTCTACCGATGAAGTATACTCTGAAATTACGGAGAAATTAGAGGCAGGAGGTGGAGGAAAGCCAACAACACACGGAAGTAGTACTATGAAGGAAAGTGCCCCAGACAGAAAAACAGAGGACTCAAAAGTTAACACCACACAAGGTGACCTAGATCTAGGTATTTATGATAACCCTAATGTAGCTGACTCAGATGAAGATGAAACTAACGACGATGCTAACAATGTGTACGACTGTGTTCGAGAGGAATTGCAGCCGGCCATGTTTATAGGAGCTGAGGGCACTAAAAACTTTCAAGATGAAGACATCTATGCACCAGTCTATGACACATCTACACTAGGCACTTCATCTCTTCGAACAATACCTGTTCTTAAACCTGAAAACATCAAGAAAGTGAAGACTATTCGAACCGGATATTTTGGCAAAGTCGTTCTTGCTGACACTGTAGATCTGAGTCAAAAAGATTTAAATATCGGAGAAGACGAAGATAAAACGAAACCGATAAGAGTAGCCGTCAAGCAGCTAAAAGCTAATCCATCAGCCCAAGCCCTTGAAGGATTTAAGAAAGAACTCAAATTCATGTCTAGACTAGACCACGAAAATGTGATTAAAGTTCTGGGATCCTGTAAAGGATCTATGACATACATCATGATGGAGTACATGGAGAAAGGAGACCTTGCTCAATATTTAGTTAATTTTGAGAATATTTCCGCCGACAATGAAGAATCGAGTGACATCACCATCTCAGCAAACATTTTGACCGTCATGTGCTCTCAAATAGCCAATGGAATGAAGTAATTATCTGATGCAGTTTCTCTGTCTAAATAATTGACAGAAGTTTCTTAGATTCTTGTGATGTATTTATAATTACTATCACTATCAGTGGAAATTGAATATACTGTAATTTGCCGAGAGGTAATAATTAATTACTAACCCTTAAGTGCATTGGACAAGCAATGAAAGATCTTTAATATTTTGGAACTCTTTTGATGAAATAATTCTTACATTTATAAACAGTCAGTGAGATACTTGGGTACACTAGACAGTACATGAGACTACCTCATATGCTATTGGAATTACATATTTTAGTTTATTGTTGTTACAACAACATAATTTTTAAGCAGTCTATAGGCTTAACTATACGTATAGTTAGGCCAACAATTTAATGTTAACCAAGATTTAATATTTCCAGGGTTGACATCTACAACTCTAACTAGTAAAAGAACACTGACTTTAGAACCAACTGTATATCTCTAGGAAGTATATACATCCCGGCTGTATTGTGTAGTGAATGTATGTTTACTATCCAGGTAAAAATAAATATAATATTCATTTACTTTAAATTTGTTGACATTATTGATTTTTAACCAAATAGCAACCACATAACAGTCAGTAGCAATAAATAATATAGTTAGCGTATCACCCAATTGGGTGTACTATAATAGTGACAACTAGACATAAACACTGTAACCAAGATTAAAAATACAAAGCTATCTACACTAGATAAAACTTGTGTTTATTATTGTCTGAATAATATCAAACTACCTGTTCAGGACACCTGAACAACCACCAGAATTTTCCAGAACTCCTGAACTCTAGCTTGGACTTTCAAAGAACAAACATTGTCAGTACCCATTAACACTTGTCATATGCACACACATTTGTCTCTGGTTTGCTCCATTTCTCATCACATAATGATATTCATTGAGATAGAATCCCAATGCTGGGGTATCATCTTGCATCTCATAATGTGTCTTGCGAATTGCATGTCTTTAACTTTTGCCATCTACCCAAGGTCAAACTATACTTGAGCTTGCGACTATAGCTCTCAATTTGCCCAGGCCTACAACAACGATTCATCTTCCTGGCAACTGTTAGCTCACATTGGCGGTGGTTAGCTAGAGGGAGTGGCAAATGTTCTGGTCCTTCTAATTGTTAGTTCAAGGGTCAACAAGGCTTGAGGACTTACAACCCTCAAACACTACCAAATATTATTGTTAGGTGAAATGGTTGTGATTTAATAGAACAGTGGAGTCAAGAGATTATAAAATTAAGCTAAGATTATAAGATTATGTACTGCTATTAAAATTATTATTAGGACATTGGCGTTTAACTTATTGACTTACCAGCATGTTTAAAGGCAGTCACTTTTGAATAATAATGTTACAATAACAACACATTATTGAAAGTATACCAGAACCAATAGTAAACAGAATTCTTATAGATACAAACTTCATGTGTCATATGATGCCTATAAAACTAGCACAACCTACTGATATTCAGGTGTACACAAAAATCAGAGATGATATTGTTCAGAGTAGTGGTGATTTTACTTGCCATATGGAGTATTTCAGACTGTAAGTTTCTGCACATGTGTGCCCGTCATTTGTAAACCAGGTCTTGTAATAGGTGCAATATTTCGTCCTTCTGCATATACACTCACTGAAGTATCTTCCACCAATGGATCTGATTCTAATGCAGGATGTCCCTCAGTTTGTAGGATGACTAGTGCCAACAATGATAGGTTCTGTAATTGTACTGGACAACTGAGTGATACTACTGGTATTCTCGTTGATGGAATTATTCCTACACTTAATGTCAGTCAGAGAGGTACATGGGCTTCTCAACTGTATACTGTAGATGCGACTACTACCTCATATGCTATTGGATTTAGTTTCTCTAACTCATTTATGCTAAAAGAAGTAAAACTGAGCATATTTCTCTGTATTTCATGGTTGATACCTAGATCAGGTCTGACAATCAATATTCACAGAAGTATTGTATTTCCAGCATTCATACACACAACTCCAATTGGTTATATAACACTATCTTTACAACAAAACTGTACGTCTCTGGAGACTATATACATTACCACATCATCAACTAGAAATGGTAACATATATTTTATTGAATTCACTAATTCTGTAACTGTGAGAGGAATTTATATTGGTGAAGTGATATTTAGAGATGAAGTTACTCAAATTCAAATGGGTGAGTATTGTTGTTTCAACATAAAATAATAACATGAAAAATGGGGAACGAATCAGGGTAAAAATAACTGCCGACTTGCCACCAATGTTTATTGTAAAAATATCATTCAATAACATTTTGATTAATTGTTCACAGTGCAACCAAACTAGAAATTAACGTTTTTATTATGCTGTAGTAAAACAAATAAATGAAGGTGAGATTTTTTTAATGCCATGCTTGTACTTACCCATGTGACTTGTATGTTACTCAAAATGCATGTAGAATTTGCTGTATAATTATAAGAATAGCAATATTTCTCATTTATTATGATATTTAAAACTTAACTGTTTTGACTTCTTTCTGAAATCCTCTTTAGTTGTCAACTGAAGAGGACCTCCGCAAGAAGTCAAAACGTCAACTTTTAATTAACATAATAATGGCCGTTAGAATAAGAAAATTTGCTATTAACATAATTATAATACTCTGTGTCACTGCTATACAATTGGCATTATAAACTGTTCGTGACTGTAAAGGGAAGAGGAGGGGGCTGAACACTACTTTAGTAAATGTTGCACCCAATTTGCCCTCACTAAATTCCTTGTGAAGTCTTTTGTTATGTCATACTCAAAGATTTCCCTAAGGTCGATTCAAACTTGATCAAGCACAAAAACTGCACAAAATATAAATTGAAAGTCCTTTTATACTACAATGAAATACTAATGTATGTGTAATATTTTTGGTTAATAAATGATGCCCAGTTTATAGTTACCCTCTTTATTCTAAAGTTACCCAATTATGATGTCCTTAGCTACTGATGTGCTTGTTGATAAGTTGATAAGGATACCAGATACAGCTACCCTCAAGTTGTAGTTATGTTAGCTAATCCTCTACATTGACTCTACAATGACATTCTTTGCCTTGTGGTGTAAAAAAAAAGATACTTATAGTGTCATAAACTTAATTTATGATAAGCTTCATGAGGAAAAAATCTACTAGACTGTCAAAAATAGTTAAACCATGTGAGCTTGCTGTAAGCCAATAACAGTAATAATAGAGACCATGTTTTTATTTTCTACAGCAAAATTTGCTGTTATGTAAAAGTAAATGTAATGCATTACTCTATTAATAAAGTGAAATGCTAACTTTATAATACAAATTACTCCTTATAAATCTATACGTAGGAAGCTTGCACAACTGGGCCATTTATAATATTATTGATCTGTGATAATATGTGTTTTGCTCCATAAACAATTTAGGCATCACTAGTAATTGTTCATAATTGTATTGTAACTAATATTCCTTAGGCAACAGTTCCTTCCCTACTTCTACTATAGTACCTGCCGCTACATCTACAATTGCGACTGAAATAAATATAATCCCCAGCACAACCACCTTAGTCACTTCTGCTAGTTCTTCTATTATTTCTACACAGACAATTATGGAAGTAACTTCTGGACTAAGTAATGAAGATGTTACTGGGATGATATCTTCAAATAATGAGTTTAACTCTGTTTCTTCAACAGAAATGCCTTACAACATAATGATTACAGAATCTCCATCCACATTTGGGTTTTCATCAATAATAATAATAGTAATATTAATTGGGATAATATTATGTATGGCTGCTATTATAACTATCGGAGGAGTCATTATAGCTATAGTGTGGAAGAAAAAGCACTCAGTACTACATGTCAATAATTTAAGTCAACCACAGTATATAGACGATGCCTATGAAGATATTGCTGATTTAAAGATTAATATTGGCCACAATATTGACACAAGAGGCACTGAACTTAGTAATGAAGCTGAAATAGTATTAGTGGACAACCAAGCGTATGATAAACAACCTAAAATAGAATTAGTCAACAACCAAGCATATGCCACAGTACAGCAAAGACGGATTGATGATATTGAAGATAACTAATGAATGAAGTATTACTTTTGTCCTATTCTTCAGTACTCAAAATAATTTATATAAACATAAACGACTTGCACTATTGACTATATACAAGGCTTTTCCTGAACCATAACTCACTAGTTGTTATTTTTGTTGTGTGTTAATTTCACCTACATATTAAATATTCTTAATTATAATGTCACGCAATTGAGTTCTGATATTAGTAAGACAATTTTATTGAGTCATTCTTTTGCAATTGTAATAAATACTTTGACAACTTTATAGTTGTCGTCACATGACTACTAATTGATTCCAAGTTATCTATTTCACAAGGGAATACATTACAAGTATTGTTCAAGGGGGGCATAAATCCCTCGAGCTGAAAGGTCAATCAAGCAAGTCGAAGGACAAGAATGTCAAATGACTAACTGCACACAGCAAGGATAACTGATGCTGATGGCATCGTTGCTGACCATACAAAAGAAACATAAGTAGCAGACAATACGCGAGGCTACCATTGACTAAGTATGGACTGCAAGAATATGTATAATATGATTGTAGTGTCTATTCAGTTAATATGCACAAGTTGCTGGGTTGTGTGTAGATATGAATATGATTATAATGTTAAGATCTAGAATATGTATAGTGTGGATAGCAGGTTGTAATTATCTAAGGGGAAAACTGCAGGTGAGGTTAAGGAACAAGTAATGAGAGAAGCGGTA
>WLWI01004511.1_pt1 | contig 11775 bp, 6 predicted proteins | sample 6701501 | NCBI WGS metagenome assembly WLWI01 (sample SAMN12718690, study PRJNA515312) | sponge metagenome | isolation source: marine sponge | host: Mycale hentscheli | place: New Zealand: South Island, Marlborough, Capsize Point | collected 2014-11-01
TCATCCGTTGCCGATGACCAGGAAGCAACTGCGAGCCTTCCTTGGTTTGGTGGGGTTTTACCGGAGGTTCATTGCCGGGTTTCATCGGTGGTCCTCCATCCTCACTCCTCATACGTCCACGGCGATGTCGGGAGTGGTGAGTTGGACAAGTCCAATGTTGGATGCTTTTCATGCATTGTGTAATAAATTATGTGAGTCAGTGTGTTTGTGTGTTCCATGTGCAAGTGATGTGTTTGTCGTAGAAAGTGATGCAAGTTCGACGGGTGTTGGAGCCGTCTTATCAGTGATTCGTAACGGAGAGACCTTGCCGGTAGCCTTCTTCTCGAAACAGCTCAGAGGAGCGCAGTCTAACTACAGTGCCCAGGAGTTGGAGGGTCTGGGTATTTACGAAGCTATCAAACACTTCGCCTATTTCCTATATGGTCGCAGGTTTACAGTCGTTACCGACCATAGAGGGTTGATCAACATGATGGATGGGAAACAAGTGAACAGGAGAATCTACAACTGGAGTCTTAAGTTGTCTATGTATGACTTTACAATTGTATATCGTGCGGGAAAAGAAAATATTGTTGCAGATGAATTGAGCAGGTGCCACGGAGACGGAGTAGTCAGTGACCGGGTCACCCTGCTCACGGAGGAGGGGGGAGATGTGGGCATACAAGAGGCCCACATGAAGGAAGAGAGAGACGAGAGAAGAGAAGTAGTCAGAAGAAAGGAAAGAGAGAACAAGTAGAAGATTGAACATTACGTGCATGCATGGAATACTAGTCATACATACATTATTCATGAACAGTCGGTTTAGTTGTATCATGCGCAGTTAGTTATTCTTGTGATTTTACTTATTTGGTGTTTTATGTCATTGGTCTGTTGTGGAGTCATCCCATTGGTTGTTGTTCTTATTTTGGGAGGGGTCAGCACTCCGTATATATATTATACTCCGTGCTGACTTCTTCAGATCGTAATTACACTTAACCCAAGTTTCACTGAAGTGGTGTAACCAGTTCGCTGGCGAGGGTTCGGCTATGGCTTGATTAACTCTAGTTACCTTCTCTGGTGGCAGCGTACTATTGCTGTCTCCAGGTGTCGGGCCTTGCCGATCCACGGATTAAGAGCGAGCCCCCACACACTTAACTTAACTACCTTTACTTTTACCTGAGTAGGACACAATTTTTGATATTTTATTGCTATGTCCTACTTGGTTATAAGCTACAATTACTATTTCATATTTGGCACATGCTAGCAATTCCGGATATAATTCATATTCATAAGAAGTGTTGGTGATGTTACACCTTGAATACAATTGAATAGACTCATCTGATGAATTGTAAACATATAAACAATAGGTTATGTCTGGATCTGTTGTAAGAATATCAATTGAAAATGGAGCATTCCACTGAATGTTAACTGTTTCATCATGTATCAATTCTGTCGTTATATTAGTTACTGCATCAGGAGCTCCTACAGCATATAAAAAATTTAAAAAAAATTAAAAAAAAGAAAATTCATCACAAAAATGTGTTCTACCTTAAATACACCTTCACAAAAATATTTGAAATAATGTTTATGCACTGGTGTCAATTTAATTGTTTTAATACAACTGTCATATAATTTGACCGTTTGTATTTCTTATCTCACTGAGAAAAAGAATGTCAGATATAATGAACAAAGTATTATGAATGTTAATGTTTAATTCATTAAATATGTTGCAATGCATACTTTATTAAGCATAGTGCAATGCTGCCATAAAACGAGTGAGGAATAGCTAATATTTGGGAGAAAAATGTGATAATAATAATATATATCTCTACAATCTTTATATTATACATTTAATTAACAGTGTGCATTATGATTTTCCCACTTGACAACACCTACAATGCCTTCTTGTCTCATGTGTTTGCTTCTCAGCTTTACTTGTCTATAATTTATCTCTCACCTTGTAAACTAATAACAATTTCATTTCTCCAAATATAACTGGCTTCACTTTGTACACCACATCGAATAGCACTGTTGTCATATTCTTTAGTTATAGATTCCCAAGTAAAGAGTGATATCTTATTTAAATTTGTTGTGGTAATTGTAGTAAATTCAGTATGAACTGATCCATTAACAGTCCACATAAAGGAATTATCACCATATGAGGAACAAAACATCCTGACATTTTCTCCAACATAGTACATACTTCTCTCTGAGGTAATAACAACTAAGAAAAAAATCACACTTAAATTTAAGTTGTGTTGCTATTGGTTAGACAGAGACAGAATTTTTGGAATTAAATTGCTACAGTATAGTACACACGTTTATACATAAGACCTGATTTTACACTTCATTATGGCCATTCAAATAGATCATTATAAAGTTACATGAAATGCTCACATAAAAGTTAAAGAATTATTATACTTTTATGTTGATTCAATTCAATATTCTAGCTAGAATCTCATGAGCAAGTTAAAGCCATGTATTAGATATAGATACTATAGAAATTGTACTAAACTAGTTGCCAAAAAGCTAATGAATTATGATAAAAAAGAAAGGAAATAGGAGAATTAGCTGAGAGAAAAGTGTCATGCAAGAGTAGGATAGTGGAAGTTATAAATTGAATAATTTTCAATAATGATGATAAACAAAAAGAATGTACATAGGAAAACAACTTTAAAAAATTAAGACAATAAATACTTATTATATAATGTGAATTTGTATTATACTGCGACAATGAAGAGCAATTAACTTGAGCCATTATGTATTCTGCAGTACTCATTCGTAGGAATCTAGGTATCCCTAAAATGACAATTTTTAACCAAAATTAGGACTATTATGATGTTTAATTAAGTGACTTTAATGAGCTACATATTATTTTGCTATACAAAATACGTTCAGATTGTAAAACTGTTTCTCTTAGATATTACACATCATTAACTACAAGAATAAGCACAAAAAATTATTAAGACTGTTCAAATATTAATATTAGATGTTTAGTAACTTTAAAAAAGAAGAGAAGTTTTAAAACTTGATAGGCATCATAATTTAGATAACAAATCACATTCCTCTATCACTAAGATACAATGACAAGTATGTTGTAAATTTTTATTGAAAAATTGGGAAGCTTCTGATACAACATAATTATATATCCTCTATAACAACATAATAGTTATATAGACTTGTTTGTTTCTCAGTAGATTGTCTCTGACAAAATTATAAAATCTTACATTATTTTACCAATTTGCACAAAACTCTTATATATTGTATACTACACAGACAAAAGTACCAACTTTTATGATTCACTTATGCTTGATAGAAGTGTATCCCTTTATAAAAAAAAACTCAAACAATCTGAAACTGATTGCAAATTTTATACTACAATTCTCTTACCTTCATTAGCCATAGAAAAAGAAATAAGAGAAGTAACTGATAGAACAATAAAAAATATTGAAGTTAAGTTCAGCCTTCCATTGTTTTTACCTTCACTAGCAAATTTTGTGAACTCCAAACTTCTGTTTCTAATTATCTGAAAAAAAGAGTATAACAAAGTTGCTTTCCCAAATAAGGTTATGTCTAGACATTAAAAAATATTTTTATAATCCTGAAATATTGTGGTACAACAGTAAATACATAAATAAAGCCATACATCTTGTCAATTTATAATATGACTATTGCTGTGTTATATATAATAATACGTAATAATTTGTCAGAGTAAGCATTGCAAACATTAGTACAAAATTAAAATGAGAGTGAAATACACAGCCTCGAGTGCGGCCAGTTGCGGTTCATGCTCATTCCAACTGTTGTCATACTTTTACTTTATAGTTCTCAGTTATTGTTCCTATAGTTTTGAAATTATCGAACCAGTGAAGCTGTAATTACCCACCCACACTAGCTAGCCGATTATTCGGACCTAAGCTAAGACCAAGTTCTCTACTAAATAATCCAACGTCCACGAAAATTACTGTCACAAGGTCGCCATCCTGACAGTGAACCCTGTACCGGGCAGATGACAAGGGCAGCAAAGTCTCTCCTATTAGGTCCCCTCACTAGCTACACAGCTAGGCCCGAACTTACAACTCAGGCTGCCTTTCTGAACTTTCGTAGTCAGTGCGAGCATGATCAGAGACTATTATAAGCCTTACTAGTATTGATGCAGATGATCAATAAATACATATGATATATTATTACGTATAATATTAATCATTTTTACCTTAAGCTTCCAATCATATTCAGAAAGGTTCTCAGCACAACTTGTCCCATCAGAAGCATTAAGTACTCCCTGAGTTACCTGTTATTATATAAATCTTATAATATATTACGTCCATATTAATACTAAAACATTCAAACATAATTATATGAATCATTGAATCCAAGCACCCTGACTTAACACCATAGTCATTAAAAAGCTTTTCTTTCAATTAAATTCTTTATCTTAAATTTCTCCAAAAAATAATCATTGTTTATACTTTGAAATAGCAAAGAAAGTCATACAAATAAAATTTCTAAAAATAAATGATGTTCTGTACAATATTGAAAAATATTTTCAAAAACATTCCTGCCATACAGTATAAGCTAAGCATGAATTGCATATGCATAATTTATCACCACTAGCGAGTGTTTAGTGTAGTTTATAGGAGCACAATACTTTTTCATGTATTCACTTTTTGAAGACACATCACTCAATTAATAGTGAATAATGCAACACCACAATCCAAACAAGTAACTGGTGATGTGATTGTGCACAAATTATTCCAGCAATGAAGTAAAACATAAGGCTGATGAAAGGTTGACTTTTGTCAATATATGACCAGTACTTGAAAATAAAAAAAGGTTACTTTATTTTGAAGTTAATAGTTTATTTAGTTTTGGAAGAAAACATTAAGTCTATTAATTTATTTCTAAATGTACAAGTACAAAGACATGAACAATTAAAGTTAAATAAAATTAATTTTGTGCCTATACTTTTTTTACCATATAGCGGGAAGAGTCGCACGAGAACATAAGATTTATTTGTGTGTGTTTGTGCAGCCTGCAATCGTAACTATTTCATTATTTTGTGTTTTGTGATGTGTGCATTTCTCACCTCAGAGTGCTCATGAACTCTGGCATCATCCAGTCATTAACTTACCACATTTTGCCATTGTGCAACTCTGGTTTCTATGTCATATTTTAGCCAATTCTGCAAGTATTTCTATATAAGTGGCTGCTTTGTATTTGGTGGATTTTACCTGTAGTCAAGTTCTAATACATTAGTTAACTTAATTGTTGGCTATTGGAGAGCTAGTTTCAGCTTAATCCCTGAACTAACGCAAGACTTCCCTGATGGCAGCGATTACCTGGCCATTGCTCATGCCAAGCGACACCACAGTAGTTTTGTATTAATACAAAATCATTCTGATATAACGTAAAATATTTTCAATACCATAGTTACCACTTCCAGAAATATTAGTGCCTTGAAATTAAGATTATCATTTATCACAAAATTTTGAGCCTAAACTTACCTATGTGTACACTTGCTCAAGATAAACACAAGACATGTTTATGTTTGTTCTCTTTGTGATTTGACTATAGCAATGAGCTACTACTACAATGGGCTTAATAGTATGAGAAATGGCGCATATCAAGATAACTTGCCACATACACCAATTACATGAACTCCAGCAATAGTTTGTAAAATGTTTCTCAAACACAATATTTACCTAGTTTAGGAAGACAGCATTCAGTCTAATTGCATTCTTAAAATTACGAGTAAGTAGCCATTCATCGACAAAATTTGAAATTACAATCTTACCTCAATTTTCCCAAATAACTAGATATAACTCTATACTGTACTACTATAACTTACCAACTAATTGAAATCTTGTGTATTCGACATATCTGGAAAATATTATAGTAAAAACATAAAATTTGTAACAGTATATTATTATTAAGCTAAAGATTACAGCAACTACGTCAGATAGGTTGAATGTGCTTTAACATTAGGCAAGCCTCTTGACACACAGTGCTAACTGGTAATCTGACTACTTAATTTCAAGATGTTGTCAAAGAATGTAGGTAGATTACTATATGAATCACCAACTTAATTAAAGAACTAGTTTAATACATCAGAATAATGTTAGAAATAAGTAACATCTTATCTTTTTAGTCTCATTTCTGATGCAGCAATTTTGAACAAAGCGTAAGATTGAACTAGAGCAATATATATTACACTTATTATAAGCACATTGTAATCATATAAAATAAAAATTATCTTAGCTTTCTTATAACATTATGCTGTATGAAAATTTTTAATACCTTTTAACTCGGAATATTTTTGGAATACCTTGTAAGAAGATAAATAAATTATCATCACACATCACTTTCATTTACATCACTTTCTTTATCCTCCTTAACAATATTCTTTATAAAACTAGCAAGTACCTCGCCACACAGCGGGATTTGACATGTTGTACAGTAAGAATGCAGTTGCATAAGTTATTTTGTTTGTTGTCATCCTCTACCACCTGCTCTCTTTTCTTCTGAACTATCTCTACTTTTCTTATTCCCATCTTTTCATTTCTTCGGCTATTTCTTCTATATTCAGGAGTTTCCCTCCTTTGTCTATTTCTCCTGTTTCTGATTCTCTCTGTCTTTCTATCGTGATGATGGACTTAGGCTTTGTGAAACACTTGCCTTTTCGGTGTACTTTGCGTTCCTTTTTAAAAACTACGCCGGCTTTCCTCACTGATTCCATCTGCATATTAGTCGCCTTTTTGCCTCCTTCTTTTTTCCCATTCCTTTTTAACAACTTTCTTAACACCGATTTCACCCACTAATTTGTTACAATTAATTGCCTTCTCCACTGAATGTGACAGTACTTCTTGAGCACAAATATCAAGCGAGACTGCCTAGTTTGGTTACATAAAACTCATATTGTCATAGGATGTATTTTCCTCAAGTAGCTTCTATTTTCAAACTCTAGCTATGATGACAAAAGTAGATTCTAAATATTGCAGTTGACCGTTAATTTAGCAAACAAATACATTCTTAGTTCCATTTCCGGAGTAGTTGTTTATAATAACTTCTGTAGTATCAAATTTAAGCCATTCTAACTTCCTCAATTACCAGTAACTCTTGAACAAGCTGTCAGCTAAAACAAAAAAACAGGCTGGAGTTGTTTTTGTAATTTTAAATAACAAAAATACTGAATTACATGCTTACCTCAGCATCCCCGAATAGTGGTAGTGTCCTTAGTACTAATATTAAGCCATTCTGACTACCATTGGCTCTTGAAAACAAACAAGTGGCACTTAGCAAGCCCCCCCCCTCCCCCCACCCCCCCCCAAATTTTCTTTCTGTTCAATTAGTTCATTAACATTAGAAATCATAAGTGACTGGAATGACAGGTGGATGCCAGCTGTACTGCATAATTAAGGCAAATGAAATTGTGGGAGACATATTAGCTATTTTGTGACATTGAGGCATTGGTGACCATTTCTCATCCCTTCATATTTTTCTTTTCTTTAAACCTCGGGAGGCACTAGTGAATTTCTTTTAGTAGGCCACAATAATCTATGGAAGTAAACTACAACCTCTCAGTGGTCCAGAAATGTTATAGCCAATGGCTGGACTGTTGCCATCAGTCCTAATGAAACCAATTCTTTAAGTATAGTATAAAAATACTACTGCCTCGTTAAGAGGCCGCGTCAATGCTCATTTAGCTGATTTTTAGGCTTCTTACCATAGGGACATCATCATTTAGGGTTATGCTCTTAACTGTGCATAATTTCTTAGAAATCATTATGTCAAAAAAAAAGTTGGGGAGAGTGGTTACAATGGCAGTGAAGTACTTTAACTGTTAAAAAAAACGTGGCTGTGTTATAGTAGCTAGTAGAGCATTTGCTGTCTTGATCGAGTAGGTGGGAAAAGTTTATTTAAATAGATACTACAAAGACTCTACTACTCTAGAATATTTAGACAAGAAAGTAAATCCATTTCTTTAGCTAAAATCACACAGCTATAATGCATTACTAAGCAGGTGAATAGCTAGGAGCCAGAACATTAAGGCAATCTAAAGAAATGTAGATTATTTTCTGAATACAGATTTGTAATGGAAAAATCTACTTTAATCAGATATCAAAGAGTTTTGCCTTGTTGCTTGAATTACTTGTGCTTAATGACTCGCTTCCTCTAGTGCTGAAGCACATCACCAGTATACATATCAACATAATTAAAAAAATTTTCATTAGGTTACCAACCATCCAGAATTGAGACACTCAAGATGTTGAGACACTCAAGATTTTGAGACACTCACGATTTTGAAGCTCTCGTCCCGATCCCGCCGCTTAACAATTGATGTCCCGATTTGCCGACCTTAGCTGCAAGAACTAAAAACTTGAAGTAACCGGAGATTAATTAACTATTGCTCATTCAGCAAACTGTAATAGCAATTTTAGAGATTGTGTATATAAACGAATAGTATCATCTAAATATAGCTAACTCGTGCTAATTTTTTAGGTTAGCTAATAGCTAAAAAAAAAAAAAAAAAAAAATTTTTGTTTCATGTTGCGATAGAACTACCCCCTAAGGCCAATAAAAGCCAAGAGTAGCTATAGTTGTCAATATACGTAGTTAAGTATTTAGTGTGAACACTTGCTACTATCAAATAATCCTTGTTTCTTTTTTGTTTATCCCAGCTAAATCAGTTAGCCTTTTCTCACCTGCTTTTATATTTGTTGGCTTGGGTTCTCTATCTTCACTGCCTTTCTTCAACCCATGATCTGTGGTGGAATCTACCTTCATTATAATTAGCTACTGAAGGCTATACTCCTTCCCAACACGATTCAGCTAATGAAATATTAACGATTATAGACACTCAGTATTCAATTTTTTATAGAGCGATGTACTAACTGAACAAGATCTATGTAGCAAAACAATGTAATGTAAGTAAAAAAAGGTTTAGGCGCTCTAAGAGTATTTGAGCTGAAAGTTTCGGAACACTTAATGGTAAGTGACCTCACAACAATTTTAGGCCCGCAATGGACATTCATATAACTTTTATTCTCTGTTCTCTGTCATTCCATTTTTCTTAGAGCGGTCACTTGTTACACCTATTTTCACATTAAGGTAGTGACGAAGCCTTACCAATTCGTCTCAGTTCTGAGTTTTCATGATACACAGATTGTCAGTCATCTTCACTCACAGGCAATGGTATCATCATTAGATTCCATATTTCACTAAAAACTATCAATAATAATTACACATTATACAAAATATTACTCGCTAGCTAAATTTTTGGGATAATATTATCAGTATTGAAAGTTTTAAGAAAATATTATAGCTTTAATCAATTATTAAAATGATAAATACATTGAGTAAACATGATATTTTATACCAAAAGAACTTGTATTGTAATAGTAATGTCGTGTATAGTATCACATAATCATACAAGCTAAACCAAATAAGTATATTATAAGCAACACTGCCTGAAAAGAGTCCATTAACTACCACAACTCTTGTCAGTTGTTTGTCAACTGTAATTATCAGCACAGTTAACAGATTTTGTTATGGTTGTCGATGCAGGCTGCGCAATTATACAACATAAAAAAATATTTACAACCATTATCGATCAAGTGGCCATATAAATCCACCATTCATGAAATGAATATAAAATAATACACAGAACTCAAATAGATTACCTATAAAAATTAACTGTGTACAAAAAAAAATTCACATTATTAAGCTTTTGGATAGATTCAGGGATGTGATGAGTTATGCATGAAAAAATTACAACATTGCTGGTCATTTTTGAAGGGCTTGCTTTGTCCTATTTACAAGCATCAATACTACTCCATAATAGAAGACCTTTAGCAGAAAGATTATCGGCTGTCTCCCGTTTTACTGTGACATGTTTGGACTAGTTTTAGAAAAAACCTGGCCATCCTCTCAAAACTGGAATAACAACAGTGTAAACAATTCCATGCTATTGAATCTAAGATTATGCACAATTTTACAAGTTTGTGTTGGATATTATAGTTATTTTAATCATTATGAATCATAATTCATTTCTTCTCAACTGCTTAGTAAATGAACGATTAAAGTTGTTGAGTTTAGCATAATATAAAAGTGTCATTATTATAGAGGACTACATTTCAGTTTGATGTATATTCCTTAAAGAAAGGATTAACTAATATTCGTAAAAAATATTGACAGCCATCTAGCTACATAAACTTAAATAATTGTTAATGCTACAATAAAATGCATGGAGAAGTGTCTTCTAAACTTGCTTTGTTTGATATATTTGTGAAAATTCTTAGCTAGTTAAATCAATAATTTGAAAGAATTGTAAAATTTGAATACACCGTGCTAATATTGAGTTCAATCACTTCCTTGAGTTTATCCCATAAGCTGGGCAGGTAGTTAACTCATAATTATCTGGTTTAATGTCTTGTATTTCTTCATAGACAATTTCTGAAGTAATGTTAATATATTCTGGATTTTGACCATTTGATATGTTCGTATTCAACGAAATCTCATTTCCTTTGCTGAGATTAATACTTTTTCTGTATACACAACACAAATATTTAATTGCAATAAAGCAGCATATACCATAGTATGTATGTAGCTGAATACATTATATGTGTTTTTAATCAATTTGATGTAGATTTTCTACATATTATAATTCACAATACTTTATCTTTGGTTCAAGGAAGTGCTGCTCATACTAAACAGCAATTTGTTGTTTATACATTTAAATAAACAGTTCATTACCATTTTTTCATTGTGCACACTGTCTACTAGCTACTATAGAAAATTGTACATTACATTTAATTATTCACTGACATAAAATAGATATCTATTTGTTTAAGTTGATTGTGCATTAATTTCAATAAGATTCCATTTAAGTTATGACTAACAAGTAGTAATAATACAAAATGTTTTTCCTGAAGCATATTATGACCATGTTTAAGTGTTTTTACTTTTGTTCACTCTTTGTCTCACTATCTGTATTTATACTAACAAAATACCACACAATCGAACTGTAGGAATTTTTTCATACAAATGTATAAATTTGATGATCTTTATCTATATGCATTAAGTTGAAAATATTGATCTTTATTTAATCATGTAGCAAATGCTCCCGCACTAAAATGTTTAACAAAACAATACTGGAAAGTTTAAGACAATACATTCAATTATAAACATAATACTATCATCTTTTGATAAAAACTTCTCAATGTGTCAGTGTCGTATATATGTAAGTTTATTCATAAAAAAAACATGTACAATGGTATAAAAACTTACTTTTTGGTTCTTATAATTTTGAAGATTGTTACAAACAACATGGTGACAGTTAATAAAAGTATTGGTATTACTATGGCCACAACAACTACATGACAAATAAAACAATACTATTTATAAAATAATAGTATTACTAATAAAACTTACATATGATATTAATATTTTTACTGGTTGTGACATTTACTTCAATTAAAGTTGACAAAGTTAATCCTTCGCCAATTTGTACTGCATTGGAATACAAAATATCAGCTTGAAAAATTCCTTCTATGTTTTCATGAAAGACAGTCACCCAGTAATTACCACTCAAAATAAGTGTGTAATAATTTGATAAATTGCAACTTCCATGGAATGCATGTAAATACTTCATATTAAGATAATCAGAAGTCTGTATTAGGATAATTTGGAAGTTATCGCTACACATACATAGTACTTCCAAAGTAAATTTTTTAATATTTAAATTACAATTATCATTGATGTTACTGGATAGATCTGCATAAAAAAGAATTAAATACAACT
>WLWI01004513.1_pt1 | contig 11772 bp, 8 predicted proteins | sample 6701501 | NCBI WGS metagenome assembly WLWI01 (sample SAMN12718690, study PRJNA515312) | sponge metagenome | isolation source: marine sponge | host: Mycale hentscheli | place: New Zealand: South Island, Marlborough, Capsize Point | collected 2014-11-01
TTTTTATGGGTAAAGTATCTCCAAAACATCAAGCCTCTCCACTTTGTAGGTCCAAATATGGGGTCAACAAGTTGTTAAATGAGACAAACAAAAACAACAGTATTCAGCCAAATGCACAATGTTGCACTGGTCTCCACCCACCTGGGTCATCTTGAGGTTTGCTTCAAATGTCTTCACCTGCCTGTTCGCTACAGGAAAGAAAAGGGGGGAATAATAAAATAACAAACACAAGAATCTGTAGCCCTGGGACATCCAATACATTACCCTGTAGCCCTGGGACACCCTGTAGCCCTGGGACATCCCTGTAGCCCTGGGACATCCCTGTAGCCCTGGGACATCCCTGTAGCCTTGGGACAGCTAAGAGACTAGGTCAGATTTCACTGTATAGTTCATAAAACAGTACTTTGCTATGTTTCACAGCAATTGTCATTGATCAAATTCAGATCTTGTGTCCCATGGCTAGCAGGAGAGAAAAAATATACAAGTCTCTACAAGTTCACGTGCCAGTAAGAATTGCTTCAAACTACTACAGGCATAACAGAACATAAAACTAAAAATAACATTGTGCAACCCCATTTATAAATTCACACCGGTCAATACCGGTGAACCCATTCAAAAACAAACAATTACATGCTATTTATTGTCTCACTAGTTTTCTTTCCCGACAGTCTCTGCATGTCCAGTCTGTTCAACATGTACAGCTCCCTGTGCTCAATCTTGTGTGACTTCTCATTCTTAATGTTCAGCTGCAGCAAAAGAAACAAAATAAATAAACAAACAAATCATTACTAGTCCTTAAGATGATATTTTAATCTGTTGTTATGTACACATATACAAAATTTTACCTACAACTCCCAGATATTGTATCTTGAAGGGAAAAAAATTGCATTCAAACTTTTGCATAACTATCAGTACTAACCCATTTACAATGTGAAATGTTCTACTTTGTATGAAACTGCTACAGTTTGAAGTGTAAACTATCCTGCTTCACCTGTGGGTTAGCATTAAGGTGTTTTGAAAACATATCATCGCCTGGGGGGAAACACTCCGCCCACGCACAACACAGCTCGGCAGTTATAAAATTGACAAATTGCTCCAAACAAAATTACAACATAAAGAACTATGTGCTTTCACAACCACCACCAGCTGTCCCTTACCACATAAAACCCAACACAAACCTAACACCACAAAACCCACTTCTCGGAGCTAGGCCACACACACATCTAAGGTACCATGAAGAGTGAGAGCTTAGAGGCTCTCCACACCACCCAACCACAGGCATTGCCACACAGCTTCCCAATTCTTGTCAACTGACCTTGAGTTTGTAGATGTTTATGTTAATAGGTGAAGCGGCTTCTCTCGTGTAGTTTGTAATGGCCTCTATAAGAACCTGAAAAAAAAATTCACATGTTACATGTGAGTTCAAATTCATGCACATGTGTAGGGGGAGGGGAAAGGGAAAGTTAGTTACTTAACTGGCCTTGAGCTGAGAAGTAAAGCTATGTGAGTTTATTAGCCAACAATTAAGTTTCAGAACAATTAATTATCATTGACTAAACCGAAAAATTCAAAATAGCATTTGCAGAAGCTTTCAATTCCCTCCTTCTCTCTTTGTAACCTTTGACCCTGTCCAGTATAAGCAACCGTGTCTGCTGGTAAGCACACAAGTTACTACCAAAACAAAGCAAACATGAGCCTTCAGTTTCAAGGACAGAAGTGAGCCTCATGCATCACTAATTTAATTAATTTAATAATAAATAATTAAATAAATATATAATAATACAACAATAATAATAACAGTAATAATAACAATAATAAAATAATTAATGATGATAATAAATATATTATAATAATTATTATTATTAATAATAATAATAATAAACAATACCAATAACAACAGTAATAGTAATAATAACAATAATAATGGTAATAGTAACACATAATAATCATTAAATCCATGGACCTTCTGCTAAACTTGAATAAGGAAGATGTATGTATCTCACCTTGGAAGGTGTGAGGTTTGTGCGAGAAGCTTGAGTGGCTTCCCCCACACTGAAGACAGAACTCATCATGGTGGGAGACATCGGGCGCTGGGCCACCTCAGGGATCGGAGGGATCGGCTTCTTAGGGGGCAAGTCCTGCACACACAAATAACACAACACACATACTCATTAACCGGGCTAGACATCTTGTTCACTACTCTACTGCACTAAACAGTGACACCAGTCTGCATTTTAATACGATGTATAATACACTAGTAATAATGTGTCACTGCCTAGCACTCAAATAGCTCTAATACTCTACGGGCTAATAGATACCTAAATCATATGTTAAGCTAAGAATGACTGAATTAACGCATGAATATCTATGTATCCTACTTGCTTGACACACTAAGCCCCTCCTCTTCCTCTGGTCTGCAGCCCCTCCCACTTTACTTACACTGGGGATGAGTCTGAGTAAGTGGTGGACCGCCATCATGAGATTCCTCTCGTACCAGCTGTCCATGTGCGCAAGAAACCTGCCCATGTGAACATCATTCCCGCTGAAGTCCACCTGCTCAAACATAGGCTCCGGGAGCTCCGCAGGTCCTGTTCCAACCACGCCCACACCAGACCCACTCCCTAGACTCCCACCTCCCTGGTAGCTGCTGATCAGGTTAGCTTGAGCCAGCTCAGGGAACTGGGAGTGTATCAGAGAAGCCCGCGACAAAGGCACATGGTAAAAGCGCAGCTCCATCCCGCTCAACAAGTTGGGCTCTTCCACTTGCAAGAAGGCATACGCCTTGGCCGTGTGGCTCACCAGAAAGTCGTTACCGGCCAGAACAACCTTGACCACTTTGGTCGCAGGATTGTTGGAAGCGGAATGAACAGATTGCCGGCTCTTTGCTTTCTTAGGTATGGTCATGCTTGCCCGAGATGTGTTCCGTCGAAGCTTCACGCCTTTCAGACTCGACGGGGGAGGCCTCGAGCTCATTCCTGACACATTAGTATACCTCTTAGAGCTAGACGGAGAAGAAGCAGTGAAAGAGGCGGAATAGTTGCCATTGGTCTTCAGGAGTGCCGAATTCCTGACATGCTGCATGCCAGAGGGGCAAGTCTGACGCCGTCCGATCATTTGACGAGGTGTGGGTGAAGCGACGCTCCGACGATGGGAGGAAGAAGGAGACTGCGGAGTGAGAGCCACGTCAGAAATGGAGCCGGGAGTGGACCCAGACTCGCTGCTGACTGTAGACGCCTTGTCACTTGACACGGAGACTTTATCGCTGGTTGTGGATATCTTGTCACTGGCAATGGAGGCCTTGTCTATCGACAGAGTAGAGTCTGTGCTTAGCTTTGAAGACTCGTAGTTGCTGTGCTCACCAGTTTTCCCATCAAGACCTTGCAAGGTGGTGGGCCGGTGTTTGCCGTTAGTTGCAGAAATTTTCCTAATTACCGTCGAGCCATTCTCGAGCACATCACTTGGAGAGAGAGTGGAGTCTTCATCTCGACCATCGCCGGCATGGCCATTGACTCCATTCACAACCAGAGCTTCCTCAATGACTCCGTTGACCCGACTGCCTTCGGAAACTCTATCCCAATTACTTCCAACAGCGTCACCATTACCAACAGCATCACCATTACCAACGCTGTTCTGTCGAGAAGCTCTCCCATCTGCTCTGTCAACAGACAACCTATCTTGTTCAGCAGTCGTGCTACTGCTGTCTGCACTGTCCAGACTAGCCCGGCCAGAACTCGGGTAATCTGATAGGCAAGGATTTCTCAGAGATCGTACTTCCACAAGAGACGTTGACTTCCTATATGAGGGCATCTCCTCCATGGACTGTGTGAAGTTCTTGTCTCCGCCCACCATTTTCTGGCGGCTCATGATAAGTACTTCTCGCAGCTTATTAAGGACGGTTGGGTACTGGATGTTGTCCATGGGATGCACCTGGATGAACGGTTGGGGGAGAGGGGTGGAGCTGAGGTGTTGGTTGTCATGGTGCTGGAAGTCACTGTCCACACTGCTGCAACTCAAAGCACTGTCTCTCTGCTCATCAGAATCTGAAGAACATTGTTTTATCAAAATAATTAAGAATAAATTAAGGGGAAGGAGAGATAGTTAAGCATGTAAACTGGTACACACACACACACACATACATACACACACACCCAGTGAGTTTAATAAATGTGTACATCTCTAAATTTCTAATAGTTGAAATGAGAATATGATGCTCCTGTTTGAATGTTGAAATTGAAGTGTCGTTCTTCACCATACAAGGGTTAATAAGTATGAGTGCTAACCCACTAAGGTCATGGCGACGATTCAACAAGCACAAAAACGATTCATTTGAATTGCAGTTACCACAGAACAGAGCTGTCGAAAGATCTACAAAGGCTAGTACCAAAAATGTGCACATAAAAGACTTAAATGCTATCTTCTATCCGGAGTTCTAGCGAACCAATAGCATAAAACAGAATAAGAAGAGTGCAGCGCTCACCAGGTCAAGACCACAGTAATTAGAGCTCATCTTCAATCAAAGCTTTGAAGTTGACCAGCAACCCTACATTGTATTTCTACTCACCCCTTCTCTATAGCCCTGCTTGCTAACTTACTGACTCACACACACACAAACGCACAATGGCACATTCAGCAATTTTTTTCCCTTTATCTTAATCGACACAAACAGCAGCAGATGCTGTACAAGTCAATTACAATTAGGGGAAATGTGGTATTTAGTGAATGGATTAGAAATAACTTAATGAGCAGCCACAACTAGACATCTCTCTGGCGGCAGTCAGTCACCCACTCCTAGCTCTACGGGTAAGTGCCATGTTGGCACAGCACGGAGAGACCTGTGGGTTCACTCCCAAGTCAATCCATACCAGCTCATTCTAGCCCCACCCAATTCTCAGTTCAACTCTCACCCGCATGTATCACAATTTCCTTGTAAATGGCGTCTGCTTCGCCTTTGAGCAGTGCCACATCCAACTGTCCGGAAGAAGCCTTCTCTACCATCTCAAGACAACGGACGCTGAACGATCTCAGAGAGTCAGAGGATAAATGCTACAGATGAACAGATAAGATGATGGAGGACAGCAAAATAAACACGCGTGTGCTTGCAGGTGTGTGACGTAGAGAAGTGAGGTAAACTTGACCTACCTTTAGTTTAGACTCCATTTCTATAATATCCATCTCAGAACTGACAGACTTCAACGAATCTGAAATGCTAGTTAAGAAATTGACGTTTCCAATTCATGAAACATGGGCACTGGTCAAACAGAATAACAGTTAGCCAAGCATGTGTGTATGTGTGTGTGTGTGTATGTATGTATGAATGTATGTATGCATGTATGTATGTATGTATGTATGTGTGTATATGTACGTTACATATGCATATGTTTAAATATACATAACACAAGCTCGATAATAATGTCAGCCTAATATTCTTCTATAGTGATTAGTTTCTGAGCAGGATACTTCTGATGAGCAGTCGTTGTAAAGACTGTTGGTCTGACTTGTGCTGGTGGGTGGAGAATACCTCGTGAAGCAGAGCTCCCCGACTCAGGGGGTGTGAGCTGTCCACCAACATGTGGATCAAATGACCCCGTACCCTATTAACAACAGCACGGTGTAATTATGAATGAATTAGGGGACATCCCACTAAAAATACATACACAATCCATCCCATAATATACACAAACAAACACAAAACATAAAGCTCCTTAAGCTTGCAATTTCTTACTCAAATCCCTATTTCGAAATCACTCAAAGTACAAATTATGAAATCGCTTTAATTATCACAAGTGAGTTTTAACGAAAGGGACAAGTGATTGACTGACACAATAGAGGATGACTATTGCAGTCCTGAGAGAACAACAAAAACATCAACAATAACTCAACAAAAATGTTGATAACAATATCAACAACAACATCAACAACAACAGCATCAACAACAATATCAACAACAACAAATCACTAACTTCTTCTCATTAGGCTTCAGTCCAAAATCCTGTTCCGCCAGCAGCCTCCTGCGGTAGTTTGTTCCACGTATCCTGCCCTCCTGCACGATCTGGTCCAACACGCCACGGGCGTATTGTGAGTGAGATACCGGCCACATGTAGAACGGCATCATTGTCTGATACACATCTACCGAGTCCACCGGACACATCTGTCAACATACACATGTGTATGTATGTAATGTATGTACATGTGATGCCCAGAAGGAATATGTAACATAAAAATATCCACAGATGTAAAAAAATCCTTATATTCCATGCACATACACACACACACAACGTGCTTGACCACGCTATACACTTCATACACATTAGGCCATACACACATACATACATACATACATATATACATACACACATACATACATACACACATACATACATATATACATACATACAATGCATGAACATTGTACTTACATGTATGCACACATGCAACAGCAAACAAACACACACACACACACAGTTTCACACGTGTACTTGATTATGAGCCAGACTGTTAATAAAGATGTATTGATGAGCTAAGCTTGCACAAACTGAAACTAAACTTCTAGGCAATGTGTAGTTCTGTTGCACACGTGCACGCCAGTGCCACTTTCTCTTGGAAGTTGCTCAAAATGTCCACACATTATTGCTCTACACATGCACAGGCTTATTCTGCATTTAAATTATGAAATTAGGAGATGTAAAAATGCATTTTTTTTTTTGACTGTGTGGATTTGATAAAGCCTAAGTGAACCTGGATGAAAGCTCCATGGAAACAGGTGCCGGAGATACCAAGAGTAGTTGAAACAAAACAAAAAACCACACACAGGTTGCCAGGAAACTGAAGGTCTTCTAAGGTCAGCTCTTGCTGAAGTCATACATCATAAAAATGCTTCAATTACTACGGCTAGTTCATACTATGGCTTTCAGCTTTGCCACCTTCTCAAACAGGAAGCTGTCAGTACTCCTAGATATACTGGAGTGGAAAATAATTAACCATTGGTAGAGGGAGGGAAACAACAAAACAACACACGACTGTGACAACTATACAGATGCTAAGGAAAATGTCCAGTAACAGTGTTATGATAGTCATTCACTAAACAAACAATGTACACAAACTCTAAACTCTTTCTTCTCTCCTGAAAGCATCTCACCCTGTCAACAAAAATCAGTAATTACTCTTTGCTAATTAAACACACCCTTTGCGAAAATAACATTGACGAACCAGCAGGAAGAATGTGGTCTGAGAATACTTAAGTAGCTACCTGCATGCTCTGCAAGGCCAAGTCATGGAAGGGTACCTAGTCTGCACTCCAGGGAACCACATAGAGGGGGATATCCCTCCAAATGAAGTCTTCCCCCCCCCCCTCTCCCCAATGACACCAGATGACCTAGCACAAATAAAAACTTTTCACAGAGAAGTACTGCAGTTGAGACATCTTCTACCAATATCCTTTTACTTCTGTTCTTTCTGTATGAAATTTTCTCCTTTGTTATTGTTTTTAGCACTCACTAACTTATAAGCTTCTCGTTTACCATATTATTTCATCAGCTTCAAGGTCCCCCTCCTCTCAAGATTGCTTGTGATATCAGAATTACAAAATACTGAACTCTCCTAGATGTTGCCCCTCAAGGCATGGCTACACTCAATATAACACAAGCACCACCGACTGTTGCTACTGCTGCTTTATGGAGCTTAAAAACTTAACCAACAGAGAAGCCACCAGAACGTGTATCAAGAATAACAAGGATATGCGGTAGTCCTCGTCTCCCAACACATGCAGACGTCTCGCAACATACACACAACTCAAATTGTACTGGGTCAATTAAATATAATAAACGCTAACGGGATTTCACCAACGATAACAGCAATCATTTGCCCAACAGGAAAGTCATGCAATACACACACACAAACTCATGAACCTTCACACACACACACACACACACACACAAATAATCACATACAATCATACAAACACCAAGTTTTTCCATCTTATTTCCGACGCACCTGGTGATATAGAGAGCAGGCCATATGTCAGCCTCTTGCGATGTATATTTATACAGTTGCCAAGTAACTCAGTTATCCTTGAGGTCAGTAAACCTAATCTACTTCACTTCCCACAAATGTATCGACACACTCCAATCAAATTAAATACCACAAATCAAATTTTTGTCATGTGAGGGCGAGAAAGAGATGAAATAAAGCAGTCAGATTGACCACACGGATTAATTAAATCAATAAACAACTGTACTTTGTGACCTCTGAGAGTGCAGATAAACACCTGTATACTTAAACTAAACATGCCACACCCATTAAGAGACTCCACCCACCATGATAAGGAACTCCCGGAAGAGGTGCAGAAGAGGAAGAAGAACCTCTTTCTCTCCGTAGTCTGCAGAGTGTGATATTTCTCCCTTGAGCACTTTGAGGACATGATTCATCGCTACGTCGAGGAGGAGGGGACTTCGAGTGGTGAGGTCACGGAGACGAATGTACGACAAGCAATCAGTAGCTGCGGAAATGTCAACAAAACAATCACGAGTATCGTTAAAACAGCTCTTTAATAGAATATGAAGTAACAAGTCTTATCATCTATAACAAGTTATAATCAACAACTTTCACAACTTTTGGGCATAAAATGTACTAATAAAAGCTTTTTTTGTTTTTTTGTGCTTCAAACTAGTAGAAGACTACAACTCCAAAAATGATCCAGGGAATTTTTCCACTTACATCAAAGATAAGGAATGACCCGATGTGTTACAGGTCAGTAATATACAGCCCACTCATCCCCTCCCCCTAGCAACTACAAACAAGACACTTCTCCCAACCAAACCTATAGCTCGCTTAGCGCATTCGTTTAGACACTCACCGTTGGTATACATGCAGAACACCACCCACTCACCGTTGGTGTACATCAGAACACCACCACACTCACCGTTGGTGCACATCAGAACACCACCACACTCACCGTTGGTGTACATGCAGAGCTTGCATTGTTCTGGAGGAAGACCTCCAAAAAACGCTCGCCGGTGGTTAGCGTAACACTCATCCACGAGTCTGCGCACCAAGACCTGCTCCTCTTCCTCTGGAGTGGCTCCGGCGCTGCTCAAAGGAGGACTGAAGGACTTGTGCACGGGAGAGGTCAGCGGACTGCGTACCACTTCTTTAGCCTGTGCCACTGAGAATGGAGATATGACCTGACATAGAACGAAGACCCAAATAATGCAACGTTGAATAGGAACCGTGACTGCATTCCATGTCTTGGAAGTAGCTAATTGACTGGTTTAAATGTTAAACCCAACCCCCAAATCACACTCCTAGCGTGTATGCATGTGTGTCCATCAAACACACTAATATTAGTGTATTTGCGTGCTACTGCCTCACTGTAAATATGTGTGTAATTGTGTGGATGCATGCATATCAGATGTGTGCGTGCATATTGTCATATGTGTAAGTGTATGCTATACATATGTGCGTGCTATACATGTGTGTGTGCTATACATGTGTGCGTGCTATACATGTGTGTGTTGTACATGTGTGTGTGCTATACATGTGTGTGTGCTATACATGTGTGTGTGCTATACATGTGTGTGTGCTATACATATATGTGTGTGTGGTATACATGCATGTGTGTGTGCACATGCAAAAAATAACATGTCAGAGAGTACACAGCTTTAGACAATTACCTTCTCTTCGAAATCATCTGCTTTCTTCTTGCCGTCAACAAAGTTACGAGCTATAAGACAACACAAAACAAAACCAAATCGAAAGAAAGAGAGAATCTGAAGAATGCAACACCTGTGAGTAGCACAAACTACTCTGAACTAATAACCCACTCAGAAAAAAAAGATTACATATTAAGTGAGTAAAAAATAAATAAATAAAACTCTGAGGGAATATTAGGACTACTGCGTATCATCCACAGCTGCTGGCTTAGGAATGCGAGAAGAAAGACTAAACTTTAGCAAAGTCCTTTCAGTAATGGCAGGACACAGGACTCAACAAGACTTGCCGGCACACATGCTCCATTAGGCCCCACTAATGCCCATATGTGAGTCCATTGACACGAGCGTATTGCCAGCTGGCTCCTTATTTTATTATTTTTACAAACAATAGCCACCTCGCCTCAGCTAGGACACGACATAAAACAGTGGCAGGACACTACAAGAGAAGCCATTATGTTTGTAAAGCCGTAGATGGGACACCATCACAGGGCAGGCCGACAAACTCAGAAGCTCACAGATAGACTGGCTCAAGGAAGAAGACATCTTCAAGTTGTCATTTGACACATTATTCGCTCTAGTATCATGGGACCCTCACTTTATACCCAGCCTGTTTAACTTTGAGGACTTCCTGTGCTACAGTGTCCTCGACAACGACTACATAATAGAACAATAAACACTAACTTGTAAAGCTAATGCCACTTCAATTATATATATTTTTTTTAAATTGTTGGATAATTATTTAGATTTTAGTCAATTAAATTGCCAGATTAAGAAACAAATAGAGTTCTAATTTCCTACTACACACAATACTTGCTCACTGAACTATTATGCAATCATTATGCTAGAGATTCAATGTTGACTTTATATTTTAATTTCTACGCTAAAAAATCAATTATGGGAGAACCTTTACGTAATATTTCTGAATTTAATCTTGTTGATCACGGCCATGTTTACTCCTCAAAAACTCTGTTCCAAGCTCTCTCTCTCACACACACACACACACATATGAGCACCGTGCAAAACAAACCTCACTTCAACATTAAACCTCAAACTACACTGAATGGCAACAATTCGTACATGTGCCTGCCTGGGTGTGTGTATGCATGTGTGAGAGAGAGTGTGTGTGTGTATGTGTGCATGTGTGTGTGTGTGTGTGTGCATGTGTGTGCGTGTGTGTGTGTGTGTGTGTCCTTCATCTCTCCTACCTTACTGTAAGTCAGATAAAGCTGGCATTATCACCCTACAGCCACTTCCACAGGATTTTAGTGACAAAGGTGAGGTAACTTCAGTCTAGAGAAAGCCTCTTATCTGGAATTCCTGAGGAACCCAAGCTCGCCACAATCAGATAAGCAGCAGGTGCTACACTAGTGGTGCCATGCATGTACCTGCATGCACATGCATGCAGGGTCAGCTTGGTAAGTATCACCCCAGAATAAGTGGATGTCCAGGTGTAAGACTTTATCAATGTTATGTGAGGAATGAAGGGCTACAGAACAACGTCAACACACACGCTCCATGGGCTCTCTCTCTCACTGCCCCCCTCCCCCCCCGGGTCATGCGTAATCATTGTCAGAATACACTCACAGCCTCTAAACAACAACTCTTCCCTGGCCATTCTCAGAAAGATGGCACCACAAACGTACAAACACGACTGTTTGTGTGTTTACCCTGACATTTGGACTAACACAACTTTCTTCCTCTTCTCAACAGGACAAGATAATGTCAGACGCACACACATATGCACAACCTACGTACACATGTACACACAAGAAATATGCATGCACACATACACAAACACACACACAAAACCTCCTCTTACAATTATCTCTAGCTATTGTAAGGATAAAATAAACTGACTGATAATTTGTAGGACACACAAGTTGCCATAGCTACCTGTGCACTTTAATCACCAATACACAGAGGCCCGAGTATCTGTTTCTACAGACAAACACAATAAGAGGGGGACATCTGGCCATCTTAATTATTGTGAACTGAGAGGGCAGGAAGAAAGAGGAAGTGAAGAAATATTAACTGCATAAAATTTTCCTCTAACTCATGCTGGAAG
>WLWI01004514.1_pt1 | contig 11770 bp, 9 predicted proteins | sample 6701501 | NCBI WGS metagenome assembly WLWI01 (sample SAMN12718690, study PRJNA515312) | sponge metagenome | isolation source: marine sponge | host: Mycale hentscheli | place: New Zealand: South Island, Marlborough, Capsize Point | collected 2014-11-01
TATGCTGAAGGGGAGGGGAGGGGGGGGGGTATATTCCCTGGAGTAATTACTTAATATTATTGACTGGAAAGGTTGTATGCATTGTGGCTAAGCTAATAGTACTTCTTGTATCGAAGTCAATTTAGTCAGAGGAGAATGCATTGTCTGTGTCCTTGACCGAGCACAGGTGCCAAATGTAACCAGTGTAAGCCGTAGAAGCATCCTCACTTATTAGCGCCTTGGATGTTTTTATAATTACTGGTATAATAGCTTATCTTGTTCACCATTAGTGCAGAACCACAGCAAGTGAACTACTTATAATGTCCCTTAGAACACTTGTACACTTTAGTGCTACCTGTGGGTATTGTATCCATACCTGAGGGAGGTCGGAATCAGCTTCTTTTTATTTATTTATTTACTCTTCTTTTTTTCCCTTCTTCCCACCATGAAAGTCATAATATTTTTGGTGGGGGGTGAGGCAAAATGGCCTTAAGAAACTACTGTACCTGTGTGTTCTTACTGGTCTTATGTGAATCCATCCAGTTATTTTAAGAAGTCTTATCTCTTATTTCTCTGCAGATGTATTCTTGGTGAATTGTTTGTTCGTAAGCCAGTCTTCCACAGCATCATTCAGCCTGACCAGGAGATCATGCAACTGGACGTCATCAGGTGAGCCAGGATTTGTACGTCAGGTCAGTCTGTAATTGCACTAGCTCCTGTACTAACGGAGTAAGGGAAATGTGGATTATTTGGTCTTCCGCTTTGTGAATAAAAGCCCCTTGATATATCTTGGTGTGGTCTTGTAAGGTGTGGAAGATTGCCTGGATTGGATCTTTTATTATATAGATCTATGCATAGCATCTTATCAGTTGTCTCTGGTATATCTAACCATTTCCATTGATCTCCAATCCACCCCCATTACATGGACCTCCAAATTAGCTGTAACTAACTACCAGAGCCTTAGTGTATGAATTTTGCTGTTACCCTGTTGGTAAAGGGATTCAATTTATAAGTACTAAGTTTGTTTTGTTCTGTGTGTGTGTGTTTTGTTTGTTTGTTTGGAATTTTTTTTGTTGTTGTTGTTTTTTGTTTTTTTTAACATGGCATATCAATTTATTTTTATTCCTCGTATGTTAGTCGATTGTGTGGTACTCCTACTCCTGCGGAATGGCCTGGGGTCATCAAATTACCTCACTTTTCAACGTTCAAGTTCAAGAAGACGTATCGCAGGAGACTCAAGGATGAATATTTAGGGTGAGTATGTTTATTTGATCATGCAGATTAGTTAGATAACTCCACCTACACGTGGTATCTCGGTCTATCAGGAGGGGGGGTGGTTCAGTTGAAATTTTATTTCCATTCAGAGTTGCTGTGTAATTGCTGAATTGTGAATTAGTGTTTGTTTGGTACGAGTTTCTAATTAATGATTCAGTCATTCTCGGCTGAAATAATTATAATAATAGCAAATTTTTTCTCGTTCTAACAGTCAATATTGTTAATTAATTCGGCAGGAAGTTGAAACATTGGGTTAAGTTTTGATTAACAATATTGAGTTTCTAATAGTGTCCCCATGTGTTGTTTGTTTGTGTATAGATCTTTTAGCAAGTGTCCTGATGTGATACAGGAATTTTAGCAAGGTGGGAGGGGGGAACGGCAGTGTTAGAGGGTGTGGCTATACAGTTTAGATGTGTACGCATGCTATTTACAAGTGGATAAACCAAGAGATCAAGTAATCTTAGGAGTCATTGTCAGCTTAAGGGAAAGAGAGTATTAGGGGAGTCGTTGTTGGTAGTTTAAATATGAGGAGTAAGTTTTGCATGATTACAGTTTTTGTATAACCAATTCTAATTATAGTGCAACAATGGTTGGTGACCTTTACCAACTGTTAAGACTGAAGCTTATCGAGGTTATTAAACACAACCCAATATGTTTGTTCACTTTTTGTAGCAAAGTCACTTGTAAGTTCATTCCATTATGACCAGTTCTCTGTTGCTCTGTGTGTATAATTAGTACTATCCCTGAGGTGCCTCTGGATCTCATGGACAAGATGCTGATTCTAGACCCGGCAAAGCGCCTCACAGCCAGCGCTGCTCTCCACCACCCGTACTTGAAGGATGTGGACAAAAACACAATTCCTCTTCCCGAGTATGAATTATAAGGCATTGAGTGTATTCTCTAAGATATGTTCCTGGAGTCTGGGATAGGTGTTATGGTGTGTGGGGGTGGGTGAAGACAATGTGGTAAAATATGGATACCATTTTCAAGTGACTAGAAACTACAAGTAAATAAATTGACATAGAATACATCTTAATAAGTGTATGACTGGTTCTCCATTGATGTAATCATTTGATATTTTGTTGTTGTTTTTTTTTTGTTTGTTTTTGTTTTGAATAAATAGAAGCATATTACATATAGGTCAATTTATTGAATCCTCTAATACTCTGTGTAGTATAGCATATTGATGAATGACATTAACTTAAGTTACTAACAGAGTATATGTGTGTGTGTGTGCATGCGTCGGGAGTTATGAGTGCAATTACCACACACTAATGAACAGCTTGTGTGTGTCTGGTACAGATCTCTGGCATGCCTCGGTGCCACCTCATAGAAGTTAAGTAAACTCACTAGACTCATCAGAGGACCATTTTAAGTGTATACAGAGGAGTTGACAGATAGCTACAGAGGAGTTGACAGATAGCTGACAGAAATTAGCTTGTGAGACGATAGGTAGCCATTGTTATTATATTGCTGGGTTTGTTTGTTTGGTTTGTATATTTTCTTTGTGGTTGTTTTTTTGTTAGCTTTTCTCCCATCTTCTTCCAAGAACTAAAAGTAATTTATTTGTAGTATTATTGGTTGGGTGGTACTAATGCCATGACATGCTGGAGAATTCATTATTACTGCATTCTAAGTCACTTCATTCATTGCTTATTGTGTTATCATTGAGTTCCTTCTGTCCAGTCATTGCATGCCAATGTGTGTTCATTAGACTGCCAAAGACCCAAGACTGTCATGAGATGTGGTGCAAGCAACGTAGAAAGAGAAGGGACACTTCCAATGCAGTCAGTAAGGAGTCGACGGATTCTGTCAACCGACCCTCATCATCCGGGAAGGTAAACTACGACAAGAACTCTCTCTCTCCCTCGAACCGTACTCGAAGTCATCCCTCCTCTGCAACGGCTGCTAGATCGTCTTCTAACGGTCCGACGGAAGTGCCACCTTCTCACGCCACCAGCGTACCACCGCAGCGACAGACAGGAAGCACCGAATCATCTCGAACTAATCTCCACTCTTACCCCACTACTGACACTGCTGTGTCTTCTTCTTTCTCGTCCTCTTCCTCTTTTCCTTCAGCACATCAGGTAGCTCCTGGTGCACCTCACAATCTCTCTGATAGAATGGCCTCAGGGGGTAACTCTTTCCCGGGAGTCCAGCGGCCATCGTCTCAGCAATACTATTACTCCGCCTCTTCCTCTACTTCTCTCACTCCGACTAAGCTACCCTCTGCACCTCCTACCCCCAATGTCAAGCCTTCTCTTATCAATGTCCCTTTACCTTCTGCCCCCTTGACTTCAAACATTTTGGACTCTCTGAATATGGAGAGTGATACCTCATCCTCTACGTTGAGCTTGCATCCGGCACATCAATCCAGCAATTCAACATCGGGTAGTGATCCTTCGAGGCAACCGACGCAGGAGCTTCAGAAGGTAACGGAGAAGCAAGTATCTCTCCTCCAGGATCTGACTAAATTGTACCTTCTCACTCAGACTGTTTCCAAACTAGCTCCCAGGAAGCCGGCCCAGCCCCGTGTGCAGCTAGGAGGGCGGGAAGCGGGTGGGGCTGGGAGGGCAAGTTATCGGGTTGTTGAGCAAAGCCAAGTGTTTGATTACAAGAATCGCAGGAATATGCTCCTGCAGCTAGAGGCCACACATGCTCGGGAGGAACAGTGTGCTGAAAATTACCGCCATTTTCCCAGGAAAAAGACTTAGTTTTTTTAAACTTTTGTTTAAGTGAGAGAAAGGAAAGTAATGATTGTTGATTGCTTCCACTGTGAATTAAGAATGAAAGATTTTCTTTTCATTGAACTTGTAAATTCAACTTGTGTTTTATGTGATTAAATTGTCATTGATATTAACATGTACAAGTTCTTGCAGATATATATTACAAAATATTAATTTATGAAGTCATTAATAGAAACTATTTTTGAATAAACGGGACCATATACATCAGAGCACTCTATTGGACCTCAAGAACTTGTACATGGTTAAATCAGCATATTTTGGAATGTTGTCATAAAGTTGTGTGTTTTGCAGGTTTCATCGCTTCAGTAAAGGATCCTCGCCGACGAGTTCAGTGACTAATCACATTCTGTGGCGCTTTCGCTGCTAACTTATTTTTAGGGCACATTTTAGCTTAATTATGGTACATTATATTTATGTATAAATTGGTATTATGAAATTCGTGATGTGAAAGTGGTAAGGGTCGTTTGTGTGTTGGGTGTGTGTGGTGCGTTCGCAGTTAATGATATTCATAGTTGTGGCACCTCCCCTGGAGGAGTAGTTGTATTTTGAATGCATACGAAAAAGGAGGCGTGTACAGTTGAGTCGGTAGAGCTGGCAGAGGATTGCTAGAACTTGATGTAGTAGCCTAGTCTCAGGATGAGCAAGGACATTCGTTGGTGAGTTAGCGAGGTCTGTGTTGGGTTTCCTTAGATAAAAGGCTTCGTTGGGTGCTAGTCCCTTCACTTGGGGTGCACTTCGCTCTGAATAGTGGAAGATAATTGTGTGTTGCAGCTGCTTTGTGTGTTGCACTGATTAGAATGGTTTTTGATTTAGCAATAGAAAGATAGACAATTCTTTAATGTTAGCTATAGGACTGTTAGCTACAGGATTGGCTGGCTAACACAAGCCACAGCCAGGATTTGTCAGTTGCTGATTGCAACCTTTTGAAATAGAGATGCCGAGTTACTAAGCATTTGTAACAGGAGTGGGTGGGTGGGTTAAAGGTGTTAATTATTGAGCTGGTGTTGTTTGAGTCTTGAGACATCCAAGCACGTCCATCTAAGGAGGAAGAGTTTGGTTACATAAGATTGCAATGTAGACGCTATGTACAGTGCACTAGCAACAACATACAAACTGGCAAACAAACAAGATACTCATGTACTTGACACTCTGTTTTGTACTCGCCAACATCAAACTTTAGATTGTCTGAGCTTCGCGTACACCCTGAGTACCTTCTTAGCATACAGGTCTCTCTTAGCATAAACTGTATCAAATGTGTTTTGTGCATCAACTTGTTTACTTTAATGGTTTCTGCAGCTGGTGGGTATTGTAGTTTTATGAGTAGTGTGCCCTGAAGCTTGCCCTCAGGGGCTAGCATACTTGGCAAGGCCAGGCAATATCTCTGATTGATAGAATCACAAGTTGAAAGTAAAGTTGATATAATTTGCAAATATCTTTACTAATTGTCAGTGTGTGTGCGCACGTGTGTGTTTATGTGTGTTGTGGGGTGGGGGAGGGATGATTAACTTGGAATATAAGTCTTGCTTCATGAAATCAGTGAGCATGCATTTGGAACCTAATTTGTCTGTCAGTAGAGGATTGGGAGGGGGTTGAACATGGTTTATAACGTCCAAATCATTTATATACTTAAATACATTTCATACGTTTTTCCCCTAAATATATTTGGGCCCCTCCCTGTAATTAGCGCTGGATCCGTCCCAGTCGGTATTGCCAGGCTTTTCCCAGGAAAACTTACCTTACCTGTGATAATACAACCATACATGTAGCTTAGTCTGAGAGGGAAGAGGACAAAGTCAAGGGTATGGTGGCGTGGGTTATTCTCTAGCCATAATAAGAGACATGGTCTTCTTTCCCAGTGCATTAATGAGATCTATACTTTATAGTATTATATTACATGCAACCACCTCTCTTCCCCACATGGGTAGAGTGTGTCTTGTGACATCACATGATGTTACGGCACGCGGTCCTCGTATGTACATTGTACTGTCATACTTGCTCAGTTGATGGAAATCATTAATCTTTGTGCTTAACTAAAGTACATGATAACTCACTTCACAATCGTCATGGAGACCAGCATGCTTTAGGTACGTCTGAAAGGGATCAATATGTGACCGTCTATAGGAAAACCAGGCACAACGCGGCACCTTCGAATTTTTTTTTTTTGCACTTACGGAGTTGTCGGCGTCCAGATATTGACTCCAAGTTTTATCGTCGCAGCTTTAGTCGTTCCTGCTATAATAGACCTAACCGTTCCCTTCCGCAGGCTTGAAACAATACATTTTTAAGAAATCAATCGATCTTTTCTCGATATTACGCACGCCGCGTTGTGCCCGGTTTTCCCGTAGACGGTCACAATTGAACATACTAACTTCACATAATTCTCTTTTTTCTTTTTTTTTTGGAGTAATTATCTTGCTGTCCTTGTGTGGATGAACGAGCGTTGCTAATGGCGATACAGCTCGGCAGACGTTTCTTCAAGGAGGTAAAGTAAAGTATTCCTACAAATCGTAATGAAAAGATTATTTATCTTGTCTATCTTTCCGAAAATGAAGTCAAAAGAAAAAAAAAGAAAATAGTTGGAAAGGTTCAGGCATTTGTGGTTTGAAGCTACAGGAAATTTGTTCATCTTTAATGTTATTTTGACAGTACTAATGAAATAAAGCCAAGACTAGGTAACTTGTAGCACGCGTGCACTGACAGATTATTGATTCACATATGTAGTTAAATCTAATCTGGGTAAGTGTCTCTTTGGAGACAGTCCCACTCTATGGCTTCGTGGGCATGCTCCCTGGAATAGACACTACACCAACAAATGGTGGCGGTGAGAAGTGCAGGACAGAGAAGCCATACTAGCATTTGATACATGTCATCTTTATTGGAGTTGCTGCACCTAATGTTACATTGCATGTCACCTTTTTTTAAAAAAAAACCTTCTTCCCTCCCTCCCTTTCCCCCTCTTTCTCCCTTACTTTTCTACCTTGCTAAGAACCCTTTTTGCCAACCAACTCTTTTCTCAGAAACCTGGCCTCCCTGAAGCAGTACAAGTGTTGTTGACTTGTTGCTTGTATATGGTTCAGTTGAAATCAGTTTGTATTTGCATTTTATTGGTCGTAATGCTGGCCTGAACTGTGACCTGGTGTGCAATTGTCACTTCTGCCACACAGTAGTGCTCCAACTTGTTAATTTTCTTAACATTGCCTCACACACAAATCCATGTGCGCACACACACACACACACACTCTACACACACACATGACACCATTTCCTTCTTTGTAAAGGGAACATTGCTCAAAAGTTTGAAGCCTTACACGAAAGAATTTTAGTGTGTGTCTATATTGTTGTAAGCGTGAAGTGGTCTTGGTCGAGTCTGTGAGATTTCAAAGACATTTTTCCCCGGTAATTTTTGTTATCATTGTTGGTGACCGGCAGGTAGCTGTAATAGACGCACATCGCGAGGATGAAATGAAATAAATGTTTGATCACATCTCTCACCTGGGGCAGGAAACCTATACATACCTCCTTCCTACAGCCCCATCCTTATCCCTTTGTATGACCCCACCCCCTTTCTTCAGCCCCTCCCCTCCCCTTCAATAGCGCCACCCATTCAGGCTCTACTAAACTTAGCTGAAAAGGCACATATTCTGTTTTGACAGATTAACACCATGGTGGTATTTGTTTCTGACTAAGTTTCATGTTTGATATACCAAACCTTTGCATTAGCCATCTGGACCCTCTCACAGTGTGTATGTGTGTGTGTGTATTGCTGTCATCAGCAGATGGGCGGTTGAAGGCTAAAGGTATGTTTGTGTGTGAGCATGCATGTGTGTGTACTTTTGTGTGTATGTGTGTGCGTGTGTTCCCATGTAGTGTGTTTTGGTTGTTCCAACTAGTATTTAGTTTATAATACTGAACAGTACCATCTGTTCATCCACTGGAGAAGCAATAATAACCTCCAGATACAAGAATCTGCAACAAATAATGACCAACAGAACTAAAAGTTCCTATTCTCCATTGCTAAGTTGTAAAAAGCAACGACAACAACAACAACAACACTTGTAGGAGGAAAAAATTTAAGTTGTAAAATAAGCTTCCATGTGATGAATGCTATTAAGAGTGAATTAGGCTCTACAAGGACGCCATTTATTGATATATCGAGACAATGTTATTTACTTCTTTATCGTCATAGTGATAAGTATATGCTGCTTGCTTATTTGGAAAGACAAGGGGAAAATGTGTTAAAATGACTTCTTCTCTTTGAACCGCATTCCCCTGCCCGTCTGGAGAGAGAGAGAGACATAAACACAACCACATTCTCTGCTGACTGTTGGTGTCTGTTGCCAAATTATTGGAAGTTGTTTGATAGCTTCCCTGATACTCCAACACAAATTCGCATCATTTCACCTTTCTTTTTATAATAATAAGATGACCTACTTCATCCATCCATGTATATCATGGCGGCCGCATACTTGGCAGCGAGAATGAGGTTCGTCTGCCTTAAGTGCATGTTTGCCCCACGCCCTTGGGGTTTAGATGTAGGCGTAGACGTGGCAATGTGCAATGGTATGTGGGCGGGATGTCGTCGGGCTGAGAATTGTGAGATGAAACTGGGCAGAGTGTGTCGATGCAGCTGTTCCAAGTAGCGGGTACAGGAAAGATCATTAATTGTATTCCCCAGGAGTGTTGGGGCCTGCCTAGCTGGAGGTGCCATGCAATACAGAGTGAGCTGTATGTATGTATATAATATAAGATGTTAGTAGAGTGGTATTTCGTAGATAAGTGTGGAATAGTATATATACATATATATAATAGCGTTCGTCAAATTTTTTTTTCTGGAGTATATTTTGCGCATCACACAAGCATTCAATATTTCCCCATATTGCACGTTCCAACACACCCATGTGTAGTGCTGGACTGTATTGTTATGTTTGGTGGAGTTACCTCTGAATGACGAGGCTTTGAAGCACAACCTTGTACTGTTTTGAAATAATATCCAATGTACAATAAATGATTACACTTGTCATGCAATATGGGGTAACATTCACTTTCATGCTTGTATTGTCACTCACCTTTGGCTCGTAAAGATACTCATGTATGCTCTAGAAATATCTCACCATATTGTACACTGACTCGTGCAATAAGTAATTATATACAATCATAATAATAATATATACTACTCTGAAATCCACTTCCAATTATCAAGCGTTAAATTGTTTATTTATTCATTCATTTATTATTGTGTGTGTAGTACATCGTACGTGGGGCAGTTGTTCCGAGGAGAGTCAGCCACTCGGAACTGGTCACCCATCTTACCGGGGCATGTTGCCGTTCACCTGAGACAGAGGGAGGGTGGAGCTTGGTGGATCGTTGCCTCCAAAAAGGAAATGGTAAGTCTCGTTTATACCAGGCCAGAAGATATATATTTATCATATGTGCATACATACACATATACATAGTGTGTATGTAATATTATGTTTCACACTGATAAAGGAAAAGGTTTGGGGGAAGGCGGGGAGCAACTTCCTCACTTTCTTTTGTTTGTTGTTGTTGTGGTTGTTGTTGTTGTTGTTGTTGTTTCTGTGCCTCTGTCATCAGAAGAATGCACTTTTCCTCTACTAATCACACGGACTTACGAATGTCATGCTTGAATAACAAACAGTCTTTGTAATTAGCTAGCTGGTCTACAATTGGAAGTCCAGTCATGTGACAATCATGTGACGTGTTGCTGTAGACATGGGAGAAACAAATTCAGTCTGACTTCAAGTTTCGCGTGAAGGATAACTTCATCCAGTGGCAGTATCCGGATGGAGAAGGTCACCAGGACACTATAGGCCTGAGGGTGAAGACAGACAGCATTGCCAAACAGGTATAGAAATAATAAATAGTTGAGCATGCCTCAGAGGGAACTACCGTTTTTAGGGTCCCGAAGGCCCTAGGTTGTAGCGCTCCGAGTGCAGCAAGGACGCTACTTAGGGCCTAAGGATGATAGCTCAAGATGGCTGTGTAGCGCCTGACTGAGTTACAATATAGCGACTGCTCCTAACAACGCAATCAGAAGGACACTAAGTTAATAGTGTCCCTCTCTGAAGGACCTAAGCAGTTTAAAGTTCCTCTGTCACAACACAAACACTACAGTAGCTATGTTCTAACTAAGGACGTCACTTGGAGGAATGCGAGCTGTTGGTGTGTTTTTTTTTGTTTTGTTTTTAATGTATTTATGCACATGTGTATGTATGAAGAGTAGCTTCCTAAAAAACCCTTCCGGGTTCCGTTCCATAGTGCAGCTGTAAAGCTAGTTTTTTAAACATAATTGTTACCATTGCTGTACTGTTTTTACTAAACGGCCAGAACTGTTTACTGAAACGGTGAAAAACAGTGAAGTGTTTCCGTCAATTTACTGATGTTTTAGCTATAAACTCTTCCATTGCTATATCAGCAAGGCTTAGTATCACCCGTGGCTTAGTATTTACACGAGTGCCACAGACACTAGCGTAAACACGGCCAATCAGACGAATGATATTCTGTGGTATCCAATGAATAATAAATTTCATTATATTTCTCATGCGTGAATACCATAGTAACGAGTTGCTTATGCAATTAACACTTGTATAACCTGGGGGGACGTAATAACCCAACATGTCACTCTGAACACAGGTGATATGGGAAAATATAGCCTGAAGTCACAACCTGTTTACTGAATTCATTGCCTATGTGGCAACAGGTATTAGGCCCTACTCAATACATAATAAATACTAATTCCTATTTTTGTTAGCATTTGTTGTTTATTAGTTGTTGTTGTTTTTAGTTTTTTGTTGTTGTTCTTTTTGTTTTATTATTATTAACTATTTCAGTTTATGGACACAGTGGAGGCTATTATGACGTCTCCTAGTCACCAATCAGTCCGCCCTACCTCATCACCTCTTCCTCCCACACGTGAAGCTCGCCATGCTTCCTCTCCTCCTCCGCCCACACGCACATCTCACCACGCCTCTTCTCCTCCGCCCACACGCTCGGGGCACAATGCCTCCTCTCCTCCTCCGCCCACACGTGTACCTCGCCACACCTCCCCTCCTCCTCCCCCTCCTCCAACCTCGTCTGGCAACAGCAAATCTAAGCAGGTGAGATTATCCCGTTTTAAAACGTCTAATTGTGATCTATTCTATAGCTTAGCTGACTTGGAGAAGTAAATCGCCATGCTATATATAATATTATTCTAACCACACCCCTTTTGGTGTAGGTGGATGAACTGGTGATACTCAATGTTCACATTCCAGAGAGAGAAGACGCCACCATGAAGATACCCAAGAGGTGAGTGACCCTTACCTGTAGCTATAGAGCCCTCTGGCAACAACTGAAACTTAGTTATGAATTATAGCAGCTGCTCACAACTTTCTGGGGACACCTACCTTTTTTTTTTTTTAATTACGAGAGCGTTTGTTATGGTAAACCTTGTCTTATCACAATCTTTTTGTTACCATAACAACTGCTGTGTGCAGAAACTGGGTAAATAATAATTTGTCTAGATGAAATCTCATTAAAACTTTAGCTTCTGAAACCATATCCTTCATGGGCGGTTCCTGTGCTAATGATAGGGAAGGGCCCAAATAATTATATTCAAGTCAAAACTTGTGGAATTTATTATAATAATTTAGAAAGGGCATAAAAGATTCCTATATGCCCCCCCCCCCCCCCCCCCCCCCCCCCCCCCCCCCCCTCCCCCCCTTTTTTTCCTCATTTTTTTTTTTTTCATCTTTTTCTTTCTTTTTTTTGTT
>WLWI01004515.1_pt1 | contig 11765 bp, 7 predicted proteins | sample 6701501 | NCBI WGS metagenome assembly WLWI01 (sample SAMN12718690, study PRJNA515312) | sponge metagenome | isolation source: marine sponge | host: Mycale hentscheli | place: New Zealand: South Island, Marlborough, Capsize Point | collected 2014-11-01
ATAAGAAATGAAAAAGACAGGGCAAGGAGGAGGAGAGCTAAAACGAAACAGAAACAGGTAGCAAAGTAAAGAATCTGACAGTATTTTGTAGCCACACCAAGCATGCATGGAATAGCTGCAATTACAGAGAACATGCATCGCTCGCTTCGCTATTTTGTGCTATTAGAGCACATCACTAGTATACATGCCAATAGGGAAGTGTGCACTACACACACATCAAAGTTTGTTACATACATGATTGTATAAAATTTAACTTTAGCTAATGTATTATGTGAACTTTCAAAAGTTTGGAGGGAGGGGAGGATCCCAGGGGTAGCCCCCCTCTATATGAAATACTGGCATACAAACAAACAAACTGTACCCCATAAGCAAAACACTTGCTCTCCCACTGGAGAAAGGAAAGAAACGTTATATGGATGGTGACCAAACTCATTCCTTCATATGTGGTCAGTAAAGGTTCTGGCCAATCAGACTTCAAATCACCTCCTCTCTATCATTCATCTCATCAGCATGAAATAATAGACTGACCTTTACAGAGCCTTCCACTGTAGCTTCTCTACAATTAAAAATATAAGGTATACATGAAACGGCTTTCTCAATGTATCATGACTGACTACACCTTACCCATCCTTAGGCAGTGAATACTTGGTATACGGAACCTGCTGCTTAGTCTACAAACAAAAACAAATGGCAGATTAAATATACTCGTATTAACATAATGGGAAGTGAAGCTACTGACAAATGAACAAAAAATTTGGCATAACTTTGTGTATATTTACAAACTAACTAGTTACTTCCTTTATCTGATTCATGCAGGCCAACCTAATATAAGATATACATCAGATTAGGGGCATTCTTCCATTTAACTACAAATTAATAGCAGAAAAGTTCCACGAGTTCGACGTCAAGCTAGTTAACGAGTAGTGTGCACAACTAACACATAATCAAATTCCTTACTTTCTTTTCGTCAGTGCTAACTTGCTGCCCCTGTAACAGAGTATTCCGCAATAAACACAGCACACTACGAAAGGAGGCCTAACCAAATCACTCACCATTACATACAGCCAACCAACAAGCTGTTTATCAAGTCAAATTCGGTAAGGTGATATTGTTTATACGTCATTGTTTATACGTCATTGTTTATACGTCATTGAGTACGGTATCGTCAAAAGTGTGGACTTGTTCTGGCAGGGATGAATTATTAATCATTAAAATTGCTGCACCCTATTTCCTCCCTGGAAACTGAGTTGAATTGAAAGAATTGTTTCTAGCTAAGTTAATGTATAAATAATTTTTTTGTGTACAAAAAAAAAACAAACTACATGATATTGACTATATAAGTTACTAGCTTTTTGTATATAAATAATGTAAAGTGAACTGGTTGCATAGAATTTTTGGTTTGTTTTGTTATCCTTCATCACTCAGAAACAGGATCTTGGCCAGGGTCACAGACCAGGACTCTTTCCTTGTTGCCATAGTGATGGTAGACTATTGTGGATGTGACAGTCACTGATAGTTTCTTCCCATATTTTCTCGAGATAGCGTACCAAATAGCAGCCAGAAATTCAGCAGCAGGACGGCCATGCTCTAAATAGAATACCTGATCTCCAACCTCCGGCTAAACAAAGCACATTCACATAATTGTAGCAATGAAAATAGTATGTATAGCTAGCTATGACAGTAAAATTGGAGGTGAAATGACATTGCTTTTAGCTATTATATAAGTCACTACTTTTTAGCTATGAGTCTATATAATTATCAGCTGGTAATATCAACACTGAGGACTGCTATTGATGCCCACCTTGCAATGAAACACCAGAGCTTGATCATTCCCAGGTGAAATTGAGAATCCAGTGACATCTTCCAGAGAGATGGGAGCTTTCTTAGTGAGTCGGAAACTATGTACATCTAGCCGGTACAGGTAGTGATCACACAGAGCAAAAACGCGAGGATCTGGTTTCTCCTTCCTATTCAGTTTGATGATGTAACAAGAGTACAGTCTCTTTGTGTCTCCATTGATGCTCTGATAGGCACTCATCTGTAACAAAACGATTGTTAATGATCTTTACCTAGTCTTTTTCTCATCATGGTTAACTCACTTCTCTGCAAAACTTCTCCTTGACATTCAGCTCATCGCCAACCCAAGGAGTATCGTAACGACAATTTTGCTTTTTGCCCTTCAGCAAACTGTATGCTATTGTCTTCAGTCTGATTTCATACTACAAACATCAGGTACAATAGTTTATAGAAAATGTTCAACAACATTAGCTACATATACCCTTTCATCTTCTTTGAGGTTTTGTACTTTATGCAAGGCCCACCAGTTCTTGTGAACTTTCTGTAACATTGTAGCTCCAAGCTAAAAGGGGAAAAAACTTCATACTTAGTTTGTCATGAATTATGATATAATAAAAACCTTCAAGGCAGGAGGATGTTGCGGCCACTGCAAATATTTCCCTTTATCTGCTAGAAGAGCACACCCCTCAAACACTTCAGTCACTTTGTTGAACCAGGAGACAACGTGCATTCTCCTGCAAACATAATGAATAGAGCTATCATATAAGTTATAATAGTGTACGGAACACGTACCTATACCAGTACATGATCTTCAACAAAGCCAACATCTTGGGCATAGTTGTTCTCCAGTGATAGCCACGAGCCCATCGCTGAATTGTAATAGCCTGGAGACATGTCATTATTGTTTACATTTAAATATAATGTGTTTTTTGTTTGTTTGTTTGTTTTTTTAGCTGGAAACAAAGTTAGCGTAGGTCCTCAACTATCGGCCGAAATAATACATGCAAACATAAGGGCATAATATTATAGTCCCTCTATTATAAAACACTGTAGCCTATTGTTCCCCCATTTTCTTTATATGATTCAAAACATACACATCTGTATATACTGAGACCTTGTATTCACAACAGAACTAGGGGTAGAGATGTGGAATAGAAGAGCCAGGAAGAACAAGGTGTAAAGAACCACAATACAGACTGAAGCGGAATAAAATGCAGGAACCCGTGCCCATTCCGTACTTTTGACCAGTCAATAATTGAGGCTGGCATGTCGATAATAGATGGGGGTCAATAATTGAGGATTTACACTGATTATACATTGAATTGACTTCCTAGATAGCTGCAAAATATGCTTGTAACATAGATAAATTTCATAGTAGATGTGTAACTGTGAAGGAGAGTGGATACATTCAATAACCCTTAAATAGAGTAAACAGCTCAACTATTACTGAAAGTAATAGGTGATGAGAATTAGTTGCTGATGTAACCACTCCAGTCATACTAGATTCAAACTTACATGTTCCGGCAGTTTGTTGTGTCTGAGGCCCTCCAGAAAGTACATGGCCATGGTAGTTCGCACAAACAGCCTGGTCTTGCCATACTTTACCATCTTTTGAAGATGATAGTGCTCCACAAGATGCTCAGTTGCTTTTCTGTCACTCATCCTGTAGGTAGGCCAGAGATCTGGTACCAGTAGTTTGTATCTGCAATTAAGTAGAGCAAATCACAGGCAAACTGACAAAGCAATCCATCAAACTCAAACAAATATAGCATTTTCTTTGTCCATTTTCCTTCCAAAACTCTCACTTCTCTGTAAGGTGCTTTCAGCGCATAAGCTAGAGTTCATCTCAGTAAAAGATACTAGCTATATTAGGCCATTCACATGATAATGCCCTCTGCCAACTGGATGTGTTGGTAGTTTCAAGGAGTCCATTATTGTCATAACCATTCAGAAAGCATGTCTTTCTCATCTAATTATACTACATATTTAATGTTCGGTACCTCGACATGAATTGTTTGTACTTCATTCTGAATGGGTAGCCGGCTCGCCTGACTTGAGTGTTCTCCAACAAGCCTAGACATCGCATTTGATGAGTCATCAACTCAACATCATAGATTTCACTGGACTTCTCATGGTTAGGCATCATGCAGCGGATGTAATGAGGTGTCTAATGAAATTAAAACACGTGAAGTTAAATTAACCTTAGGAGTATAGTATACAAAATCAGTTTAACTCAATTGAATTATTTATATTTCTTAGAGAGAGTTTCTGACAAACATGTAAGCTCAACTGTCCAGGACTAGATTATAATTTAATATCATGAGACGCATACAACAATGAAGACTGCTCTATTCAAATCATTTTGACAAAAATCTCTTTAAGAGGATAGAAAATGGATCAACCAATTGACAGAATGATAGTATTGTTAAACTGTTCTCGTTTTCAATACTTACCTGATTCTGCAGCAGTTCAACCAAGGCACAGACATCTTGTTTAAAGCTTGTACCGAGTGATACTGGATTCTTGTTAACTTCAAAAGGATTTGCTCCCTAGTTTGAAGAAATACAACATCTATATGCTTAAAAGAAAACTATACTTATATGACATCAGAAATACCTCTGGGAAAAGAGTCTGAAGGAGAGGGACTCCAGTATTATACATGGCTATTTTCAAATCTTGAAACTGTGAATCCTATTTAAACATAAGCTTTTGAAATAATGATAAAGTTGGCATAGAATTTGAAACCTTGTTCTTGTCAACGAATCCTTCAATGTTGTATTTGACTGTGCCAGCATAGTGATTGATTTCAAACTCCTTGTGAAATAGGAGATCTTGCCTCCCTTGGGCATTGCTGCCATAGTAGCTGTTTGAGGACAATACCTTATCCATGTGAATCATGCAGCGCTATATACAGACAAACATGCAACATGCAGGAGGATTAAAAAGGATAAAAACTCGAAAAGGTTGGTACCTCTTCGCCATCATCTCCAGGCTGAATACACTCATCATCCACAATAGCATAGATACCCTACAAAAAAACAACAGCAAAAAATGTTTGGTCACAAGCTCTATTGTCTGAAGTAACTTTGAACTGACTGTTTTTGGAGCATCTATCATAGTGCAGATAGACTTATTGTCAAAGTACTCAATTTTCACCCAATCAAGACCCTCTTCTTTGTAAACCTCTTGCTCCTTGCTCAAAACCAGTTCAATAAAGAGATGTTGCAGTTTCTCATTGCAGTAGTTAATACAGAGCTGTTCAAAACTGTAGCCGTCAGAACAATGACAAAAGAAACTGTCAATAGCCAGACACAATTCTTTCTAGAAATTAATACAAGTGGGTACCTGTTCATTCCAAAGATTTCAAAGCCATAGACATCCAGCACACTGACGGCAGTAGAGGGCATTCCATCGGGCAGATTAGCAGAAGCTTTAGTATTGATGCATGTAATGATCCAATGAAATATTCTCTCATAAATAGCCTGCAGGCAAAAGGAAACTATATGTGACATTTGTTTGCTTTGTTCAGGTAACTTTAACCTTGGCCAAAGCGTCACGACTGTAAGTGGCTCCAGATGGAGAGAGGTTAGAGTATACCTGCTCCTTCTTAGAAGCAAGAACTCGTCTTGTCAATGTATTCTTAAGTTCTTCTGGTTCCATATTCAGCAGATGAGCAGAGTTAGCCAGAGCCTCAAGGTTTGTTATCACACTACCACTCCCATCTTCATCGGAATTGAAGTCGATGTTTCCCAAGTGAAGAATGGCAGCAAGAAGCTTATGAGTAGCATTGATGAGGTCTTGACTGATCCCAATGGCCTGCAAGTTAAGAAATACGTATGTGTATGGCTAGTACATCAAAGTGGAAGAATTGTCTTACAATTTCAAACTTATTATTCAACTTCGACACCCAACTTTTAGTAAAAATTTTAAAATCAGTATAAAAGCCAAGATAATAAATAATCTGTAATCCTGACTATTTAAGTTGTTGGGGTTTTGACAATATTCCACATGCCAATACTACCTTGAGAGGCACTGTTTGCTTCAATATTGAAAGTTGTTGATGACAGACTTATTTACTAACACCATGCTTACATAATGATACTGTTTTTCACACATTATTAAATATTGGTTATCTCACTATCATTGCGTCATTGGCTTCCTGAAAATTCTGGCTGTCTCTCTCTAACAATTCGGAACTATCTTCTGACTTTGGACACAAGTAAGCATATTTAGCCGAGTCTCTGTCCAGTTTCAGTTCCTGTAGAGTTTGTGCTTCAGCTCCTTGCAGCAACTAGAAATTGTTATAATAACAACATAATAATATAATGTGTGTGTATGTCTGTGCATGTGTTACGTGGTAAAAGGAATGGAAGTTTCTCTCTCCATCCTGGTGCTTCACAACTCTAGCCTTTTCTAGCATAAATGTCTTAACATGCCCTCCACGAGGTTGAAAGCCTAGGTCAAAGGTCACATCCATGTACTTTCCCTAAAGAATGTTCATGAAGATAACATTACATTTCTTGCAAGTGTTTGCACTCACAAATCTGGAGGAGTTGTCATTTCTGTTAGTCTTGGCATTCCCATACATTTCCAAGAGCGGGTTAGACTTGATAAGAAGAGTCTTCACTCTCTCAACTTCGCTCATGTGGAAATTGATGCTTGCAATATACTGCATGATGACTTTGGAGTTCTCTGTTTTGCCCGAGCCACTTTCACCTGGTATGTGTGGAAACAGGTATGTGTCAATGCACATTTCAGTGTAAATACTTTCACTCTGTTAACAGCCCACTTTTCCCACAACACACGAATGGTCACGGTTCTATGACGAGACTGTGGTCAAGGTTCTGTATTGAGACAGAGAACTAACACACGTCCTAGTTAGCTTAACACAAAATAATCAAGTGCAAGCATATTTTGTGGCTTTGATGCTATTTTTGACGGTCACTAAATAAACTAGACAATCCTACTAATCTCAGTGCACTTGTGGAGGCAAGCATTGTAGAAGCTGACACATAGCTATGTGTTTTTGTTAGTTTTGATATTGCATTATAAGTCTACAGCAATCAGTGATTCCAGCTGAAAAAACATTACTTGTAGCAGAGAGAAATACTATGATGCAAATCCTCAGTCCACACAAACTATGCAAGTTTCCCTCATTAGTGACAGCAGGTAGTGGCATTGCAAGCCAGTTCTTTGCAATAAAGTTTCCACTTCAAATGGAAAAGACACGAGTATAATAAATGTGGGCGGGGAACATGCAAGGATTGTTGATTGTAACGTAATAGTACCTACGTGATGCTAACTGCTTCACATTTCCTCAAAAATTGGCCCAAAATTCGTTCTGAGTAAAGTTCATGCCCTAATTCAACTTTTAATTGTCAGTAATCTCCAAAATAAAAGCATAACACAACAAATACACAGTCAAACAAACAGGATGACTATTATAGCCCATCGTGCATGGGCACTAAAGGTTTATAAAAATGAAAACACCTTATTTAATAGAATGGAAGTGGCACTTGGAAGGGGAGAATCTGAGTAATAACTCTCCGGCATTATTTTAATTGACTGACCAGTGATTAAAATGCAGGAACCTTTCCTGTACTTCTTCATGTCATGATATGCTGACTCAGCAACAGCATAGATGTGTGGTGGTCTTTCGTATGGTTCTTTATCCATGTATTCTAATATGCACTCCTCGTTGTAGATGTCCAGCTTCCTGTATGGGTTCACTGACACAATCACTTCCCCAATGTATGTGTACATCTAAATGTAAAGGTGACAAAAGCATAATCACTTTTAAATAATGATCTAAAAGTACTAATAATGTGACTGCTATGGTAAAAGCAAGTTTGGATTGAATATTATTATGAGGACCAGAAAAATCACATGTAAGGACCCTCAATAGTTGACTCACGAGGTCTAATAAATTAATAATAATAATAATAATAGTAATAATAATAATATTATTTTATTATTATTATTATCATTATTATAATAAAAATAAATAATAATAAAATAATAATAATAGTAAATAAATAATAATAAGAACATCAAATCCCTTTTAATATAATATATATATATATAAATTCTACTTATACAGCAGTAGATGTACAAAGCTACTTGTTTACTACAGCTGTTACTGTATAGGATGCAGTGATTCAGTTATGAATGATTAGTTCCTCAGTTCTACTTGTGATCTAAGGGAATTGCTTCCTTCTCATTTGTCATGCTGGATAGTTACAGATCAGTCATCTGTGCCGCCACAGTAGTGGTGTGTCCTATTCATCCATACCAAAATAGAACCAGTGTAGCTATTGACTTTCTTAAGACCTTAGCTTTTAAAGTAGCTATTAAAGGCTACCAACACACCATAATACCTAATAGTCTAATTATACAACAAGTTAAATATTAGTGATTGGATTTGACTGGAACCTTTTAAAGCTTACCTTTCCTTTCTCAAATCGTAGTTTTAAGTTTTCGTTAGCTTTTTCTTCAGTTACTTCATCCAAAAGCGTCAGATCAGAAATCCCAAATCCTTTCCCTTCTAACGTCGACATTTTGACTAACTATACGTTAAGCAGACAATAGTATGTATTTGTAATTCTAGACTAACATTTTCAGCTGTACACTCACTTGAGGAAGAATTATCCCGGTACGCTTGGACACCCGCAGTTAGCGGACACACCCCCCGTTTCTCGCTTTGGTGGGTGGGGCTGCTAATTAAAGTGTTCGGCCGCGCCCTCTCTCCACAACAACACGCGCACGGGCGCGCATTTGATGAGGCGTGCCGGGGTCTGACTACATTGTTGTATGCATTGTAATAGTATTCCATTACTTTATTACATTAAATTATAATCATTCTTGTTGCCATTGCCACAATAATAACAATACCACAACAATTACACTATTAGTAATAAAACTATAATTACTACTATAAATATATTGTTATTGTTATTGTGGTTATTATTATTATTTGTTATTATTATTATTATTATTATAATTATTATTATCATTATTATAATTATTATTATTATTATTATCTTCATTATTATCTTTGTTATTGTTATTATTATTATTATAACTATTATCATCATTATTATTATTATTATTATGAATTCCAGCTAATTAAAAAATATGCATCCTCCTTTATTTTGAAGTGTAGAAACATTGTGTTAACGAATTCTAGCTAATTAAAGAGTACGCAACAGTTTTCCCTCCTTTATTTGAAGCATAGACATATGTGTTAGTGAATTCTAGCTAATTAAACAGTTTCCCCTCCTGTATTTTGAAGCGTAGACACGTGTTAGTGAATTCTAGCTAATTAAAGAGTACGCAACAGTTTTCCCTCCTTTATTTGAAGCATAGACATATGTGTTAGTGAATTCTAGCTAATTAAACAGTTTCCCCTCCTTTATTTTGAAGCGTAGACACATGTGTTAGTGAATTCTAGCTAATTAAAGAGTACACAACAGTTTTCCCTCCTTCATTTTGAACTATGTCTTAGTAAATTTTAGCTAAAGAAAGGGTTTTCCATGCTGTATTTGGAAACAAGTCCTAGATATTGTGTACGATAGGCCATAAGCCGGGTACTGATTTCACAATGAGGTGGCGGCCAGTTTTGGTCAATTTCCTAGAAAAGAACAAATTACAGCAACTTATAGTACACAAACAAACTGGAAACAGGCTAAGAATAAGTCGTGAGGACCTTAACATAAGGAAAACACAAAAACAATGTGAGGAAAACTGCGGGATAAAAAGAAGAAGAGTGCTGTTGGCCATTGACACAGCTACACTGGATTTACAGTATACTGTCAAGTACTGCTAGATACTATACTGAGGGATCACCTTCAATCAAGAAGTAATTTGGTATACACACACAGCATTGTTAGAAGTTTTCTCTCCCCCTCCCCCTTTCCCCTCCCCTCATCCCCTCCCAAGACGTAAATTTTAAGAAAGAAAAATTGCTAAGAATGGTGTCATTGTGAAGCAACTGCTCAGTTTTGAGTCATATGATTTTGGGCCACTTCTGATGCAATCCACCATCACAAATTATAGGAGGGGAAAGTGTCGTATGCTCTTTAATTGATAAGGAGTCACTTCAGATCCGTCCACCATCACAAATTATACGAGGGGAAACTGTCGTACCTTCTATAATTAATAAGAAGTCACTTCAGATGCATATACTGTCACATAATATACAAGGGGAAACTGCCGTATACTATTTAATTAACTAGAAAATTCATTAACATATATGTTAACATATATGTTACAGACCAATTACAAACTTGGACTGTTTTAAAATGGTCCAGCCATTTTAAAACGGGCCAGACCGTTTAAAATGGGCCAGACCATTTCCAAACCTCAGACTGTTTTAAAACAGGTTAGACCATTTAAAAAAAAACAGGCCAGACCACTGGCCAGACTATTTTAGAACAGGCTGGTCAAACTATTCAAACCATTTCGAAGGGTGTCAAACCCTTTTTAAAAGAGTCAGATCATTAAAATGAGTCAGATAGTAAACCTGGCAAAAAACAAAAACAAAAACAAACTGCTAAATGTAAATAGGGCAGTTGCCAAAGCAGACCCAAGACACAGAACTCTTGTGTGTTCCTAAATATTTTTTTCTGAATAGAACTATTAAAAAAAAAAATTGAAGTAAAACAGATAGTCTTTGAAAAAGTTTGTTAATCTAAACTTCACTAATCCAAGCAATTTGGGCATGCCAATCCTATTAAAAACACACTTGATCGTTTGTGCGCGTGCATCTGTCACTTGTCCATCTGCTTAAAAGAATGTAACTGAAAAGACCTTGCAATAAACTTTTTAAAATGAAAATTTAAAAAATGCTCTCACACTCACAAATAACTAGTGCAGGAATACAGAGTAGTCATACCATTATAATTATAGGAAAGGCTACAGTTTATCAATCTATTAGAGCAATGAAAGCTGAGTAAGGTGGGTCTCAGTCATCTAGGGTGAAAACCTATAAGATAGGCACGGTCATTCAGTAGACATGGCTATGTTCTCATGGTCAGACAAAAAAGGAAAAAAAGACGGGTAAGTACACAAATTACAATGTGAGAAATGCATAAATGTGACAGGCTCCGCAAAATCCAGGAATTTGCTTAAAAAATTGAAAATCCTGATACTTATTGAAAATTACTTAACTTGAACCATATAACATAGTGTACACAGGATTTTTACTATGGACATTCAAAATGTGTGTAAAAATGGAGTGGGTTTGTGGTGTGCCACTTACTAAGAAGAATAGGCTTTTCTAAAGTACGGTAAGAATCACTTGAACAATAGTGAGTAATTAACCAAGGGTTCCATTATTTGTAGTAACCAACCTTTCGAGTAACCAAAAAACCCTGAAAACTTTGCTATTGTGGTAAGAATCACTTGAACAATAGTGAGTGTAATTAACCAAGGGTTCCTTTATTTGTAGTAACCAACCTATCGAGTAACCAGAAAACTCTGAAAACTTACATCCCACGCTTTATGTATTGCTAATTTCCATATAAGCTGAAAAGAAATAAAATGTTAAAAAAAAAGAATTTCTTCCAATAGTGCACTTGATGTGATACAAACTTTTTAAGCTTTGAAATTTGGCATAATGATAGAACAATTAATGTACTTAATAATAAGTGAAAAATTCAAAAATTCAGCAAATTTGACCACAGTCAGCATTTTTACTGTTTTACAGCTTTGACACTTGTGCCAAAATTCCTGGTTTTTGCAGAGCCTGTCACAAATATGTAATGAGTTTTTTCAAACTAAACATTTCACAAATTTGAACTCCCTCTTGGTCCCACTAAAGCATTCACCCACACAGATAAATATCAACAAACAACAAGTTAGATGTTAATGAATTATGTTGCTCAGAGTAATCTCTTTTTCCAGCTAGCTCTGTGCACAACAGATTCATTACAGAAAGGTCACTAAAAATAAGGGGAAATATATTACGT
>WLWI01004516.1_pt1 | contig 11764 bp, 5 predicted proteins | sample 6701501 | NCBI WGS metagenome assembly WLWI01 (sample SAMN12718690, study PRJNA515312) | sponge metagenome | isolation source: marine sponge | host: Mycale hentscheli | place: New Zealand: South Island, Marlborough, Capsize Point | collected 2014-11-01
GATGCGGAGGAGGCGAGTGAGATGCATGGACCCAGGAAAAGTACTTGTATGCTGCTGTCGCTACTAGATACTCTAGATACATACACATGTAGATTGCTCCATGAACTTTATGGAGTTGTGGTCTGTCGACTTAAGAATATGTGTCACACAGTATAACATTAGCTTCAACTTTTAGAATAAGCAGTCAAGTCCAAAATTGAAGCCACACCCCTTTGATTGTTGTGTGACCAAGTAGCTATTATTATTAAAAAACTACAGTTGCAAAATATTGATGTGTACCCACAGCTATTTCCAAGTGATCATGTACTTCAGCATGATTGAGGTGGGTCTGTTGGCTCAGAAATGGTCAGCCCTGCAGCAAAGGTCAGCCACGCAGAGATCCGAAGCAACGGTCAGCCCCGAAGCAATGCAATGGTCAATGGTCAGCCACGCAGAGATCCGAAGCAACGGTCAGCCCCGAAGCAATGCAATGGTCAATGGTCAGCCATTTGCGCATGCGCGCGTGCTTAAGGTTCAAAGTTTGTTTGATCGGCCGCGCTCTATAGGTCAAAGGTGAGGGTCAGCCGTTCTGCACATAACGTCGTCCGTTTCTAAAAAGTGGGTGCAATAGACCATGGAAGGCGGCGTAAGTTTCTAAAAGGAAGGCGACAGTATGGAAGAGAAGGTAAAAGGCGATTAATCGGAACTGAAAAGCGGATGGAATCGGCAAGGTGAGACGGTGTAAGTTTAAAATGGAAGGGAAGAGAAGGCAAAAAGGATAGTTTTCAAAAGAAAGGGTAAAGTACAAAATAGAAGACAAAAGTTAACATATGTAACCTTACCTGCATTTTACTTTACAATATGTCAAGCGCCACTATGTGGCAGGGTACTTGCTAGTTACATATACAGTATTATATTATAGACATACATACATACATACATACATACATCATACTACATATATAATACCTCTTTTATCATTGTAAAATGATTGTTATAAGTGCCAACAATAATTCATCATTAAAAATTGCTAATAATATGGTTGATGTTGCTATTATATCCAAATTTGTATGCTCCTCTATTGGGGAAAATATAACTTAATTATAAAATATAAAATATCTTTAGGTATACATACTACCATAATTAGTGCATACCAGATTATAAAATCAACATTGAAACTTTATTACTTTTTTTTATACTTCTAATTATTGGGCAGATTTAATTTTTTCCTCTCCTCAATAACTATGACAACCCAGCTGCTTTTTTTACTCAGTACGTCTGTTGCTTTTTCTCAGCTTTTCTTGACCTTTGTATCTGTAGAGAGGAAATCTCTTTTGTAAGTTAATGTATTTATTTAGTTATTAAATGAAAGGTCTACTTATTGTATGCAATAATAGTGGGCTGCTACAACGAACTTCAGTACTTCATAAGAGGTGAAAATAAACTATATACTTGTACTTCCCATAAACCAAAGAAAACAATCAAATGTGTGAGTTTTACAAGTGGTATAGTTACACTATTATACATAGCTAATAACAAAGAAAGTCTTTTATAAAAATTAAGAGTTCCATTCCAGTTGTACCCAATATAAATTTTATCAGTTGTCAGCTCTTCACTACTACAAGGATGCTAGCATGTTCTATTTGAATGGCTTTTGCAACTTTTGTCTGTTCCTGAATGTAGTTGATGTGGTTGAAGCTATTACAAAACTACAACTATGTAGTAGTAGCTAGTTGGAAAAATGCAGCTGCTTTATATAAAGGTTACCTTTTATTTTACTAAAAATTTTTTATAATAATTTGTTTGCAAAGCTAAACAGGAAATACCAGCTAGAACAAAGGCTAATATAAAGGATTTCTGGAAACAGTGCATTATAGCTTTTTTATTTTGCTCACAGCAAAGTAAATATGTCTATAAATCTAAAGGTATATATAATTGTATGCTGTAGGCCACTATATTTTAACACTTTATTGTTGCCTCATATTACAGATGGTGTCCTAACAAAAACTTAAAGGAGAATAGCTATACAGTATAACCTCCTTTAATTGCTGGAACTCTGTACAGTCTTTACAGCGCAAGAACTAATCTTGTGATTCTATAGAATAGTGCATACCAGATTATAAAATCAACAGTTTTTTGTTTGACAACCATTGGACAGTCAGGAAAAAAAATCATTATTACACAATGTATGGCACTGGTTTGATAGTATGGTATCAGTATACATGAATAATTTTAATTTTTTTTGTTTTTCATGTTTTGTGGAGGACAGCGAGCGATATTTAGAGTCATTCAAACATGAGTCACATAATTTACATGCATTTCTTGTATTTTTTCTTTTTTACTGTTAGATTACTGTTAGATTGTGAAACTCTGACTGCATCTAGTGATGAGACATTCAAAAAGTTAAGAATGCTGAGAGGACCAAGTCAATAATTATAAAGTATTGTCATTGAGGTGAGTTAAAATAACAATAATGGGTGCAGGATTATACTATTAATGTGATTTGTAATTTAGAATCAGCCTGATATTGAAGAGGAAAGCTCTGGAGCTGTCCTGTAGGAGGACAATAAAGTTTACTTTGTTGTTAAAAAATCACATACTTGTTTTTATTGAAATGTACTCACCATTTTATTACTTTTATGAGCACATACACTCAGACAATCCAATCACACTTGTTTTGTAATCCACTTCTGATTAAATAACTCTCCTGTGTTTCACTGTGTTGTATTTTTAACAAAAAAAAATTATTTAAAAGTTTTGAATAAAATATTTACTATATTTTATGTTAACAGAATAACTGGAAAAGATGAAAAAAGAGTTATCAGGAACATAGCTAATTCATAAAAAGTGTTATTGAAGTGCCCACTATGGAGTAACACTCTAGTGATTGTAATATTATTTTTGCCTGTATATTCCTGATAATACGTTGTGCATGCCCTGACCATTTTTTTTTGTTTTTTTTTTTGACCGCCCATATTGCCTTGCGATTTCCACCGTACCCTACCATTGTCACGCGGTGAGTTAAATTAGGACGAACTTGAGCGGTCTACCTACCAGCTATTAGAATTAGGAATGAGGACTCTCTCCGCTTATTATACGCTGTGCTTAGCGGCCACTACAGTCGTAATTATATGTCTAGTGGATATTATCCCAGTACCTCATTATACTACTAGGAGAAAACACCAGGGAGAACCACTTTCTGACTTCAAAGCTTGGAAAAAAGGACTTATTACAAAAGCTGGACCAGAATCTCCTAGAAATTGCAGCAAGCTTTTCAATGGGGACCCCTTTGAAATTCGAAGGCAAAAGTCTTATATGTCAAGATGGAAGAGTAGTTTTAAAGATAGTGATCTTTTGGTAGCAACTTCAAACTGTTCTTGGGTCGATGATTACTTTAGCAACAACTTGTATATTACTAAATTGGAGAAGTCTTTTCCCATTGCCTTCACTTTTCTTATCCACAACAGCCCTCAGCAAGTTATGAGACTGCTAAGGGTTCTGTACAGGCCCCACAATCAACACTGCATTGCTCTTGACTTAAAGTCTTCCACTGAAACTCAAGAGATCTTCAAAAATCTCGCCAAATGTCTGGGCAATGTCCACATTGTCTCTCAACTTCGAGAAGTTAGATGGGGGCATAAGTCCATTATGGAGTCTCAGATGCAGTGCAGCAGAGATTTGCTGGCCATAAGACAAAAACAAATTGAGCAGCACAAGTGGAAGTACATTATCAATTTATGCGGCAAAGAACTTCCCCTTAATACAAATCATGATATTGTCTCTCACTTAATAAAGCTTAATGGAACATCTGCAATAAATGCACGCAAAGTTGTAGAAAAGAAATTTCTCGTACGTCTAAACAAGACTCTGCCTTCTGGCATACAATTATATGTTAGCCCATCATACATGTCTCTATCTTTTAAGTTTGTGCACTACCTTACCACAAACTACACCACGCTAAGCCTGTTCAATTTCTTTAGCAAGAATTGCCTCATTCCAGAAGAGCATTATTACTCGTCTGTGTACATGTTCCCAGGAGTTCCTGGAGGATTTAATCCAGAACTACCAAAAAATGCATATTTTGTGAACACTCAAAGTTTCTGGAGGTTTGAACGACACTTTTTCTTGGATAAGTATTCTTGCAGCGGCGAAATTATCCACGAGGTCTGTGTGGTGGATGTTGGAGACATGCTTAGAATAAAGTTTGGGGGAAATGTGCACTTTCACAACAAGTATTTCATGGAGAATGATCACGTCATTATGGACTGCTTTGAGGAGCAAGTTATCGCTAAAAATAAACTGGAATTTTTAAAGGACAATTGAGTATTTTTATTGAGGACTAAAATTATTTGACTTGAGCCACTGTTGCTAGTGGTCTTGAATACTCACAATTATAACTACTCATCTACAACCATTTTGATCACCTTAATATAAAAGTGTACCCATGTGCCACAAACTAAAAGGAGGGAGGGGAGGGGGGGGGGGGTTCCCAGTGACCACCCACCCGGTCAGTAATTCTAAAAGAGGGGGGGGGGGGGGGGGCAACCCACCATCCCCATATTTGCCCATGCTTATATACTACATTAGATGCTGTACAGCTTTGATCTTAGATAGAAATATTATATCTGATTTATATATGTATTAAAACTATAATACATCACTTATTTAGCAGCTGCTACAAAATTAAGTTTGGTTTAATTTAACTATGGCTAAAAACACTTGGTGCAGTAGTTTTCTCTAAATACTTAAATACTTTGTTTTCAAATAGTTATTCACAAAGCAATGATTCCAATCTGTAAATATATACACTGTGGCAGTTCTGATCTTTCACTTTGATACTGGCAAGACTGTAGACTACTTACATGAATGAGTCTTATATATTGTGTGTGTGAATCTACTAATGGATAGTTCGGAATGTTGTGTTGTATGTTATGGCTATGCTGGAATGACAAGTGGCTGAGTGAGTTGTGTGTTCATCAGCTTGTCATCTCCGAGTCTGCCACAACACTTTTGACTTCACTAGCTTGTCCTAATCATTGTAGCTATATACATGCACAGTTTAAACAGACAATTTAAAGTTGCTGCTTAAATTCACCAAACCAACACAAGATAATGGAATTTTCACCCTTAGCTAACATGTTTCTCTATAAATTGCCCCCCCCCCCCAATATTATTCATCTTCTTACTCCACTGCCTCCATACAGTGGCACTTGATATATAACTTTTACGAATCCCAGTAGCATAAAATATTTTTAATTCATACTTACATTATTATACTGAAAATTCCGGAAAAAAAGAATACCCGGGTTTAGTCTAGCGTCGTCGACCCTTTTCCTACTATCAATTTTGTGCGGTGGTAAAGTGACGGCGACGCCAGACTAACGCAGGGGGATGCCCAATTACTGGGATACCCCTAGCTTGTCATAAGATTATAGATACCTACTTTGGATGCCTGGCTAATTTGTTTACGGCTTTTGAGGTTGCTTTGCGGTAGAAATTCAATAATCAAATTTGAATTCTAAAAAAACGCCCTGAGTGTTGTTGAAAAGAGTCGGCGTCGAAAGGTTTCCCCTGAAAGTGCTCAGGGAATAGCATTGACTTGATTGCCATCATGCATAGTGATAAGCATGAAGAACTGGTTTAGAATAGGGCACCCATTTGCAGTGAGTGATCACTGTTTCAATATAATTATGCTTGCATCATAGCTAATGATGATGTATTTTGTATTTGGAAGCAGTCATATGACTTCAAGAGATACAGCCCCCTTTTTTGCCTTGATTTGGTGATGTACAAAGCAAGTGTTGATGAAGACTAAGAGAAATATTTTAATTTTATTGCAATAACAAGATGAAATACATTAAAACTGTACAGTTTTATTACATGACGTGACTCATACCAAAAACGACACACAAGAGCAGAGTCAAGCTGGATTGCATCCTGTCAACAGTGCCATCAGTAGTTACTACTTCAACAGCCATAGTCTCTGTTGTCTCCTTCACAGTTGTCACTTGAGTAGTAGGTGCCAGTGTTGTAGCCACTGTTGTTGAAGCAGTTGGTGTAGAAGATGTATATCGAATGCCAATAGTAATCGTGTTGGTCCTTAGAGAGGAATCCCCAAATGCACAGTTTGAAGTGGTATTGCCAGGAGTCTGCACTGTGAAAGCATACACGCCATTCAGGCACGTGGCCACTCCCTCTGGTGCCTCTTGAATGTTTACGATTTGACTGGGTAGGACAACATAGGGACTATTTGATGACTGACTGGATCTCTCGCACCAGTAGTACCCAGCATTGCTATCAGAAAATGACTTAATGGTCAGCGTAGATGTTGTTATTGAGTTTGCAGCATTCACCAGAGCACAAGAGGTGATGTTGCATTCATTTCCAGTGACATCTGTAATATTTAAAACAGTACCTGTACTAGTCCCTACTTGAGTTGGATTGTTGGTGTAGTGCCATATAAGCCTAAATCCAACTACTGGTATCGAACACATTATCTGAACAGTTGATCCCTGCAAGTTACAGTTTAAAGTGGCAGCGTTCACGTGGGCACCAGGCTGTGCCAGGAAGTTGGTGATACAAATTTGTCCCTCAATTTTCCCAAACGTTAAGGTTATTATTATCAGACAAAAAATAACTCTGGGCTTGACTGCCATTTTTGACCAATATGGAGCTAGCTATATTGTGGTATAGCGAACTGCCACGTATAAATTCGTTCCTCTCTGAATGTTTCGGTAGACGCTAAATCTTGTGCTTTTTTCGCGCTTGTGCTCGCTTACGAAAGACTAACGAAGCGTTCTTCTAGAGAACGACCTTTACCTAACTGTAACTTAAACTTGGTAAAGGGTTAACAAATTGCTGGAGTCCTCTCTCTGGTTGTGACTCAACTATTGTATAAAGAAAGTTACTAAACTTACGGGAATGGATATTTTGGCTTCTGATTCTGACAGTGATGCGACCACTTGCGATTTGTATGTTGTAGTTTTTTGGTTTCGTTAATTAAGACAACTGGTCGTAAAAACCAGAGTAAGGAATAGAACTGTCTATTGTGTACTGTGTGTGTATGTATATATGTATATGTATATATATATATATATATATATATATATATATATATGTACACATACATGCATAATATATGTGACCATGCACAAAAAAGTCTGACACAACTGAACACCCATCAAAACAATTTTTTTTTTTTGCACTTAAATGTTCCTTGGCATCCAAGTGATGACTTCTCCAAGTTCATAGCAATACACTGCCTAATAGTTTCAATGAGCAGGCTTTTTTTATGCCTTTTAAAGGAGTAAAACTATCTTGTGTTGTGCCCAATTTTCCTGTAGATGGTTACATATAATACTACTCACACACACACAATGGTTTATTTGCAGTGGTAATGACTTGAACGTGATTCCGGACTCGTGTGAAAACAATAGTAATACCAACTTGACCCTGAATTCAACATGCAGTGATCCCCATAAGGCACAACCTAATAAGAAAGACTGCTTACCACAATGTCCAGCTATGAATAGCAATAGGCCGAGTGTCCCAGATAATTACACTCTGGATGATCTATTATTTGGAGAAAGTCTGTGTACGGGCAAGACTGTATCAATTCCACCAGTCACCACTGCAGCTATAGCTGTTCCATCGGTGCCTCAGGCTAAAACTATAGCTACGCACTCCAGGTATCTTGACTCTGGGATTGGAACACATGAGAGTAAAGGCATCTCCTTGAGTTGTGTTGATGATTCCTCACTTAATTCTTCAGTGTCTCCGTCTGGAAGAAGATTAGCCAGTGAGGATATTATAACTGTAATAAGACAACCAGAAACTGGTAAATGGTGTTGTTATTGTGTATTGTGTTTATTATATATGTAGTTCATATATTATGCATGTTAGTGGGGGCTGATTAGATAGTCAGAAATAGTATAAAGAACCACTTGGTTGTTTGTTTGTTTGTGTACATATTATATAATGTATGTATACATGTATGTGTTTATACCATAGTTGCTGTGGTTACAGCCATGGATTAAAAAATGTTATTCTGCTGTGTTATTTCCTTCCAATTGCCTGCAGGAAAGATTTTTTGTATCACAAAGAGAGTTTAAATTGCACGCAGAAGTTTTTGTTTTGTTTTTGACAAAATAGAGTGAGATGCAGAAATAATCATGGTTTATCATTTTTTTTAGCTACGAATGAAAGTCTAGTTTTTTTACTTATAAAACTAAGTTATTCCATCCCTGTATAGCTAAAGAACTGACACGGAGAAAAATTTATTGGAGTAGGTATAAAATTACTAGTGATGTGCTTGAGCACAAAGGGCGAGCAAGCCTGTACATAAACGAAACACTTCAAAAGAATCTATCAGTCCTTTTCTAAAAATATAAGTACATAGCCGTTGTGACCATTATTTACTTTAGCTAACAAACAGAACTACTTTCCCGAGTACTGATATTTTCTGTAGTCTCTGACTATGTGAATTACCAGTAACTTTTAACAACAAACACTCGCAACTACTTAAAAAAAAAGGGAGAGTTTTCTTTATTACACCTGGTAAAGGGTTTCAATACCATAGTAACCATTCGCAAAAACAAGAAGTTCTAAAGAATTGCTGCACAGTATTGAATCTAACAGTAAGTTTTTAAGACCTTAGTGCATCTTGTGTCATTCAGAAACAGCCTACTACGACAGGGTAGACAATTATTTTTCTTGAATGATACGGAATCACTAAACCGAAAGTTTCTGTTTAGCATGGGGATATGGGAAGGGGTAGACCATGAAGCAAACACAAAAAACATGAGGGTCAAAGTACAAAATGCATACGTACATCCACACATATATAAACAAACAAATATCCCCGGTTTTCAATTGTGTTACCCCTGAGAGTGTCTCGCTCACTCACCAATTAAACCACATCAACTCTAGGAATTATCGCTAGATAACAATCCTTTTCCTCAGGCTTCACCCTTGGGATTGGGATGATTATCAGCAAAAATTCCTCGAATTCATGATTTAACTATTAAATATTATGTATATTTTTAGTTTTTAATATGCAATGCAACTGTACTAACTTGGTCACCTTTTCTTTTCTCTACTTTTTTCTGTTCTTAGACTTTGATGAGAGATTCTGTAGACCTAATTTCTCATATCCACCAATTCGGCCAAGACGCCCATTGTTGTTGTCATCTCCAGCCGTCTCACCTCCAATTCAGGCAAGTTATAATTAAACCTGTCCATTGTCTTCTCTACTAGCATCACTATCAGAAACTCTAAAATTGCTATAAATAATAGGTTTTTTTAAACTTCTATGTGTGCAAAACTTAACTTATGGCCGCCATATTGACAAGAGGACACATTTAGGTTTTTTAATTCAGCTTGCTTAATTTATAGCTATAAAGCTCAATAAAATGCAGAGAGTCATTTTAGTGCCTTCTCTGTCAATTGAAAATCCTTGATTAGTGCTGGTCATGACCCCATGCAGGATATATTGGGCTCTGCAGCTACCTATGAGGGGGTTAGTTCTAGTGGATATGAATAAGACATGAGTTATAGTTCTCCATTTCTATCACTTTCTTCCAATACTTCTGGTGATAACCTAATACAGACCAACTTGTGAAGTATAAACTTTGAGTGGAAAAATAGAAGAAGAAATATATCATAACTGTGTGTGTGTGTGCGTGTGTTCTAAGCGATGGGGTTGGCTTAGGAGAAGGTGAAACCAGTAACCTTTGATTTGATAAATTGGTCATGGTTGAATTCTATAACATTCGTACATATGTATCTGTTTGAATCTCAGAAGTAACATTGCAATGATTCTAAATATATTCCAGTTTGAGGGATTCAAAAAGATGAAATAGCTGACAAATGCTTCTGTGCTAAAGAAAACTGACCCGATAGCTTCTTAATGTAAGACATTGTTATCTTCTCTTAGATTCCAAGTTGTGTCAATCAGTATTTACGTGTTTATCAACAAGGAGGAATACAATTTCTTATCGAACGCTATATCTCTGGCACTGGTGCTCTGCTGTTCGATGATTCTGGACTTGGAAAGACTATACAAGTCATCACTTTATTCACAGCAATTTTGAGAAAGACAGGAAAGAAGTCAGACATGATTAATTCTCAGCCTGTCAAGGTTATACTGTATAATTGTGTCAATTTTATGCTGAAAGTGATGGAATTGGGATTGTCATTCACAGGGGTCGTTTTTGGTAGTTTGTCATGAGAGTGCAATAGTTGAATGGATATCTCTGTTAGAAGTATGGAGCTACCTCACTTATTGGTATGTAATAGATTTCTTTACTAGTCTTCTCAAATTAATTCAATCAGTCTAGTTAGTAAACTTATTTATTCCTTATATTTTGATTTTCTTTAGTCATAATATATTTTATAAAAGACTAATGTTTCAACAATTTTGCAATGGTCATGAGTGTTTATAATTTTAGAAAAGTTAAAAAGTAATTTTATTGTATTTTCTTTTATTAGTGGTGGTGGTGGTCCAAAGCATAGCTCTGCCATAGTTTTTGCTATTGGTATTGATAACTCCCAGTGTAAAAGTCACAGCTTATCCTGTTTGTCATTATATAATATCATATCTTAAAATTGTAGGTACACATAGTCTATCAAAGTTTAGCTTGTACAAGTAAAACTGGTACAAACTTTTAAATGAGGGCAGTTATACTTATCAGACATTACCTTGTAAACATTCTCAATGGTAAATTTGTAGCCATCTTGCCCCTAATGCTACTGAAGTTTTAACCTGCAACTCATGCTGTTAGTAGAATGAGAGTTGGACAGAACCTGTCCCAATTTCAACAACCATGCATGTACATTAGGTTTTCATGAGTTCCTGACCACACCATCTGCTGGGTGGTTATAGAATAGCTGCTAAATTAATGTTTGATTTCTTTAATTACCTATCATGTTATTATTTCTATTTCTGTATATAATGTTGTTTTTTTATATGTACTTGTAGTGTCTGTTACCATGGAGAAAATTATCTGCCAGCTCCAGATACTGTGAAGAATGAAACTGATGTTGCTTTAGTCGCTTATAAGTCTGTTGTTTCACATTTGGTGAGTTATTTAGTTCATTAATAATACCTTCATTTTAGGTCAACTATTTGATATTCAATTTCAGTTATATTAATTTGCATTTCTGCAAATTAATATTGAATGTTATCAGGGTTGGCAGCATTAGAAAGTTTGTAGTCTGCAGAAAGTGAAATGTTTCCAATTTCAAACTCCAGAATTAAGCTGCTTTTTTTTTTTTTGCACTGCTCATACCTGAAAGTACCACACACTGTGTGGATTGTCTGATAATATTGGGCCACACACGACAAGCAAGGTATGATCGGTTTGTTCTCTCCCCTAGCCATCTACTCACTGTAATGGAATCACCGATTAAAAGTGCTACAATGTATTGTCCATTTATAATAATAGCAATTATTCTTTTTCTTACTGCCAATATTTGTTCATTACAACTCAAGTTGACCCCTGAAGAGGACTTCAGCAAGAAGTTGAAACGTCAAGTTAAGTTTTAATTAATATAATATTGGCTGTTAGAATGAGAACATTAGCTATTGTTATAATTATTTCAGCCGAGAATGGCTGAACCATTAGTCTAATTATTGTAGTCCTGCATTTGTGCTCTATCCAAAGGTTTAACACTATACATCACCTTTCAAAGTCGAAATCAGAGCCAATGCTACGTACTATCAAGAAGTGGAACATATACTTTTTATTCTTGCCCCATTTCCATTTACAGGTTTTGAGGCATCACA
>WLWI01004517.1_pt1 | contig 11763 bp, 16 predicted proteins | sample 6701501 | NCBI WGS metagenome assembly WLWI01 (sample SAMN12718690, study PRJNA515312) | sponge metagenome | isolation source: marine sponge | host: Mycale hentscheli | place: New Zealand: South Island, Marlborough, Capsize Point | collected 2014-11-01
CAAACAACCCACAAAACCCAAATTTTGCGTGCCATACTAGGGAAATTAAATTAACCCCCCCCCCCCTTTTTTTTATACAAAACCCCCCCCCCCCCCCCCCCAAGCTCAGCCATCTTGGTCAGTTGCCAGAGAGGAGAGAGGGAGCTATTCAATAAAAGTTCTGTAGTGCACTACTAGTTAGCCAGCTAGTTAGATTTGTGAGTAGATGGAGTAGCTCTGGAGTTGTTGTTTTTTATATTCTAAAACGTGTTCAAAGTTGGGACTCAATCTTTGTTTTGTACACTCAAGATTCTGGAGCACCTGCATTTTGATAGCCCCGGAGGACTTTTCCTGCCAAGCTGCATGTGTGCTTTAAATGAAGTTTTGTTTACTTCAAATACCAGTTTTTAGTCGAGTGCTGGTTGTTGTTTTTTGTGTGTGTAACTGGTTTTTTTGATTGAAAAGTTTTAACCTCAACTTCCAACTTCTGTTATCTGTCTTCCTGTCTGCAAGCTGAAGTATTGGGTTTGGAATGGGGACTAAGTTGAGCCATCACCGTAGTTCACGGCAAGAAGTCATTATTACCATCACTCCTCGCAAAAACTACTCCCCTCCCCTGCCACACCCCTCCCCTGCCTCCCACGCCCACCTGTCCTCTCGCACGCCCAGCGTCGAAGACAATCTTACAGACATATGCAAGCACAACTACAGCAGCAACAGCCACGCCCATTCCTCCCTGGCTCCGGACCAACCGTCATCTGCCCGCTGCTCTTCCGTGGCTTCTCTATGCTCGGGTAGCTCCTGCAGCACTTGGAAAGAGAAGCGAAGTGTTAGTTTTGACCTGCTGGCGGAAATGGCTGTAGTTTTGCCTAAAAATGAGCAGCAGCCCCTAAAGACCATGCTGGTCGAGGTGGGGGACAAAGGTCAGGAAGAGGAGGCAATGGACATGGGGGACATTTGTGATGGTAGCTCTACTTCAGACAGTGACCTGGGAGAGAATCGAGGCAGACACCATCGGCACATCCTTGAGGATGATGAGGAAGAAGATAAAGAAGAACCTGGTGTGGGAGTGACTGAGGTTGGGGAAGCTAGAGGCTGTGCATGGGGCTGTTGCAACTGAAGTCCAGTAGTTTGTGGAGTGAAATCCTGTCTTGTTGAATTTTTTCCCCATGAATTTTCTAGTGGTTTGGGTAATACTATCAAGGTTTATCATGATATTAGCTATGGACCGTGCTGCTGTGGATTATGAGGAAAATTAACTAATACAAGACATTTATCAGAGTGCATACTTGCATCGAGTCCAGACAAGTTGCACGATTTATATTTTCTTTCTCTCTCTTTCTACTTGTTAAAAAAATCTTGGTGAACAGCAACCCATTCAGACATCGTATTGACTAATCTTAACGTCTGATCATTTAAGTATCTATGATAATTATTCACGTATAGTTAGAGTGGGAGGAAATGTTAGGGTTCTGCTCTAATAAAACAGAAGTAGCTTGTTTTGTAAAAATCTGGCTCTAAATTTGTTTGGTCATAGATTTTTTGCGACATCTTTATTACCCTGCCATGTGTTGTTTAGTGACTGGATATTAAATATTTTGATGGGCTAAGAATGAAGATGTGCGTTTCATCTTTGGGAGTTATTATATTGTCACTTGTGGTCGTTATTGTAGTTGTTATGGTTGTTATTGTTGTTGTTATGGTTGTTATTGTTGTGGTTGTTAATATTGTTATTGTGCAGGTGCCTAGGCTAGATCTGGCGGAGTACGACGAGGAACCAAGTGGGGCCTCAGCTTTGTCCAAATCTTCCAAGATGGAGAATCTGTCCAGAGAAGACTTGCAAGATATTGGGGAGATGGAGGAAGAGAAGGTCAGGAAGGAAGATATGAAAGATGTGATTTTAGTTTAGGAAACTATTGAAAGGGGGGAGGGGTTAGAGACTAGCGGACTCTTTCTTACTAGTTGGTGTGTGTATAATCAAATTGATGTACGTAGTTAGTGTTTTATAAGATCTATTTCCAACCAGTATCACTCAGTGGTGTGTGTATGTGTGTGTGTGTGTACATGTATGTGTTTGTTGTGCAGCTCAAGGAAGAAGCTAGTGGTGATATGCCCAACTCTATGCTTCGAGTGATAGAGGTATATAATATGTATGCATGTATGTATGTAGGTATGAATGTATGTATGTAGGTATGTATGTATGTGTGTACTTTTGTATAGCATGAATGCATGTATGTAAGTGTGTATGGGTACATGCTGACTGGTTGGCGGGTTGTATCGAGGAATTGCGGAAGAGAAGGAAGTTAGTGACAGTACTAATACTGCTGATATGATTATAAAGTGTCTTTGTCCAGCACACCTGCACATTATGCATCACTTGCATGACTTCAAGATATTACTACTGTTATGAAATCTTTTAACGTGCAAGTAGTGAGTGTGTACCAGCTATTCAATTTGCTTTGATAGATCATCTCGTGTGTGTGTGTGTGTGTGTGTGTGTCTTCCAAGAGGAGCAACTCAGCTTCTTTAATTCATGCAGAGCTGCATTTATCTTTGTTTGACTGTTTGTAATGTACAATGCATGTGTGTATGTATGTATGTATGTGTGTGTGTGTGTGTATGCATGCATATATGTGTGTCATTGCATTTATAGGTGACTGTTGAAATTGAGAAGGATCCAGGCCAGACGCTGGGGTTCTCTATCGCTGGTGGGCGTGGCTCCACTCCGGCTTACGAGGATGTGGATGATGTGAGATGAATCCCACACTGTTCGTAGGCGTATGTTGTTACTTCCATTGCATGTGCGTATATTTCAGAGTGTGTACGTGACTAAAGTAGCTCCAGAAGGTCTGGCCGAGTTGGATGGAAGGATTCATCTCGGAGACAAGCTATTGTCTGTAAGTCTCTTTCTCATCTCTCTTAGTTGTGGTATGTAGAATAGTCCTAGCTACATTGCAGAATAGTTAATGTATTTTTGGTCACCTATTGTTGCTGGTGGTGAAGGAGTGGAGTTGGTGCATAGTCTCTTGGTTGCTCTTCACTTGGTGCTTTGTTTTCATTACAATAAGTCGTGACACTCACAATTGTTGTAAGTGAAACATAACAATGTATGTGGCTATGTAGATTTGTATGTGTGTGTGTCAGGGGCGTGGCCAGTGTTTCTGAGAGGTTAGTTCCATTTCATGAAGATTGAGCTTTGTGCGAGTTAAATCAACGAGAGAAGCCACACCATATTTAAAGACTAGTCTATTTTCCATATTAGCATTTGTTGATTATAGTAGAAATAGTCACGGTTACAGTTGTTGCTGGAGTTATAAAGTCAATTATTGTTTATGTAACTGAAGTTGTTTGGTGTGAGAACTGTGGATATGAGAGCACATACAACACACAAATGCTAGTAACAGGTGTGGGAGGAGGTAGTAGAATGGACTGCCTCACAAAAACAAAAAACAAAAAAAAACAAAAAAAAACAACAACAACAACAACAAAACAATTATTTCCTATAGAGATGCAAACTTACTGGCATACAAGATTAGAGAAAGTCAGCACTGGGAATCTATTACTATGCAATTTTTTTTTAAAAATCAATGATAAATGGACTAACCAAACTTGGCCCCATAAAGTATTGGGTAGTACTACACAAAGAGCACTGAGCTTGCTTGGTTTAGTGGTATTCGAGCTAGCTGGTCTTACCCTCTCATGTCTCTACAACATGTTCTCAGTAAGCATGTACCCACCATACAACATGTTCTCAGTAAGCATGTACCCACCATACAACATGTTCTCAGTAAGCATGTACCCACCATACAACATGTTCTCAGTAAGCATGTACCCACCATACAACATGTTCTCAGTAAGCCTGTACCCACCATACAACATGTTCTCAGTAAGCATGTACCCACCATACAACATGTTCTCAGTAAGCCTGTACCCACCAGTTGTTCATCAGACAATGCTTTACTGAATGCCAAGCCAAAAAATTACTCCGAATGTTAGTTGTATTTTTTTCTTCTTTCAATTTTCTGAGGGTGGTTTGACCAAACCCCCTGAACCCCCCTGGCTATTCTACTGTGTGTGTGTGTGTGTGTGTGTGTGTGAACTAACGTCTAATATAAATGCTACCCATACCGAATTGCATTATAAATGTCGTACTAACATATCTTACCTGTGACTAAATGTAAGTTCCAGTCTTCTACAGGCTTATTATTATTATTATTATTATTATTATTATTATTATTTTTTTTTTTTTGCCCTGAAGCTATAGTAGCATCTAAATAAGCATGAGGAGTCAGCCCCTATCATTAGTACTGTATTGAATGGTTGAATGGAGGATTCCTGTTATTCCTTTACACATCACTTGTTAACAGTATGTTCATATTGATTCAAGGTCGGGGAATCAAACTGTCTACTGGGCATGCTCAGTGTGTGTGTGTGTGTGTGTGTGGTACATGCGTTTCATATGAGGAGGGGAAAGTTTTGTGTACATTTGTAAGTGACTGAGTGTGTATCTTGATATTTTGGTTGTATGCCAGTCCTTCTGCTCTGAGTTCATGCATCATGATTACGGGTTCTATTGGCAGTCTACTGTGATAGAGGCACACCCACTGGTAGTCAGAGAGAGATGGGGTGGGTCTGAAGAGGGAGAGGGAATGGGAGGGAGAAGAAGGAATGGGAGGGAGAAGAAGGAATGGGAGGGAGAAGAAGGAATGGGAGGGGGAAGAAGGAATGGGAGGGGGAAGAAGGAATGGGAGGGAGAAGGAATGCTCGCTTTATATGATTAGTTGTATTCTAGCAAGTTGTACAGTTGTGTTTATGCAGTCTATACATTTGTGCAAGATTGAATTGTGTGTGTGTGTATCATGGTGTAGGTGAACCACATCTCCATGGTGAACGCCACACATGCTGAGGCAGTGGCTGCTCTGAAGAGTGTGACTACTTCCTGCCATCTGGTCATCTCTAGGGAAGTTGTTGTGGTCCTGCCCACTTCAATTATGGAAGTGGATGAGGACCAGGAAGAAGAACAGCTAGCGCCAGTCTTGGATGGGGCAGAGCCTGCAATTGAGGCTGAGCCGCCAGTGGAGGTGAAGGACAAGGAGATGATGAAGACAGAAGAGCCATTTGGGTGTGTATACATAGTAGTGTTTGAGCAATGAAGTAGAACTGTGTTCGTGGAGAGATGAAGGAACTGTCAACAAATGAATATAATTAAACTATCATTGCAACTAGCCATAACACTTAAAATTTATTATTCAGATGGGTGGCCATTTAAAAAAAAGAAATTGCACTCACTATAGTATGTCCAGGTTGATTTGACGCTGAAAAACAACGTTAATAACTTTTGAACGTAAGTAGCTATGCTTCCCAGGTTTGTACCATTCGAAAGTGATTGATATGAGGCAATATCCAAACTTAAAGCTATCTCAGTGTTATGGTCACTGACTTATATGTACACATGTGTTATGTAGTAGATGTGTATGCTCGATGCTGTCTCAGGTTTAAAGTAGGTGTGTGTGTGTGTGTGTGTGTGTGTGTGTGTAGGGCTCAAGTAAAGATGACGTTACATAAACTTAACGACAAAGGTGAAAGTCCCAAGACTGAAGCTCGCACCTCCTCTCCCATTGCCGCCGCCCACTCTCCGACTTCACCCGATTCCAATCGACAGCACGACAACTACATCAACTACGACATTGCTCAAATAGTATACAATGAGTCACGGCAAGGGACCAGCAGCAAGGGGGAGGAGCGTGCCAGATCTACGACTCCAGGTGTGTATGTATGTATGTATGTATGCATTTATACTTGTATGTGTGTATGTATGAAAGACAACCTCTAGTTGGACTGACGCAACGTCAGATCAAATGATAATAATCCCTTTATTGTTGATGAACAGTCCAGGAATAGTGCTTGGTTTATACTTTCTAAATTCACGAACCAAGTGTCAGAGTTAGTGGGTGGCAACTTGGGGAGGGATTTCCACATCTATATAAGAATTACCCTGCTGGTTTAATGCATGCTGTGTGTGTGTGTATGTATGTATGTATGTGTGCACTTGTGTTGTATGTGCCATATTGGGAGTATAAGTCGACACCTTCAGAACCCTATCACTCCAATTTACGGTTCAAAGTCGTTTTTTGTTTGTTTTATTAATTTTTCCCCATTTTGTAATTTTTCCCATTATTTTCCTAGAATGGTTAATTGGGAATGTATTGCAATTCATAGGGAAAGTGTGAATCGAAAACTAATAATTTAGTCAAAGTTTCCCCCAAAAATGCACACACACACACACACACACACACACACACACACACACACACACAGCATGCATTAAACCAGCAAGGTAATTCTTATATAGATGTGGAAATCCCTCCCCAAGTTGCCACCCACTAACTCTGACACTTGGTTCGTGAATTTAGAAAGTATAAACCAAGCACTATTCCTGGACTGTTCATGATTCTTGCAAGGTCTCCAGTGTACATACAACTGCTCGAAACACTAGACGCTGTGAACTATAGCAGTCTGTCATTCAGATAAATGTCGTGCCAGTTAAGCTGTACGTCCTCCTGAAATGTCAGTTCATACAATACAAGTCATCTCCTACGTCCTATCAACAATAAAGGGATTAGTTTGATCCAATTATCATTTGATCTGATGTTGCGTCAGTCCAACTAGAGGTTGTCTTTGTTGGCACTGTGTGCTGACATTCCTCTTGTCTGTTAATTGCAGACTATCAGATCAGCCCCCAGCACTCCGTGAGCAAGTCTGAGGACTCATACACACGAAGATCCTACAACATGTCCATCGACGATGACGAGGAAGATTACCCCATCGAGGTAAGAGGCGTGGCTGGCGTTGTTCAGCTTGTAGCGTGTTCACTGGCTTCTAATGTCTCTTTATAGCGAGTGATCTTGGATCGGTCGATCGGGAGACTGGGACTGAGTATAGTGGGTGGGGCTGATCATGTGAGCCGGGTATTTGGACAGGGCAAGCCTGGTCTTTATGTGTCCAAGGTAAGATATGCGTAAATAAAATCAAGTAGTATTTGATTTCCTCCTTGTTGTTGCTGTATATTTTGTATTGATGTGGAATGATTGGACGTAACTTCTGCAGATATCCAAAGGAGGTGCTGCAGCAGCTACCAAGAAGATCCAGTTGGGAGACCGCATTCTGGAGGTGTGTACTAATAGTGGCCAAATACAAAGTATATAAAAATTGTGTGTGTGTGTGTGTGTTTAGGTGAACAAGTTTAATGTGCGATACTCCACCCACCAGCAGGCCGTACAGTGGTTGGTCTCACAGGATGGGGATATAGAAATGCTGATTCAGCATGTCCCCCAGCCTCCTGGATTGATAGTACGTCTGCAGAGCAATTATTCTCTGTGCAGAGTTGTTTCTGTCTCTCTTTCGCACACATATATTTCCTTGGTGCATATTCATTCACAAGATTAAACAATCTTCCTATCTCCATCTGTGTCCCTCCTTTTCATCACTTCTTTCTCTTTATCTGCTACACTCTCTTCCTCTATCTCTTCTTCCTCTGCTCCGTTCTTTCTCCCTCCTCCCTCCCTCCCCTCCTCCCACCACTTTCCCCTTCTCTTTCTCCCCATCCCATCCTAGGATGTTGTCTTGAGGAAAGAGAAGGAGCAGAAGTTAGGACTCAGTATTCGTGGTGGGGGCAAAGAGTCTAAAGGGAACCCTCTGGATCCCAACGATGAGGGCATCTTCATCTCTAAGGTACGTTACCACGAGGACAGGAACATATAATACAAACTCTGTAGTTCTCTCTGACTATAATCAATCTAGTCATTGTTATTGTTTACCACACAGTACAACAATAATTCACAAATTAATATTTTTTTTCAGATTGCTGATGGGGGTGTGGTTAAGGAAGATGGTCGCTTGAAGGTCGGTATGCGCATTGTGGAAGTAAATGGCGTGTCATTGCTGGGCGGCTCCCACAAAACTGCCGTGAAGGCTCTTCGCAACTACCCGGACTTAAGCATCACAGCATGTGACGGATTTGACCCGGAGGAAGTGTTGAAGATAAAGGCTGAAACGGAAGCAATGGAAGCAGAGAGAATGTCCTCCATCACAGCTTCCTCTCACAGTGAGTCCAACTGTGAGGAGCGATGGATTGGCTAGGATTTGAATCATTATTTAAACCTCAGGCAAACTCTAGAATCATTCCATACCATCTTGATCAATCTTTCACACCACCACTTTTTAGTATATTTTCATCTGAACCAGTTCTATTGGGGGATCGTGGTTGTCATGGTGCTTATAAACGTGTGATTTATTGTGTGTGTGTGTGTGTGTGTGTTCCAGTTCCCCTGTCTGCTGCCAGTTCTATGATGCTGGACTCTTGCATCAACAATCTGCTCAGTGAGAGCTCTGAAGGTTTGGAAATGTCTCCCACCAGGAAGGTGCAGACAATGAAGGCAAAGAGATCTCACTCTGCCGTGGCACCGCCATATGTGAGTATTGGGTTGGGATACATACCATACACACACACACACATGTGTACACATACCAAGCTGATATGTAAGGCAATATAATATTGGTGATTGATAGACTGTGTTAATTGTTTGTAATTTAAAAAATTATGGACTTTTGGGTTTCAGTCAGTCAGCTCAGATGTTGTGTGCGATATTTTATTAGTGTCCAAAGTTAGTTTCAGTATTTATTTGACTTGTAAATTGATCGGTAATTAATTTTCTCATGTGTTCTTCAACGAACATTTGCTCTAAATGATTCCTTGGTAAGAGTTGTTACATTTTGCTGTTCTGAGTTTGAAAGGTAAAGGCATGGTAATAATTTAGAATATGGGATAGGAAACAGAGATTCCAACTTAATTTCCTCTGTGTGTGTCTGTTGTGTGTAGTTCTCTCTAGCTCGGAGTAAATTGTCTCAAAGTTACAATGCACTGGATGAGAAGCCTGTGGAGGATAACAAAGACTTTGACACGCTACTGGAAGAACTGTCTCAATTCAAGATTGAGACCAGGTAGGTATGGTGTGGGTGGGCGTGGTGGGGGTAGGGGGTGTGACAGTCTGGAGAATGAATATCAGGCGCCTGAGTGGGTGGGTGGGGCATATTGAGGAAAGGGTATCTGTTGTCATTTTGACAGCTCACAGATTCTGATTGTGGTAATAGTTTAAGAAGAGTTGTTCCTATTGTCTTTGATTACTAGAGCATCCTTTAGTCACTGTCACATTAGTTCCTGTAGGCTACCTTTGCAGATGGAGTAGCTGGCATGTCTGCATGTTGTTGCTAGCAGCCATTGCATGACAGGACACATAACCTATACACATACATGTCGTCTGTCTGTTATCTGATATGAATCATTGTCTGAGGGAAGGGGCGTGACTGAGTGACTGAAATGTGTCTGTGAGTGTAGATATCTAGTGGAAAGTATGTTATGTACATATGTACAGTAGTAATAGTAGTAGTAGTAGTAGTAATAGTAGTAGTAGTAATAGTAGTAGTATTTATTGATTGATTTTATTTATTTGTGTGTGTGTGTGCAGTAAAGAGGTGGAGTCATTGAATGAGCTGACGAGACAGCACAGCTCCCCGGCCTTCCCTAGCCTGGACCCGATCCCACTCAGTGACATCATTGGACCTCTTCAGACTGGAGGGATAGGACTCATGGATGGAAATGCATTTGGTGTGTGTGTGTGTGTGTGTGTGTGTGTATGTGAGTGTGATTGTGTGTGCATGCAGATTGTTATATATACCACACAATTTTTATTTCCTTCCCCCTCCCCCCCCCCCCAAGTGTTTAAAGTATAGTTTTTATATACCAATGCTCAATTTTTACTTCTGTTACATGGTGTGGTGTTACATGGTGTGGTGTTATAGCTCACGAGTCTCCAGCAGAAGATTCGTTTGCTTCAGAGATGTCCCAAGTAGAGATGAAGGACACAAGCACAATGCTGGCAGACATTGACTCAGAAGTCTCTCTTATGGTGTGTGTGTGTGTGTGTGTGTGTGTGTGTGTGTGTGTCAGATTAATTTTCTACTGGCCCATTCATTACAGATCATCATCATCATCAATTGTTGTTGTTGTTCTTATTAATATTATTTACTGATAGAATGAAGAAGTTTCTAAAGGAGAAGATGAGATAGAAAAGGACCAAAACAATCAAAAGGTGGGGGGTCAATGGCTATGCTTTATGTGAACGTAATTGCTTAGCTACTGCTGTTTGCAAAATCTGATGGGAAGACTGTGAAAAGAATGTAATTTGTTGGAGGCCATTGAACAAAATGTAGTAGTGGTAGAAACAAAAAAGTTCAATTCTTTTATGTAGGTAGAGGATGGAGATGAAACTCCCAAGGCTAGAAGGAGAGAAGTAACTCAGCAGCTGACTGTACCCAGCAACTCTGCAACTCCTAAGGTGGCATCCCCTGAGAGCCAAAGACGAGCAGATCTTATCAGTGTAAGGCTGGACTCGTGTTTTCCTTATCTCTATAGTTACACGAGCTCGCATAGCAATACACACACGCACACGTACACATACTTCCACACACGACATCCACTCACCAAGTGTGATGTTCTACTGCTACAGGTATATGTTTCTTGTGTATAGCTTCCAGTGGTGCCAGATGCTAAAGCCAGTGAGGCAGCTGTGCAGAATATCATTGGAGAAGTTTTTCAAGACATATCATTTGAAGAATTTGAAAAACCATCGGTAAGATAATTAACCACCCCTTACCAAGTACGCAGGCGGTATTACTAGTATATTTGCTTGTTCCTCGCAGGTCTGGTCCGGTAGGTCCAGTAGGTCCAGTGGCATCATGCAGACAATGTCTTCCGAGCCCAGTCAGGAAGATATGGCGAGCTTGCTAAAGGCGTTAGCAAATGTTGATGTGGACAGGAAGAAGAGTAGTTACAACGTTCAGAGTCATAGCAGCAAAGCAGTAAGTAACTCGTCTTATGTTTAATAGAGATGGACTAAGTTTGACTAAAGTATGAAACTTAAAATTAATTAATTAAGCAAAAGTATTGTCGAATAGCTTAAGTATATTTTTTAGCTATTATTTATATGCCAACTATTGTTCTTACTGAACAGTCATCATCGGAATCAGTTGAAGTGCCTGAGCCTAAATTTGGCAAAGTGCCTACAGCTCAAGAGAGGGCCAGCACTATGCCAGTGACCAGAGGGAACATGACAGATGGTACCCTTCAGCCTCCTTCTGATGTTATGTACAGACATTTGGCTGCTCCACAAGACCCCAGCAAGAGAAAGTCAGGTGAGTAATTCCATTGTGAAACGGCTAGACTTTTTTAAGGAGAACTCTCCAGATAGAATGATAGCCTGGAAGTTGATGCCTGAGTATATTTAAAGTTATCAGCACATAGATTGATTATTTTCTTGATATCACAGCTCCTCCTGTCCCTGAAAAGCCGATGCAGATGCCAGAGAAACTCACCTTTAAGGAAAAGTTGGAGCTGCATAAAAAAGTTGCCGATAGTTCAGACATTCGTCCTCGATCTAATTCTTCCTCGCTAATATCCAAGCCCAAGTCAATCTCCAGTTCTGTGGACCCCACACCTACTCAGCCGCCTCCCCCAGTAGTGCACCGAACATCTTCTGGCGGAAGAACATCACCAGGTACGATGTATGATGATGATGATTATTACTACTATTATTATTACATGTATGTAATCTTTATTTGAATTATAACTAGGCTCACTTGCTAATTATTTGTGTACTTACACCAGTTTACTGTTATTATCATCATCTCATCAAATTTCTATTTATATGTCTTTAGCAAGTCCAAATG